>Ga0209542_10018802_pt1 | contig 11150 bp, 15 predicted proteins | sample RifCSPhighO2_01_FD_184028 | JGI IMG/M metagenome (GOLD analysis project Ga0209542, IMG submission 184028) | Soil microbial communities from Rifle, Colorado - Rifle CSP2_plank highO2_0.1 (SPAdes) (version 2) | ecosystem: Environmental > Terrestrial > Deep subsurface > Rock core/Sediment ...
GAATGGAGGATATTTTTGTTGTTCCGTGGGATCTGAGTTTGAACAGGTATTTTCATATATAGAAGATCAGTAGAACCAGACGTAAAACGAAAGGACGCCTAGCCCTTTAGGGCTAGGAGGATGTCACTTTTTTCCTTTGAAAGTAAAAAATAAAAATAAAATTTATTACCAAGAAGTTTTATCTCTTCTTGGAACTGCTTACTTGGGCGTTGCCATGGAAGCACTTTTTACACGTGAATGAGTGTATTATAAGAATAATACCTGCAGCCACGATTAACCATTGTGATACGTTTCCTCCAGGCCAGAACGCAAATACTATAACTAGAATTCCAAGAATTACTTCACACCAACTATGGGTTGTCATTTTTTCTACCTCCTTTTGTTTTTTGAATTAAATTTTACTTTTTCTTTACTGCCTTTTCTATATTTTCAAGGTCTTTTTTTATTGCTTCTACTGCCTCTGAAATTGCTTTTTTTACTGTTTTGCCTTCACTCTTTATTACAAATGTAACTGGTTTGGAAGGGTGTTCCCTTTTCCATGCTGCAAAATCAATTCCTTGTTCATTTAGGTAAACACGTAAAACTTCTGCAACTGTAACGTCATCTATCTTTAATTCAACTTGATTTTTGTCTTCTTTAATAATTTCTACCTGCATTATGATCTGAAAAAAAGTTGATTTATAAAGCTTTCTACGAAGAGGCTGTTTTATCCTAAAATTATCACTACAAATAGATGGATAAAATAATCCGAAAAGCTTAAATCTTACATCGGGATTTGCTTAAAGTGGATATTGTAAGTCAAGTTAGATATAAGATAAATGAATTGTTTTCTTTAGTATTACAATCAGAAACTCAATATAGTGCTTCTCAAATAATGTCAAAACCTCGGGATGACTTAAAGAGTTTATCTTCTAGCCAAGATTTTACACAAGCTTTACAAGATTATTATGAAAGAGCTCAAAAAGTTCACAAAATAAGTCCTAGAGGAGGGTTAAAAGAGATTAATCAATATGAGCCATACTATTTCAGAGTTACCAGGGGAATTGAATCTTTTCTAGATATAGATTTGGGAGGAGAATTTGACAAGATCTTTACTAAACTATATTGTTTAAGAGGTGATATGACTAATTTATTTGCGTGTTCAGAAGAGATGGATGAGGTTTTAGGCAAGACTTCAATTTAAATTAGATTTATTCTATGATTTCAATGTCTGAAGAGGCAGGTCTGTTTGTTTCTTCTTGTTTTTGTGTGCTTGATGAGAAAGGAGAATCAACAAGCTTTCTCATGCTTTGATTAAACTCTTGGTTTTTGTCTTTTCTAAGGTTTATACCTAACTTTTCCTGTATTTTATTTATTAATACAAAGTCATCTTTGGGAAGCATTCCGTTTTCTACTAACTTTATTGTACTTTCAGATTCTCCTATTGCCTCTGCCAAAGCTTTTCTTGTCAAGTTTTTCTTTTTTCTAGCAAGAGATATTTGCCAATGGAAATTTTCTACGAGCTCTTTAATGACTTTATTTTCTTTCCACTTTAATGGCTTTCTTAGTTCTTCAAAACCTATTCTTTTGTCTAGATCTTCGATTTTCTTTGCTTGATTTTTTCTTTCAGTTTCAATACTTGCTTTTCTTAGAATTAGAAGGCCTTCACGTTTTGCATATTTTTCAGAGACTCTGACTATTTTGCCTTCTTCTATGGCTTCAACATAGGTTTCATCTAAATCAGGGAAATATGCCATGAAACTAGCTCATTTTCAACTTTAAATCCTTTATTATACTTTGAACTATTGTTTTGAACTGAATAGATCTTCTTCTATTTTGCTTAGTTCTGCAGTACTGTCTATTATTTTTCCATCAATTATTACTGCAGGATAGGATTTGAGATTATATTTTTCTTTTATTAATTCAACTGATTCTAATTTAAGATCCCCCGCAATAGGTATTAAAACAAAATCGTTTCCATATTTGTCTTTAAGTCCTTCTAGAATTCTAGAGAAAACAATCTGTTCTGATCTAATTTGTGGTTCTGGATCTTTATATTGGTATAAGTAAACGACTATGTGAAAACCGTCACCACATTTTTTTTCGTAATTAATGCTTTGAGTCCAAAGCATTACTCTTAACAGGTCATATCTTTTATGCATGGTTTCTAGTGCGGTTGTTAATTGTGATGCATAATCATACTCTTCTAAGACTCTAGCTTCGTCATAGATTTTATCTGCTATCTTTATTATATTATTTTTTATAGTGTCGCAGCTCAGAGAAAGATCTGTTCCTAGTTGGCCTGCTACTTGATTATCTAGGACATTTATTTCTGAAACTAATAATGAGTTTTCTACTGAATGATTTCTTGCTTCTTCAAAGGCAATTCCCAAAAAAATTCCAACTCCAAAAATTAAAATCGCAGATAAAAGTGCCTGCCAGAAAACATGTTTATTGCTTACCACGAATATTTACCTCTAGCTAGTTTGTAAATGGAGGTTATTAAAATTAACGGATATAGTGCTAGATAAAGAACAAAGTAGAAACCTAAAGCAACAGGGTTTTTGTTTCTAAGTTCTTTCTCGTTCATGACTGTTAAACCAAGGAAAGTAAATAGCGCCCCTAAGATGAATAGGGAAATACCAAAGAAATTAAGGATGCTAGGGTTAAGGTTTAATTCAGAAAGTCTTAATATTTCTGTTCCTGCGGAAACTGAAAGTTTAGTTGCAAGATAGGATACAAAAATTTTTCTAATGTTTAAGTAAGTAAATATACTAATTCCAACTATTCCAACGACTAATGAAACTATGAAGAAGGGAAGGATGAATGCTCCAAGCATACCCTTTCTCAAAAAGAATGATTTGTATTTTACTATTGTTTGTAATCCCCCAATATTCCATCTTATTCTTTGTTTCCACCAGTTTTTGAATTTGGTGGGAGTTATGGAATGTGTTTTTGTTGCCAAACACATTCTTGCTTTATAACCATGATAAACCATTCTCCAGACTATTTCAATGTCTTGAGTCATGTTTTTGGTATCAAATAATCCTATTTCAAGTAAGACTTTTTTTCTGTATAATGCAAATGGGCCAGGAGTGACGTAGACAGCATCTATTTTATCGAGAAGTTTTCTTGTGAAGGCAATTACAGAATATTCTATCGCCTGAAGTTTTTCTATGAATTTACTTCTATGTTTGGCCATAATTGCGCATGTAACTCCTCCTACGGTAAGATCATCTTGCAAAAATCCAATCATTTTAATTAATGCATCAGGGTCTGGAGTTGAATCAGAATCGGCTACTGCAATATAATCATATTTTGCAGCTCTTATTCCAAGGTTAGTTGGTTCTGCGGCACCGCCAGAATTTCTTTTGTTTACAATTAACTTGACATTAGAATATTTTTTTGTATATTGCTCTATTATTTCTGCACTATTATCTTGACTTTTATCATCGACAACTATAATTTCAATCATACCTTTAGGATAATCTAATTTTAGCAATGATTCTATAGCTTGCCCTATATGTTTTCCTTCGTTAAAACAGGGCATTATAATACTTACAGGCTCAGCTTTACCTTTCGGATATGTTAACATTTCTTTTCTATTATGTACATAAATCAAAACAAAAAGACTTAACATATATAGCGCTAAGAAAATATATATGAAATAAATTGTTTCTATAACACTAAGTGTCATTTTAATTCTCTTCCGTTAGATCTGGAAGATCTTCTCCTTTATTTACATGGAAATAGTCATAGAAACTGTCTGAAAGGGTGAGTTCTGCAGTATGGCCTGTTTTCTTTTTGTGTATAAGACCCATTTCTACAAATTTCTTGATATGATCATAGGCTTTGTTTCCTCTTATTTTTACAAGAATTGATTGTTTCATTGGTTGTTTATAGGCTATAATTGCAAGAGTCTCTTGTTCTGCTTTGGTAAATTCTGAACTTCCAGTTGCTAACCTATTTACTATGTCTCTATAATCTTCTGCAACATCCATTTTCCATTTAGATTCTTTGTGTACAACCTCAATTCCAGATTCCTTGTATTTATCTTGTAAGTCAGATAATATTTTTTTGAGTAAAATTGGATTTACGTCAGTTAAAGAAACTAGATCTTGGATAGATAAAAATCTTCCAGCTATAAATAGAGCTGCTTCAACTCTTTTTGCGCTTTCAGCCTCTTTTGATTCGTCAAGTTCTTCGACACTCTCTGATGAGATATCTGTCATTTATACTCATAAAGTTCTAATGTTTTTAAAGTTGATTGGACTGGTATTAACTAGAAAGACCAATAAGAATTCCTTCAATAATTGCCGCTATTATTAACAATGGAACAATCACCATTAGGAAAGTATTTAGGGACTGGAAAAATCTTCTTTTTAGTTCTTTACTCGAATGAAATAGTCCCAAGCCTAACTTTAAGCCAAGTCCTAAAGAAATGAAGATTGCTGGAAGTTCAAAGACGCCATGAGGAATTAACCTAAATAAAACAGATGCACCCAATATAGGATATGTTCTTTCTAGGACATAACCGAGGAGTACTCCATTTGTTAAGGCGTTTATTATTGGAAGAATTCCAAGTGCTATTCCTAAAACAAGGCCGAATAATGCGCTTTGAAAGTTATTCTGTAGAATAAAGAAAATTAATTCTGTAGTGTTTAAACCAACGGTTTTGTCAATTATTTGTTCTAAGATTTTATCTATAAATTTAAGTTGGTCTGAAAGAAAAAAACCAACAATTGTAGAGGCTACAAAGATCATTATCACAGAATATATGTAGTTTTTACTTTCAGAAATATATTTTGTTGCTTCTTTGAAGTCTTTTTTTATATTTATATTGTTTTTTCTTTCTCTTTTTTTCTTTCTCATTTTAGTAGTCTATCTGAAATATTTTTGTAAAAGCTGCACTTTTTTTGAATATTTTCTTTTAAGATAGTATCCATAGGAGATTCCAGCTAGGAATCCTCCAAAGTGTGCTACGTTGCCTATTGGAAGGCCGGCTAGGATGCTAACTGCCCATGTAACGAACAAAATCGCAGGAATCATGATATAACCTGGAAGAGTGAAAAATGGGAAGAATATAATTGCAAATTTTAATCTTGGCAGAAGCATTACAAAAAGGCCTGCTATTGCGAAGATTGCCCCTGATGCACCAACCATATAAACATTAGGGCTTCCAAAAACTTTTTCTCCAAAGGGACTGTTTCCAAATGAAATAGAAAAGATGACACTGAGTAATCCTGCAAATAGTCCAGATAAAATGTAAAACCAGATATATCTTTTTCGGCCTATTATTCTTTCACTTAATCTGCCTAAAGAGAACAAAACAAACATATTTACGAAAAGATGAAGCGGGGTTCCATGAACGAACATATGCAAAATCAATGTCCAGATGTATTTTCCCTGAAAAATTAAATTAGGATTGAGCGCAAAATAATTTATCAAATCTTTATTTAAATTAAGCAAAACAAAAGCTATAATAGATATTAAAGAGGTGATGATTATTAACCAAGTAGTTATAGATAAATCACTGTAGAAGCTCTTTTTTCGATTAAAGTTATATCTAGAAAATCTCATTTTTTAGAAGTCTTCTTTTTCTTTTTTAGGGGTTTTATTTTCTTCTTCTCTTTCTCTCTTTCTTTGGCTTTTAATTTTCTCTTTTTTCTTCTTTCTTCTTCTTTCTTCTTCACCTCTGCTTTCATTTTTCTGATTCTTGATTTTCCTTCTTTATCATTAACTAGTTCTAATTCAGAATCAATAAGTTTCTTAAGACTATCAATTTTCTCTTTTTCTTTATTTATATGATCTATGGCTTCTGAAGGATCCTTTATCGCCAGTATTTCTCCACATTCTGGACAGGTGTATTCGTTAAGTAATGCGTTTTCTTCGTTGTATTCTATGTGACAGTTTTTGCAGAAGTAAAATGTTCTAGTTTTTTTACTTGTTAATTGGCTCTTTAGATTATTTATATCGGATTCTATTTTTTCTTTGTATCTTGAAAGACTTTTGCTTATGTTTAGAGTCCAGAAATATGTATACCATCCGCCTTTCTTTTTGTCTTTTTTTCTTATGAATGAAACTAGACCCTCATCTGCCAATTTGTACAGTATATTACGTGTTTGATTTATAGTTAAATTTAATTTTTTGGCAATTAGAAATTCATTTACATTTTTTTTATCATGAAGAAGGTCTACAATTCCAACTGCGTTTGGTCCAGCATATGTAAGAACAATTTCTTTTAGAAGTTTTATAATTTGCATAGCTTAACTATAGAAAAATTTGATTAAAAATGTTTCTATTAGCAAATTATATGCCCTTTTGTAGTAACTATAAAGTTAATATAAAGCTATATAAATTATTTTCTGAATTCATACCTATGTTCTGGAATAAAAAGAAGGGTGCTGGAGATGATAAATCTCTTCCAGATTTACCGCCTTTGAAAGAAACTTATCAGAAAAAGGGTGTCGAATCAAATGATTCCGGGTTTATTCAGCAGGCTTATGAAAAAAATGATTTGCCAACATTTCCTGATTCTGCAGATAGAAGGGGTTTTTCTCAATCCGCTATAAAAGATGCGGTTGGTTCTGTCGAAGATGAAGAGTTTAATGAAGAGATGGAAGACAAAACTAGCGAACGAGAGATTAAAGGAGAAAGAGGCAAATTCAAAACTATGGAAATAGATGAAGACGAGTCAGGTACTGAACAGATAGCATTTACAAAACCTATAAAAAAAATAACGGTGGAGAGCGAGGATCGTAGGGATAGCGGTATTCCGCCATTACCAGTAAATAAGCTTGCAAAAGAGGAAGTAGAAGCACCTAGTAGACTAGCGAAAAAATCTTCTGGAGATGTTTTTGTTAAGATTGATAAGTTTCATTCTGCGAGAAGAAGTTTGGCCGATGTTGAAGATAAGTTAGATGAAATTTCATCTCTACTTACTAAAATAAGGGAAGTTAAATTAAGGGAAGAACAGGAGATTACAGGATGGGAGAAGGATATGGATTCTCTAAAAACGAGACTTTCTAATCTTACGGTTGATATTTTTGAGAAAACAGAGTAAAAAATGGTAAAATATGTAAAATTGAGTGATGAAGAATTTAATTTTGGGAATAAAAATTTGTTACAAAGTCAAATAGAAATAATTAGTTTGATTAAACATGCGAGAGAATATAAAAAACACAGAAGAAAGGAACTATTGTTAAAAATTGAGATGCGAGGTAAAATAGAAGAAGCTTTGAATGTGATTGATGAACTTGATAAAATTCTTCCTAAAGACCATATTAAGGAAGACAAAGAGACAACAATTAAAGATGAAGAAGCTCTTACTTTAGAACAAGAGCTTGATAGGATTAAAGGGAAATTGAGTTTATTGCAGTGAGCCATTCCATATTAATAATATTTTTATATGCTGTTTTCTCTAAGAATCTATGTTTAGGACAAGGCAGGAACTAATAAGGGCATATATTGATTTCTTTAAGAATAAGGGACATAAGGAAATTCCTAGCGCATCACTTATTCCAGAAAACGATCCAACTGTACTATTTACAACTGCAGGGATGCATCCTCTTGTTCCGTTTTTACTTGGGCAGGTTCACCCACTTAAGACTAAGAGACTTGTAGATGTTCAAAAGTGTGTGAGGACGCAGGACATAGATGAAGTTGGAGATAGTGTTCATCATACTTTCTTTGAAATGCTTGGAAATTGGAGCTTGGGAGATTATTTTAAAAAAGAAGCTATTGAATTTAGTTTTGAATTTCTTACGAAGGAATTGAAAATACCTCTTGTAAGATTGGCTGTTAGTTGTTTTGGTGGGGACAAAAGAGTTTCTGAACTTCCGGTTGATGAAGAGTCTGCTAAGATTTGGCAGTCAGTAGGCGTATCAAAAGATAGAATTGCTTTTCTTGAGGGAGGTGTTTTCGAGTCTAAGAAAAATTGGTGGGGACCAGCTGGAGAGACTGGGCCGTGTGGACCTGATACCGAGATGTTTTATTGGAAACCAAATAATAAGAAAGCTCCGAAAAAATTTAACCCTGAAGAGGATAACTGGGTTGAAATATGGAATGATGTATTAATGCAGTATGTCAAAACAAAAGATGGAAAATATGAAAAAGCAAAACAGCAAAATATTGATACTGGAATGGGTGTTGAAAGGACACTTGCTGTTTTAAACGGTTTAGAGGATAATTATCAGACTTCTATATTTTTGCCAATAATAAATGAGATAGAAAGAATATCTAGTAAAAAGTATAAAGGAAATGAAAAGGCAATGAGAATAATTGCAGATCATATTAGAGCGGCTAGTTTTATTCTTGGAGATGAAAAAGGGATAAAGCCAAGCAATATAGGCCAAGGATATGTATTAAGAAGACTTATTAGAAGGGCAGTAAGATACGGAAGAATTTTGGGAATAAATGAGAATTTCACAAGCAAAGTTGTAAAGGTAATATTGCCTACTTATCCTGATTATCAAGAACTACATAGAAATCATAAGTTTATTGTTGAACAATTAGACGAGGAAGAAAATAGATTTAGAGAAACGCTTGAGAAAGGACTAAAGAAATTCAATGAAATTGCAACTGATAAAATAATAACTGGAAAAGAGGCTTTTCTATTGTTTCAAAGTTACGGTTTTCCAATTGAGATAACAGAAGAACTTGCAGATGAAAAAGGAATAAAAGTAGATTTAGAAGAATATAATGATGAATTTAAGAGACATCAGGATTTATCTAGAACTGCTAGCGCAGGAACATTTAAGTCGGGACTTGCAGATGATTCGAATGCAACAAGAAAACTGCACACTTCGACTCATCTTCTTAACGAAGCATTAAGAAAAATTCTTGATAAAGATATAAGACAAAAAGGATCTAACATAACTCCTGAAAGATTAAGATTTGATTTCAATTTTCCAAGAAAATTAACTTCTGAAGAAATAAAGAAAGTTGAAGATGAAGTTAATAGGATCATAAAAATGAAGTTAAAAGTTATTCGAGATGAAGTTTTGTTTAAGGATGCTCTTGGGTCTGGAGCACAGGCAGAATTCGGAGCGAAATATCCAGAAATGGTTAGTGTTTATACGGTTGGAGGTGATGAAAAAGGGAAGGGATGGTACAGTCGGGAAATATGCACTGGACCTCACGTAGAAAACACAGGAGATATAGGAAAATTCAAAATAATTAAGGAAGAAAGTGTTGCTGCAGGGATAAGAAGGATAAAGGCGGTTGTTGAGTGAAGAGATTTTTTCACTATATTTATAATATGTTGCTCTAAAAATAGCACTATACTAAATTTTACTTTTTCTGATTAGGGTCGTTTTAAGCTTGAAACATCAACAAATTCAATTTTATTATTAGAATAAAAACCTTCCATCGTATTCAAATCATCTTCATCAGTTTGTGGAAGACCAACCTCTCTTCTAGTAAAGCTGCAACTTAACTCATAAAAATCTGCTTCTCCCCAGTTTTCAGGAAATTTATTACCCTTCGCATTAATATATTCCCAAATTTTAGATCTTGCATCTTTTGTCATAGCTGAAGAAATTCCGGATGGGCTTGTTGGAGCAGGTCCTAATTGTAGAGCATTGAGTTGATCTATTTCAAAATTATCTAAAACATTGCCTAGTTGATCATTTGGATTATATCTTCCTTCCTTTGTTCTTCGTTTTTTTCTTTCCTCCGCTCCATTCGGGTCGTGAGTCATCATTATGGGTTGAGTTCTTCCTTGATCGTATCTTATCCTGTTAATATGCTGAATCTCTCCAGTTGAAATAATTCCGCTATTACTTCCGATGTACTTTCTTGCATGGAACTCAACAGATATTAGGGGTGTAACGGTTTCTAGTTTATCTTTGTAAGGAAGTAGTATATATCCATTATGCTTCAATACTTCCCACTCCTTTCCCCATTGAGGATGAAAAGCTACCCATTGAAGTTTTTCAGTTAGAGGATTATCGTGGCTAGGATCCATAGGGGATCCTTTAACAACTCCGTCAATTAAAGCAACGCTAAACGGATTTTTGTTAACCATTTCTAATAACCCCCAGAAGAATTTTCTTTCATATTCTCTACTATGATAAGAGTCTAATGTTCTTTTGATTAGTTTTCTTGGTTCTATTTCTTCTTCAAATGTTGAACAGACGTATCTATTAATTGTCATAAGCTTGAGGAATAAACTAATTATTTAAACCTTTCTATAATTACTACTTTATCGTTACAATAATTATTATTTTCTTTCCTTGTAGTATAGTGCTACAAAAAGGGCACTATATTTATAACATCTGAGAACAAAAGTTCCCACATAGTGTTTTAATTCTTTTTACATAGGTAATTTAGAAAAGTAGCGTCGCCTAATGGAACTCTAGAAGTGTTTAATGTGGCGAAATTAGGAGTTAAGAACTTTCTCAATTCTTCATCAGTATAAAGAGCAAAGAATCTTTGACTTCCAGGATATTTGTCGCTTTCAATCCAACCCTCAAAGTCTCCTTCCTTCATACCAAGATAGAATATTCCATTTGGCTTTAAGATTTGTCCAATTCTGGCTAAAACTGGAGGAAGTTTATCTTTAGGCATGTGCAACAAAGAAGTGTAAGCCCAAACACCATCAAAAGTAGAATCACTAAAAGGTAAATTCTCTAAATCACCAACTTGTGCCTCAAGTCCTTTTACTTGACACAACCTTACCATCTCTGGAGAAAAGTCAACACATAAAGGATTTAATCCTCTTTCTTTAAAAAATAGGGAATCTCTACCAGGACCACTGCCCAAATCTAAAATACGAGTTCCTTGTAAGAATGAAATAAATAATTCGGCATCTTTTAAGATATAATTTCTGATGTAATCTTTGGTTCTCGCTTCAAATCCTTGAGCATTATTATCATAAACTTGTTTGTTAGCCTCTTTGTATTCCATCAAAACTTAAATAAACCTTGGATTAAATATATTGTCGTGTTAAATCTCATAAATCAGTATGTGGGAACAAAACTTCACACATATTTATAATAAGGTATTATTTTTGAAGACCTTATTAAGGATTGTCTTTTCTAGAAGTAATTCTTTGTTTTATAGAATTATATGTTTTTGAAACTAAATTTGTTGGCAACCATCTGGGAACTGTTTTTGTGTATCTTTTGTATTCTTCTCCAAATTGTAATTCATTTTTTCTTTCTTCTGCT
>Ga0209542_10018804_pt1 | contig 11150 bp, 8 predicted proteins | sample RifCSPhighO2_01_FD_184028 | JGI IMG/M metagenome (GOLD analysis project Ga0209542, IMG submission 184028) | Soil microbial communities from Rifle, Colorado - Rifle CSP2_plank highO2_0.1 (SPAdes) (version 2) | ecosystem: Environmental > Terrestrial > Deep subsurface > Rock core/Sediment ...
TTGCCGGGTTTGAAAATTGCAGCGCATGCGTGAGAAACAATATTTTTATCAGAAGAAAAAATTATTGCTGTTAATAATGTGATAAAAAAAACGAGTAAAAATCTTGGTATAGTTTTCATTGATACGAGACACTTTCTTCTTTTGTTTTTTGCAGCCACTGGTCAAATGTTGCGTAACCCGTGTTATTTTCACTCAACACCTTAACAAGAATAGATGTTCCTCCTCCCAAATCAATAATTTCAGATGTATCACCAGTGTGTAATGGCAAAAGCTTCTCAACTTCTTGTTTTTGCCATTCCGGCTCTTTTGCTATCATTCCTTCAGTTACGACTATTGAAGTGTCAAATCCGGCAGAAGATAAAAGTGCTTCATATGCCTGTTTTACCGTACTTCCTGTAAGAACAAGCTCTCGCATCTTTCTGAGTGATTCTTGCGCCCGAGCTATCCCTTCTGTATCATCGCCGTTTTTATAGACAAATGCCCGATCAACAACTCTATTGGTTACAACGCTATTTGTCAATTTGTTAGTTAAAATCTCTTGAGCAATAACTTGATCGTCAACTTCGAATCCTTCTCCTTCAACCAGTTGGCTTTCTTTTTGCTTTTCTCTCTGGATCTCTTCTTGTGTTACCCTGATTCCTTTCATTTGAATTTCCTGGTCAATAATCTTTGCAGTAATGAGAGTGTCAAGGGCTTGTTGACGAAGAGTTAGATCAGCATATTTCTCATTTGCCTTGGGTCCATATGTTTCTTGCATGGAAAGAAGAAGAACATTTTTCCGTATCGATTCTTCTCGGACATGTGCGAGAACTGGATTATTTTTATTTATATCCTCTGGCTGTTTACGAAACGATGAGAAAATGAAGAGAAAAAGCGGGATTAAGATTAAAAGTCCTATAATAATCAGTACGTTTTTCTTAAGACGTATTTTTGGCGTTTTATTTGCGACACTACTGCTTGGTGTTTCTGGTGTCCTGTTTTGTTCAAGAGTAGAATTATCTGGCATACGCTGTTAGAGTGAGAAAAGTAACCCACCAACAATCATCATCGCAAGGCTACCGATACCGATAAATAATGCGTTGTCAAAAGCTCCTGTGACAGGAATAGGCGCTGTTGTTGGCTGAACAGCAACTGTAGGCGAGGTGGAACCAGGCGGAGAGGTTGGCACAGGTGTTCCTGTTGGCTGAGCGATTGGCGTTGTTGGTGTTGGAACGACAATCTGCCCGATAATTTTACAGGTGAATTCATGCTGTCCAACACCACCTTTCGTACCGCATGCAGCAATCGCTGTTACTTCACAACGGTACGTATTATTCTCAACAACATCAAATACATACGATGAGGTCCCTTTTGTTAATTCTTCTTCTTTTTTGATGCTATTTGAGTCAACTTCTGTAATCTTAATACTATATTTATCCGCGTCCGCGACTTCGTTCCATGTGCAACTTGCCTTAATCGTCGAGCAATTCTCACCTTCACAGTAGGGGTAATTGATCTTTACGTTCTCAACCGTTGCAGGCGCAGGACACGAAGCGTCTTGCGCTTCAATAGACTGCTGGTCATCTTGAAACTCTGGAGGTACCTGCACTTCTTCTTCAAGATCAGCCTTAGACCTGGTATCTTGTTGCTGACCAACCAAAAATATCGCGCCTGCCACTCCTGCCAGCAGCAGGATAACAACCACAATAGCAATTGCGGCCTTTTTACCACTCATTATATCCATTATTCAGCGAATACGGATGGAAGTCAAGAGAATCAAAAACAACTACAGTTCAAATCCATAAAATGTTGCGAGTTTTTTTTGCTCAGTAGTAAGACGTGTCATTTTCTCTTTACTTAGATACAAAAATGATTCAGCTCCATTTCGTATTACCTGATGATATTTATTTAGATACTTTTGCAGGTACGGAGCACCATAACACTCGCAAAAGAAAATTTCCGGCGGGTCTTTCTCAAAGAGAAAGGTTACCTCAGTATGTATAGAGGGCACCTTATCCATAAAATTAAAATAGTAGGTATATTTTGTTCTAAAGCTCTTATCGACTCCAAAGTAGACAAGTGGCTCAATTGCTGCAGCAAAGACCGTGTCACCGGAAGCTATCAACCCCTGGATGGTCAAAGCATAATCGTTAAATGTTGAGTAATTGATGAAAAAATCATCCTGAATATTTCGATCCTTAAATAGTGAGTTCATTGCAAAATAACTGCAGATGAGTATTATTGATGCAATAAGGCTTATCCATACGATCGATAATCGTTTTTTCCATGCACTTCTATAGCCAGAGGTTGAAAGCGTGAGAAATACTCCAAACCAGGGCAACAGATGAAACCCCGAATAATACTGAACCCCAGGTTCTATATAGCGGATATTGAGTAACCCGAGTAAAATTATCTGAAAAGCAAGTACTTTGTATTCACGTTTGTTGACAAGTTGGTAACAACAGATAATAAATATGAAGGTAACAAACCTGAGAATCCAAGAAATTGGAGATGTTTGTAAAGAAAAAAAAGGGACAAAAGGAGAAATAAAAGAAAGGAGTAAAGAAAACGGATTTTTATCTGAGACATAGGGAATATAATAAAAAAGATTGATAAAAAGAGTTTGAGTAACATATTCTGTAACAGATGAAAATAAAAAAATGATTACAGTGATCGGTAAAAATCCGATGAGAAGACTAACAACAAAACGAGAAAGCTCTATATATTTTCTGCTTTTTAGATAGAAAACAAAGATCAAAAAAACTATTGAGGGCCAAAGGGCAGATAGAAGAAAGAATAAAAGAGAGCAGCAAAAAAAGATGGAAATGAGTTCTTTTTTCGTAATTTTTTGATGATCAAATAACAACAGTACAACGTATGTCAATGGATATACAGCAATACTTTCTGCAAGAAAAAGATTTCCCAGAAGAAAATGCTTTGTTAATTCATAACAGACAATGAAAGGAAAAATACGCCACCTGAATTTCCATGCAAGCAGCATATACCATAAAAAAGACCAGAGAATTACCGCTTCTCTATGACGTTTGATAAGCTGGAAAATTGTATTTTGATCTGTTACTTCTTGAAGTACTGCGCTTGCAACATATGATAACGGTTGGTGATTTGAAAATATATCGCTATAAAGTTTTTCTCCCTGAGTCAAATATTTTCCAACAATCATGTTGTCCTCTTCATCAACAAAATGAAGAGAAAATACGCTATTTTCATATGCCCATGAAGTACTAACGAGGAAAAATATCGTGATGACTATTACAGAAAAACGAAAAGATACGAGACGTTTGAACATGTGGTATGTCGATTATTTCAGGGAGCTGAACGTATTGTCAAGAAAGATACAGAGTCAGGCATTTGATGCCGCCACCTGATTTTTTAAATTCGCTCATATCCAAAACTCGAGGAGTAACTGCAATTGTTTGTAGCTTGGTTTTGAGATCATCATCAAGGTATCCTACTAATAACTCTCCAGCAACATACACGCTATTGCCGATGAAGTTCTCAGCTTGCGTTTTTGTCATAGGAATTGCGTTATCAATAGCAGCAATCATCTCCTGACTTTTTTTATCAAAAGCGACCGGATAGTAAAGTACTGCTTTATCGCCAACTGGACAAAAAGCCGTATCAAAATCATAAAAATACGGATCGACAAGATGTAACGAAACTGTTTTCACTTTCAAAATATCTCTTATCTGTGTATGCGCCTCTGGATTAGAACGAAACCCATACCCCATATATAAAATATCTTTATAAAAAAGTGCGTCACCCTCTCCTCCCTGAAAATGTTGCAATGTCTTTACATCGTATCCATGATCTTTAAACCATCTCTGAAAATACGCTTCTTCTCCTTTTCGTTCTTTAAAACGAAAATTGCCGCTCACAAATGTGTTTCCCTTCACTATTCCAGCATTTGCCGTAAATACCATATCAGGAAGACCCTTTACTTGTTGAATGAGCTCTATCGAAACACCAAGGTCTTGGTAGATTTTGTACAAACTTTCCCATTGAGCAAGTGCCTTATCATGATCAACTTTATTACTGACATTCATCCACGGATTTATCTCGTACTCGATATCAAAATAATCAGGTCGGCACATGAGAATTTTCATATTGTAGAGTGTATCAAGCTTAATGTGGTTTGGATAGTAACGAAAGTTAAGATTTACGCTCCTTCGAATTTTCCGTATATAGTGATTGGAGTGCTGGAAACATCTTTGCCAATTTGCATTATATTTCCCGCTGGAGCTGGATCTGCCCAGTAGTAAAGTACTTGTGCGTTATCAGGACTTAAATTTATGCACCCATGACTCATGGGATACCCAAAGTTATCGTGCCAATAGGCCCCATGAATTGCATACCCGCGACTTTTAGGAATTTGATCATTATAAAAAAACATAGTAAAAGGAACGTTAGGAAGATTGTAGTACGTCCCGAGTGCTTTATTTCCACCAGTCATACGGGTGTATTTGATTTTGTACCAAAACGTAAAGTTCCCCGTAGGAGTTTGACCCCATTTTCCCGTTGAAACCGGGAAGTCATATATAACACTATCGCCTACCTTGGCATACAACCTCTGATGAGTAAGATCTATATAAATGTGTTTACCGATGCTGTTTTCCCCAAGTACATTTGCAGGTGCAAGTGCAGATGTTTTTTCTTGTGGGACTGCTACTGCTTTGCCTAAGAAAACTCCATTATTTTCTGGTGTGTAATCTCCTTTTCCCAGATCATCTACACAGCTAATAGAATTTGCGCACTCAGAACTTTTTAGAACAGAACTAGCTTGCTGTAATGTAAATACGAGTACTATAAATGCCACAGTGGCAAGAATTACAACTTTAAGATGGTGTATATTATTCACACCCTTTTTCTTTGCCATATACTAATAATAATATATTTCGGAAAGAAAGTAACTATTTACCTGTAATTTGGGTAGCATTTTACCAGCTGATTGAAGTTGGAGTGCTTGAGCTCTTGATGTGAGAAAAACCGAAGGAGTGTATTTTTTGAGAAATAAGTGGATCCTAATTAGGATAGTGGCGCTGTTTTAAATGTTAGTCAAATAGGATGCCACATAGAAATTAGAAAGAGTTACAAAGTATATATATTTTTTTAGTTTCCACTACGTTAACAAAATCTATATATTGACTTTACTTTGTATATGGTGGAATACTGTATGGTATGAATGGTTTAGGTACAAAATACAATGGTACAAGTACCGTTAATTCTATAGATAATAACTCTGGTTCATCTAACTTAAGATTCAAGATAATTGTAATAACTATATTTTTCTTGGTCCTTGCTTTTATTTTAGTTTTCTTAGGCAATAACTACCTTAGATCGTCGAAGACAATTACAAGTGAAAAAACTCCTCAAACATTAGTCACACCCATTATAACTATTGCGCCCAAAGAGGAATTGAGCCACTTCTTATATACATATGAAAAGAATATGCTAATAGCATTTAATTATCCCTCATATGCAAATGTAGAAGTTAATGAAGACAATAGATTAAAGATAATTCAAGTTATAAAGTTAGATGGGCGTGAGAGTTTGAACGATATGTTTCTTTTCTCCATAACAATTGAAAAAAACACCAACAAACTTACATTGGATGAAGTATTTAATACTACAATTAGTGATTCCGATAAGCCAAGTAAAAAAATCTTCACTTTAAATCAAATAAAAGGATTTCAATACAGCCATCAAAATGAGAACGCTTATATTTTTAATATCGTATTGTATGTAACACAAGAATATATATATTCATTTAGTATAACCGGTGAAGGAAGCGAGGAAGCTAGTAACAAAATCTTTGAGAAAATATTAAACTCAGTAACCATTCCCCATAGTATATAACTACTGTTGATATCTAGATTAAAATGCGATTAATAAACGAATTTGCCTTGATCTATCAACCTAATTAGGATAATGGAATTTTTTGAAGTGTTAGTCAAATAGGGAACCACACAAAATTTTTAACTTCAATCAAATGATTTAGTTATTACAATCGATTGGACACGCGTTTGGATTTGCTGTTTCGAAAGCATCACAAATATTATCGCCACATTTTCCACCACTCATAATTCCGTTCTGCGGTTGGTTTTCACCCGGTTGGTAGCTTGACTGTGGAGGGGGATTCTGCCCACCGCTGGGTGGTTGCCCAGGACTCCGTAGTTGATCCATCTCAAATGAATCAGATGCATTCCCTGGATCAATAAATACACCTTCTAAGATATAAGCCTGCCCGGCTGCTCTCTGATCGGCTTTGTTATTAAGGCCAATCACTATTCGCTTCGCATCTGCAGATATCCAGGCTAAGTGATTCATTGCACCCTGGTCTCCATCTCCTGCGACTCTTTTTTGCCAAAGCAGTTGGCCATCTCGGCTATACAAAGCAGCGCCCTGCGAACTTTTGACTACGAGATACTTGCTGTCGGCACTGATTGCCCCTCCCTGACCAAATGCGCTTGTCTCAAAAAGCGGCTTACCTTTTATACTGAACACCGCGCTCAGAAGCGGTGTACTACCAGAACCAACGTCAGTACCATACCAAACAAAACTTTCGTCGGAAGCGATTTTTATCCCAGATCCGCGTTGTTCGACAGGGTAAGACCAGACCGTTTTCCCGTTATTTTTCTCAATAAGATGAATATTACCCCGACCGCTCTTGCTTGTGGCGGCAATGTAGCGGGTAGATAAGTCCATATCAGTCAACCACGCATCGACGTATGTTCTCCAAGTAAGGTTGCCTTCTATATCAAAAGCCCGCAAATAGCCGTCACCGCTACTGGCAAACAACCGCCCCGGGCTTTTGTTATCAAATTCCAACAGACGAACTTGTCCTTTGATAAATCTCTCCCAAATAATTTTCTCACTTGCGATATCTACAAGAAACAACCTCCCAAATTGGTCGCCAGTTGCCAGATATTTGTTATCGGGAGATATGGCGACTGAGGAAGCCTTATCGCCCATGACACCCCACCAGAATTTGGTTTGTTCAGGTATGGCAATCTTTTTTATCATCTTTCCAGTCTTGTCTACTAAAATGGGTCTCCCACCCCAATGGGCACCGCTGCCGTTATCATATCCTTGAGTCGTCGCTATTAGTGAACCGTCGAGAGAGACGTCGACAGTCGGCGTTTCTCCATTAGTGGGGACTTTCCCCAGCACGTTTCCATCTTTGTTAAGAATAGTAAGTACACCTTCTTTCTCTAAAATACCTGGCTGGGCTACCGTGTGGAAAGGTACGGTTACCATCACGTCACCATTGTCTGTTGCATCCCAGCCGTATCCCTGCCAACCAAGATCAATCGTGTTTTTTAGCTCGTAACGAGCCCTATTGGGTGCGGATTTAAGCGTAAGTTTTATATCTTTTACTTCATCAGCTTTTTGTGAAAAAATCGCGGTTTCTTGACCAAGTGTTTTTATTGAACTTCGGTTTCGGGGTTGATTCGCTACAATAGTTATTTCGCCCCATTGATTGGTACCCCCACGCTGAAAAGCATAAACATTAGCTTTGAATTTGCCTAACGTGTCAGTTTTAATATCTATCGGATGCCCACGTCCTGTGGAAATCTCGACCGGTACATTAGCTAGAGGTTTACTAGATTGGTCAACTACTATTCCGGAAATATTGGTATTAGCTTCGGGATCATCATAACTTGGACCAGCCTCACCAATTACCTCGATGATATTGTCAAGTTTTAAACTTTTAGTAGTAGCAAATTTATTGTCTGAACCATTATTTCGCCATACTTCCAAATCTACGATTATAGGAGTGTCTTTTTTCTCTCCCTTTTTCCAAGGCAGTACGCTTGGCCCACCGGTTTGCAATGCATAGACTAAGCGGATTGGGTAGCTCTCTCCCGGATCTAAGTAAAGCTTTGATGGTTGTGGGTGGTTGATGAATAACTGCTCGTCGTAGTTAGGAATATCGATTTTAGGCCGAAACGCAACAACAGCCTCATCTTTACCGGTATTTTTAACCAGAATTGTCCTGGCAACAAAACCATCAGCCGGGTAGTGAAAAACAACTGGCTTTGCGTCACCCGTTACCTCGATATCATTAAAGGTAGCAATGATTTCTGGATTGAGAAGTCCTGGAAAGTATCCTGGGTCAAAGGGCTTTGGAAAAGTAATAAGAGGGAGTTGTTCTTGCTCCTTGTTTACCAGAGGGATGGTAACTTTTTCACCTTTTATTACTATAAAACTTATGACTATACTACCTAGGGCAATTAAAAATAGAAAAAGTATTAATGTTTTTTTGTTTTTGAGTAGTTCTTGAAACTTTTTCCGCAAAGGGGTATTTGCATCCGTATGCAATGTGCTTTCAATTTTTTCAGGAACGCTTTGCTCAGGTGGTTTGACAGTCATATTATTTTTTAGAAGCCTACTACTACCGTAGCACAACTATTATGAGGAGGCAAGGAGGCGAGCTACTTCCAGAAAAGTCGAAACTTTTATATAGAAAAATTATTTTCTATGCGGTGCTGAAAAGTGAGAGTTAGATTGATATATCAGGCCGATGTTGCAGAATAATGGCATTTTTTATATTTCTTGCCGGACCCACACCAGCAGGGCTCATTTCGTCCAACCTTCTTATGTGATGTAGCCTGAGAAACTGCAGATGTTTGTTGCGGCATTGAAACTGGTGATGGCGTTGGAACTTCCTGCTGTGGTTCTTCATCTACGACCTGCTTTACACGATCTGCAAGACTTACCTCAGTGGCCGGAGTATTTTTCTCTTTACAAAAAGGAGTATGCACGTACCTGCAAACGGTAAAAAGAGAAAAAGAGCGTACTGCATATCAGGACTAGTAAAAGCATTCACGATTCGTATTTTTGTGAAGGAGAAAAATTGTAAAGGATTTTGGATAAGTTGAAATTTGTCAGTCGCATACACGCTTTTTATCGTTCCTTCTCCAGTTTGTATAGCAATAACTTCAGATGACTCTGGTTGGCTTAGAAAAAGTTCAACAAGATACGATTTTCCTCTAGAATCAGTAATTGTTGGAAATCCAAAGGGATGTTTGTTGAACCCATCACTGATTCGAAAAACGTCAAAACTTGCAGTAGCATACCAGGAATTACTCTGCATTTCTTTTATACGAAACGTAAGCGTCTGCGGCGACGTGGGTTTTCCTGCAAGCGTTTTATGAGCAATATACATGGTAATAATACCAAGACTTTGTTGCTCTGCTTGAAATTGCATGGTAACTTTTGGATACTCACCCATTGAAAGAATTTTTTTCTTACTCTCTACTTTGGGTTTTATAAAAACGGTTCTTGTATGTGCATATTCATCTGAAAAGAAATTAAAGTTTGATTGAAATACACTAACCGTGAAAAAAAGATACCCGAAACATAAAGCACCAAGAAGGATAAGTGGCCTTTTTGCAGCGTTACCTGTTGAAATACTTTTCGGATGATATATTTTTTTAGTCTTTGCAAAATATGGTTTCTCTAAAAGATGCTGAAGAATCATTGAGATAATAACAACGAAAACAAATGAGATAATAATAAAAAAAATATTTGTTGGTATATCAGAAACAACGATGTATTTTTTTACGAGGTGAATAATAAAAACGTGGGTAAGATACATACTGTAACTAATAACCCCTAGTCCAACTAAAACTGGAGAATGTAACAGTTTTGCAAGTTTTGTACGATCATTAAGTGCAAATAGAACAACAACAGCAAAAGGAATTGAAAAAAAGATATGTATCCAAGGATCTATCTGTGGACTTCCTACCGATTGCAAAACTATTTTCTTAAAAAGAATAATAGCGAAAAAATAGAATATGGTTGTCGCAAATAATCTGTCACCGAAAAAGTTGGAAACTCGAAGTAATGAATCGGATTTATGACGATACAAATAGCCAAGCACTACTCCCGTTACAAAATATGAAAAGAGTGGTAGCTGCAACATGTCTATACGCAAAACATGATGAGAAATTATTGTAGATCCCACAAGAAACGGTATAAGTGTTAGCAGTACGATAATTTTTATCGCTCTTTTATGAGGGATAAGAAGAGAGATACATGGTATGAGAAAAAAGACATAGATGATGTAAAAAAATACTTCGGCAGCCAGACTCCAGTACACACCATCAAGCATCGGGATATAATTTCCAAGAGGAAGTGTTAATGTCGCATTCACCAAACCGATTATTCCTTCACGAATCTCTGGGGAGAGTTCTTGATTAAATACCTGAGGAGGATGACGCATAATCCAAAAGACATACAATGCGCCAATGGTTATTTGCAGTAAGACAAATGAAAGAAAAAGTATTCGCGATAATGTTACAGATGCAATTTTTTTAATCCCAAACACCCAGACTCCGTGAACAATTGTTGCCAAGAAAATGAGTATTGCGATTTGCTCCAATCCTTCGAGATTTGGAAACAAACGAAGAAGAAATACAAAGAAACAGACGGTTAAAAAAAGTGGGAAAATACGAGTGTATCTTTTTTGTAAAAACGCAACAGAACTAACAGAATGGGGATAGATGTACGCCATAAAAAACCCAGATAAAATAAAAAGAAATGATACACCCGTTATTCCACTATCAAAAAACGTGCTTAAATATGCTTGCGCATTTGTGGAAAAGAAACGAAGAAGAAATTCTGGATTGACATGGTTTAAAAAAACCATGAGTATTGCAAGTCCTCGAAGACCGTCTAATGCACGAAGCCGTGAAGACTGTATGTTCTGCTCCATATCAACTGATAATTAGGTAATTATACAGTACGATACGTTTACATTTTGTGTTGCGAAGCATTTATAAGACCGCACTTTTTGTACTTGAGCCCTGATCCGCACCAACACGGTTCATTACGTCCGACTTTTTTATGTGGTGTCGCTTGAGGAGCTTGTGCTGTTTGCTGTGGAACTAAAACAGGGGAAGGCGGCGAAACTGCCTCTTGTGGTTCTTCAGCAACTTTTTTTACCCTCTCTTCAAGACTGACCTCAGTTGCCGGAGTATTCTTCATCATATGCATATGTTGCTGTTTTGAGTCGGGTGATTGATGAACCTGTACACGAAAAATTCGATGGACGATCTCATCATCAATTGCTCCCATCAGTTGTTCAAACATACGAAATCCTTCATTTTTATACTCAACTAATGGATCTTTCTGCGCATATCCCCTCA
>Ga0209542_10018809_pt1 | contig 11147 bp, 13 predicted proteins | sample RifCSPhighO2_01_FD_184028 | JGI IMG/M metagenome (GOLD analysis project Ga0209542, IMG submission 184028) | Soil microbial communities from Rifle, Colorado - Rifle CSP2_plank highO2_0.1 (SPAdes) (version 2) | ecosystem: Environmental > Terrestrial > Deep subsurface > Rock core/Sediment ...
CGGATTTTTTTGTGAGATATGTCGGCAATACCGTTGACGTAATCAAGTATCTCTTTGGTCGCGGGGTCGTAAAACAAGGCATTGACGGTAAAATCACGCCTGCTCGCGTCCTGTTCGGCGGTTCTGACAAATTTTACCTTGATCGGCCGACGGTAACTTTCGTACGGTCCCTCTAACCGGAACGTTGTTACTTCGTAGTTTACTTTATTCAGACGTACCGTGATGGTTCCATGTTTTTTCCCCGTGGGGATAGTTCTTTCAAACAATTTTTCGACCTGCTCGGGCTTCGCCGAAGTTGCGATATCTATTTCGCCGATTGGCCGCTTCAAGAAGACATCGCGCACCGCGCCGCCGGCAAACAGAGCATCAAACCCTTTACCGCGAAGTTCTTTGGCAATCTCAAAGGCGCCCTTTGAAACTTTCGACTGGTCCGGCCATGGAAATTTAAAAACCGATTTCAACATTCGGTGTCCTTCCCACGTCTTTATACTTGCGCTTCGCGACCTTCAGCCGAGCAAGCGAGCGGTCGAGCGCGGCCACGGTAGTCGCGTATTCCTCTTCGCTCCTGAATTCCTCGGCCATGATTTTTTTCGCTCTTTGACGCGCCTCCTGCGCGCGGGCAACGTCAATTTCGTCCGAAGCTTCGGCAGTATCCGCCAAAATCACAATTTCGTTCCGAGGTCGGACCTCGAGAAACCCGCCCGACAGCGCAAAAAATTTCTCTTCTCCGTCCCGCAGCGTTTTCAGTTCTCCTGCCTTGAGATTGGCAACCAGCGGAATGTGATTGGGCAATACTGTCACCTCGCCCATTTCCGTGGGACAGGTAACAGAGTCAACTTCACTTTCATAAACGACCCGCTCGGGTGTGGCAATTTTAAATTTAAGTTTAGCCATCCCTATTTTATGATCTGATCAATGTTCCCTTTCATATAAAATTCCTGTTCGGGGATGCCATCAAATTCTCCGTTCAGAATCATCTTGAATCCCCGAATGGTTTCTTTGAGAGGAACATATTCTCCCCTGCGGCCGGTAAAGGTCTCCGCGACGGAAAAGGGTTGGGACAGAAAACGCTGAATCTTTCGAGCCCGCCCCACGGTAAGCTTATCCTCATCAGACAATTCTTCGATACCCAAAATGGCAATAATATCCTGTAAATCCTTGTAGCGCTGCAGTACTTTCTGCACGCCCCGCGCGACATCATAATGCTCCCGACTCACGATATTTGGATCCAAAATCGTAGAGGTCGAATCCAGCGGATCAACCGCCGGGTAAATTCCCAGCTCTGCCAAGGAACGAGCCAATACCACGGTTGAATCCAAGTGGCCGAATGTAGTCGCCGGCGCGGGATCCGTGAGATCATCGGCCGGAACATATACTGCCTGAACAGAAGTGATCGAACCTTTATCCGTGGAGGTGATTCTCTCCTGCAGTTCCCCCATTTCCGTCGCCAACGTTGGCTGATAACCGACGGCAGACGGGATGCGGCCCAACAGGGCGGAGACCTCGGAGCCGGCTTGGGTGAATCGAAAAATGTTATCAATAAACATCAGCACATCCTGGTTTTGTTCATCCCGGAAATATTCGGCCATGGACAAACCGGTAAGCGCGACCCGGGCTCTCGCCCCCGGCGGCTCGTTCATCTGGCCGAACACCATGGCCAGTTTGTCCAAAACTTTTGCCTCTTTCATCTCATGGTACAGATCGTTTCCCTCGCGAGTCCGCTCCCCTACCCCGGCGAACACCGATACTCCCCCGTGTGTTTTCGCGATGTTGTTGATCAACTCCTGAATAATTACTGTTTTTCCCACTCCCGCCCCGCCGAACAGTCCCACCTTGCCGCCTTTGACTATCGGCGCTACGAGGTCAATAACTTTGATTCCCGTTTCGAGTATTTCTGTCTTTGTCGATTGGGATTTAAACTCCGGCGCGGGCCTATGGATCGGATAATACTTTTCGGACTTTACTTCCGGCAAACCGTCGATAGGATCGCCCAAAAGATTAAATATTCTGCCCAAAGTCTTTTTTCCAACCGGCACGGAAATTGGCGCGCCGGTATCGCGAACCTCTTGCCCCCTGACTAATCCATCGGTGGAATCCATGGAAATCGTACGAACAACGCCCTCGCCCAAGGCCTGTGAGACTTCGAGTACAATATTCTCTCCCCTGCCCGTTCCGGGGGCAAGAGCTTGCGTTGCCGGCCGTTTCACGACCAGGGCGTTATACAAAGCGGGTGGATGGTCTTCAAAATGAACGTCCACAACCGGGCCTGTTACTCGACTAATTTTTCCGACATTGTTCATATTTTTATAATACCGATTGTCCGGCTACTATCTCGCTGATCTCTTTGGTAATGGCCTCTTGTCTTAACTGATTGTATTCCAAAGTCAGTTCTGATGTGAGATCGCTTGCCGCGTCGGATGCGTTCTTCATCGCGACCATCCGGGCGGAATGCTCTGCCGCGTTTGTTTCGAGCAATGCCTGATAAATCTGCATCTCGGTCAATCGCGGCAACAACACTTCCAAAACCTGATCCGGAGTGGGTTCAAAGAGATAGTCAGTAGGTTGTCTCCCTGCGGAAGATCCCCCGTAGGGGGATAGGTTACCGGTGAATGGCAGCAATTGTTTGACGCGGGGTTTTTGGACAAGTGTGCTGATATAATCCATATAAACCATCACTACCCTGCCGTATTTCCCATTGACAAAATCTTCAATCAAGAGTTTGGAAGTCGGGCGAATGTCCGCGTCCGACGGGAGAGCGTCTCTTTTCTCGAACGCCGCGGCAATTAAGAAACCGCCTTTCCTGGCGGCATCACGCCCTTTTTTTCCCAAAGTTATAAACTCGACAGAACCCGCGTCCTTCGCAAAATGCCGAGCGGCATTCACGATATTGTTGTTAAACCCGCCAATCAGCCCTCGATTGGAAGTAATCAGCAGGACGGCGGTATTCTTGAATTCCGAGGTCCTCCGCAGGAGTTTATGAATGCGGGGATCGGTTTGTTTCGATAAATTTTGAATGAGCTCCCACGCGAGAGCGGCATAAGTTCGGGTTGCCAGCGCCTGCTGTTGGGCCCTGCGCATTTTCGCGGCCGCGACCAACTCCATCGCTTTGGTTATTTGACGGGTTGACTTTATGGATTTAATTCGCCGGCGGATGTCTTTAGTGCTGGGCATTTAAGTTCTTAAACTCCTCAATAAACCTCTTAAGCTTGTCCTCAATTTCCCCTTCCAGTTCCCCTTTCACTCTGATCTGATTTAAGAGCCCTCTGGCTTGAGTGCGCAAATACTCATGGAATTTTGATTCCCAGTCCTTGACCTTTGCCACATCAATGCCGTCCAGATATCCATTTATCACCGCGTAGATAATTGCGACCTGATTTTCGACGGGCATCGGTTCATACTGCGGCTGTTTCAGAATTTCCGTGATTCTTTTTCCCCGCTCGATCTGCTTTCTCGTATTTGCATCGAGATCCGAGGAAAATTGCGCAAAGGCCTGAAGCTCCCGGAACTGCGCGAGATCCAAACGCAGTTTACCCGCGACTTTTTTCATCGCCTTAATCTGCGCCGCCGAGCCGACACGCGAAACCGAAAGCCCGACATTTAAGGCCGGACGAACGCCTTGATAAAATAAATCGCTCTCGAGGTAAATCTGCCCGTCGGTAATCGAGATAACATTGGTTGGAATATAGGCCGACACGTCGCCGCCCAAAGTCTCAATAATCGGGAGCGCCGTGAGACTGCCCCCGCCAAAATCCTTGTTGAGCTTGGCGGCGCGCTCCAGCAGGCGGGAATGAAGATAAAAAACATCCCCGGGATAGGCTTCCCGGCCGGGCGGACGGCGTAACAAAAGCGAAATTTGCCTGTAGGCGACGGCATGTTTGGAAAGATCGTCATAGACCACGAGCGCGTCCCGGCCCTGATCCATAAAATATTCACCCATGGCGCAGCCGGCATACGGGGCAATGTAGGAGAGGGCCGCGGGATCCGAGGCCCCGGCCAAAACTACAATAGTGTATTCCATCGCGCCGCGGTTTTGTAATTCTTTCACGATTTTCGCGACTTTGGATTCTTTCTGACCAATAGCGACATAAATACAAACTACATCCTGACCTTTCTGATTGATGATCGCGTCGATCGCGATCGCGGTTTTTCCGGTTTGACGATCCCCGATGATGAGTTCACGCTGGCCGCGGCCAATTGGGATCATCGCGTCGATCGCTTTGATGCCAGTTTGCAAGGGACGGCGAACAGATTCCCGAGTAATCACGCCCGGCGCGATTTTTTCCACAGGATAAAACTTGTCGAGCTTCAACGGTCCCCGGTCATCGAGGGAAACTCCTAACGGGTCCACTACCCGGCCGACCAGCTCCGCTCCGACCGGCACCGACAAAATTTTTCCGGTGGCATGAACAATATTCCCTTCCTTAATATCCTTCTGTTCCCCCAAAATAACCACCCCGATTTCTTCCTGCTCCAGATTGAGCGCCACGCCGGGAATCCTTCCCGATTCCGTCTCGAATTCGACAATCTCCGACGCGGCAACCTGCGAAAGCCCGGAAACCTTCGCGACTCCATCCCCGATTTGCAAAACTTCGCCGACCCGTTCGCGTTTCGCGCGCGGCTCGAAACCCGCGATTCTATTTTTCAACTGTTCGACTATTTTATTCGCGTCCATGTAATTTCTCCTTTAACTCCTGCAAACTGCCTTTCACCGAGCCCTCAATAATTTCCTCCCCAACCCTCACAACTATTCCGCCAATGAGCCCCTCGTCAACTTTTTTCTTAACTTCCACCTGCCCGCCCAAAATCGAATTCAATTCGTGAATAATATTTTTTTCCTGAACGGAAGTAAGTTCGCGAGCCGTAGTGACCCGCGCGGTTTTGATGCCCCGGCTCTCGCGTTCATAGTTGTAAAATTCCTGTTCAATCTCTTTGACAATTCCCAAATTTCCATGTTCTTTCAGAAAAAACGCGAAGTTATCGAGTATTTTCTCATGATCCTCCGGGCGAGATTCTGAAATCGCCTGATACAGCGCGGCGGCGTATTGTCTGGCGGTGTATCTCATAGATTGCGCAACGCGTCCTTTGCTAATTTCATATCTTTTCTCTGATCTAATTTCTCTCTAAGTATTTTTTTTGCCAGCATGACGGCGAGATTCGCGGTTTCCTCGCTAATCTCCGCCAAGGCTCTTCCTTTTTCAGCATTGATTGTCATTCTGGCGCCGGCAAGAATTTTTTCGGCCTCATGGCGGGCGCTTTCGAAAGTTTCGCTTTTCATCTGATCAGCGGACGCAAGCGCCTTGTTTATCAAAGCGTCCGCGTTCCGCCTGGCCTTGCGCTCCGCGTCCTGCGCGAATACTTTAATTTCATTCATCCGCTTCTCAATGTTTTCCGCCTGTTTCACGGATTCCTCAATTCTAATTCGCCTCGCCTCCAATGCCCCGACCACCGGTTTCATCACCCATCTCCATAAGATGAAAATTACAATCCCAAAATTGACTGCTTGCGCCAAAAACAGCTTCCAATTGAGGCCAAGGGTGCTTATGAAATTCGGCTCTGCCGCCTGCTCCATAAAACTTTATAAAATAAACGTGATAACCAACGCGTAAATCGCGATGGCTTCCGCGAACGCCATGCCCAAAAGCATCGGCACAAAAATCTTATCCGCGGATTCCGGGTTGCGCCCGATTGACTCCATGGCCTTGCTGGCAGTTTTGCCGATAGCAATGGCCGGGGCAATGCCTCCAATCGCAATGGTTGCGCCCTTGACCAGGGTTCCCATTGTTTCTGCGTCTAACGCCATATGAATAATCTCCTTTCTTCTACTCGACGCGGTTAATTTTTTAGTTTTTTGCGTCGGTGAATTAACTAATGATGCGCTGTCTCGACTTCCATGGTTGCCACGCTCAAAAATACCAAAACCAGCATGGAGAATACTACCGCTTGGATAAAACCGACCAGAATTTCCAAAAAAATGAACGGCAGAGGAATCACAAACGCGATGAGGCTGGCCATGACGGTCAGCAAAACCTCGCCCGCGAAAACATTGCCGAACAACCGCAAGGACAATGACACGACTTTGGCGACTTCAGAAAAAATTTCAATAAATCCGACTCCGAATTCGATAAATGCCACGAAAATACTCATCCCCCCTTTCCGAAAACTGCGCCAAATATCCCCGAGCTTCACGAATTTGTTGGCGTACTTCCAAAAGCCAATGGCCAATATTCCAAAAACATGCGTCGCCCCGATTCCCAAAATAGCCATGGCCAGCGTCATATTGAGATCGGTATTCGCCGGCCGGAACAAAGGAACAAATTCAATCTCGCCACGCATTGGCAAATAGCGCCCGATTGAACCAATCCCGGGAAATATCCCGATCCAGTTTGAGATCAAAATGAAAAAGAACAACGAGCCGACGATCGGCAAAAATTTTATTGATTTCCGGCGGTCTTTTGTCACCTGGTCAATATATTTGAAACATAGTTCGAAAACACTCTCCGCGAAGTTCTGGACTTTGTCCGGAATTTCGGTGCTTCTTCTGCGCATAGCTAAACCCAAAACCAAAAATAGCGCCAGGACAATCGTGGAGTTGATGTAGGTGTTGGTGATTGGCAAACTGCCTATGGAAAAAATTGTTTCAGCCGCCAGCGGCGGAATAGTGAATATCATTGTTTGAAATAATTTTTAAACTTTCGATATATCCAAAAACTGGTCGCGACGATTGCCCCAAGTATTCCAATCAAGGTCAGAACCGGAGATGTGCCGGCTTTGCCATCCAGCCATTTTCCGAAAAATCCCAACGCGACAATCGGCAGGGCGATAATAAAACCCAGCTCAAACGCGATCGAGACTAATTCGGATTTGTCAAGGCTTTTGTTTGGTTTCTGAACAGGTGCTTCGTTCGCCATGCAGAAGTCATAATAACAAAAAAAGCCTTAATTGAAAAGGTTTTTAAAGTGTACCGCCTTAATTTTCCTTTAAATTACCGCTTTATGTCAACCCACCAGGGACTTGACAAAGAACGCCTGTTTGATTCTGGAGCCGACGATCGGAGTTGAACCGATAACCTATCGCTTACGAAGCGATTGCTCTGCCAATTGAGCTACGTCGGCACTATGAATATCATAAAATCTATTGCAAAAATAAGCAATAAGTGTTATTGTCACAAGTATTCGAATTCAAAATCAAGGAGGTGCTGATGAACAAACTGGAATTGCCGCCGTTTGATCGACTAGTCATTCGCTCCATGCGCGAGCATGAAGCCCTGGTAAACCTTGACGGGCACAGATTAGATCCTCAAGGCATTGTGCTGATCACTTGCGCGGACTGTGACGAGTTTTCAGACATTTACGGACACAAGGCCGAACTTTTCCAATCCAACGGACACGCCCCCAGGATCCATCCTCTATCAAGGAATGGCGGGGCCTTGATGCTTGTCCCTCAATCTCCGGCGATCAAGAGAGGCAGAAGTACGGCCACGGATCTTCTGGAAGAAATTCAGGAGGCTTGCGCGTGGAAAAAGATACGCACAGTCACCCCATACATCCACGCCCCTTGCGGAAAAGCGGTTGTGTCGAAAATAAACTTTATCTCCCAAATGACGCTTCTCTTCCAAGGCAAGCAACTCTTAAAGAATCGTCTTCCCGGGATATCGGTTGCGTGTTTCTGCCAAATTGATTATGGCAATTCTAAAAGAACCTACTTTGCTTCCCGGGAAAAATACTCAAGCTGGCTGGTCGAATGCCAGAAGGAGCTAGAGGCGGCTACCGCCTAAAGTTTTCGGGAACGGTCTGCCGCGCAATCTTCCCCCAGCGATTGCGCGGCTCTTCTTTTTTTGCTACAATTCAATCATGCCACACGCCTGCAAGGCGCTCATCATTCACTGCATCGATTTTCGCTTCGCCAAAGCGATAAAAAAATATCTGGAGGATCAAAATCTGTTCGGAGATATCGATATCGTTTCCGTAGCTGGCGCCGTAAAAAATATTGTTGAACCAAAAGAGCGCGGTCATGCGGATTTTTTAATGAAGCAAATCGACATAAGTAAAACACTTCACGATATCAAACAAGTTATACTGATGAATCACACGGATTGCGGCGCTTACGGGGGCGAACAATCTTTTGGGTCAGCCGAGGAAGAGCGAGAGAAACATTTGTCGGATCTCAAGGATGCGAAAATAAAGATCTTGAAAAAAAATCCAGAGCTTGAAGTCAAGTCAGTCCTCGCCGTCATTTCGCAGAACGAAAATATTACTTTTGAAGAAATTAGATAATTAACTAAAAATTATGAACCCAAAAATCAAAGACTTGCTTGGCGTACTCGCCGCTCTTTTGACGTTAACTTTGCTTGTCCTATCCGGCGTGGAAATCAAGAACCGGATCGACGCTTCCACGGATATAAACAAAACCCGCAGTATTACCATGTCGGCCGAAGGGAAAGTCACGGCAAAGCCAGACCGCGCGACGCTCTCGTTTTCAGTCGTAACCCAGGGCAAAGAAGCGAGCAATGTCCAGGAGGAAAACGACAAGAAAATGAAAACCGTCGTTGATTTCTTGAAATCCAAGGGAATAGCGGACGAAGATATCAAAACCAGCGGCTATAACCTCTATCCGCAGTATGATTATGGCTATCCCGTCAGCGGAGAAACAAAACCACCAACAATCTCTGGTTACAATCTGACCCAAACGGTAACGGCGAAGATCTCAAAATTGGAAGATGTATCTTCTATAGTCGGGGGGCTTACAAGCAAAGGCATCAATCAAATTGACAATGTATCTTACTATATTGATGACCCAGACAGTCTAAAAGCGCAGGCAAGAGAAGAGGCAATACAAAAGGCAAAAGAGAAGGCAAATAAGCTGGCCGCAAACCTTGGAGTAAGGTTGGGTAAAGTAATAAACTTTTCCGAAGGCGATATCTACTTTCCGTATCCTTATGCTGAACGAGCGCTGCCAGCCGAAGGTTATGGCGGGGGCGGCGGGACCTCCCCGGTCCAGCCGGGATCGCAGGACGTGACAGTCAATGTCTCGATAACGTTTGAGTTGAAATAAACCAGACTGCTTACAAAAAAACGCCCCCACAAACGGGCGTTTTTTTGTATGATTTCCAATACGCCACTCGAGTGGCGTATTGGCCCTATTTCACGCGATATGTAACAGTGTGGCCGATCTTTCCGACCTGCTCCACTCTCCCCTCTTTTTCCAACTCGTCCATGTAGCGCACTGCCGTGCGCGATGACACGCCCAAGGCTTTGCGAATCTCGAAATTGGAAAGCTCAAGTTTATCCGTAAACATCGCCAACGCCTTTTGTTTTCGTGTCTCCTTTTGCGAAGCCGTCTCCACCGCCGATTTACAAATCCCGACAAATTCTTCGGCCATGCTCGTGCCATGCCGCCGGGCTTCTCTACGCGCCGACCAAAACAAAACTACCAAAACAACAACTACGGCAATGAGAATGAGTTGGATCATAAAATTATCTTAACTCAAATCCGCCAATCTCGTAAATCTTCCTTTCTCAAATCGTGCTTGGTCAATTCTCTCATAGGACCATTCTTTACCAGTCAGTTTTGACACTTGTTTACACCATTCCTCGGCTCGTTTATCTTTAAGCTTTACATCAACATCTTCTCTGCCTTTGGTTTCAATAACCCAGTTAGTATCCTTTGTTTTTGCGATAAAATCAGGTATATAACTTCTCACAAAGCCGTTGGTGTCAATATAAGAAATACGGAAATTAAGCGTCTGCTGGTGATTTTTCATAAAAGCCAATACATCGTCATCATTATCAAGTAGGCGTGTAAATTGCTCTTCTAATTTATTCTCAATCGGTGTAAGATTGAGGACGATTTTCTTTGCTTCAAATATATCGCGCGACCACGGAAACGGCTTTATGTTTACTGCCCGCAATTCCTCGCCGACCAATTCTATATCCTCGGATACGGCCGTAAGGTCGTTAATACGGTCAACAAAAACTTCTATCAACCGCACTCTGACTTTGGCGTTATTGAGCCGCTTCAAATCATCCTCGTTAAAGTCCAACGACTTATCAAAGAGTTTGTTTTTGATGTAATCCTTCGTTATGCCCGCGAGGTTTTCAAATTGGCCGGGCACTCGGCTGTATTTCTGAATCTTTTTTGTAATCGCGCTGATGTAAATATCCGGCCTGTCCGCAAACGGCATGGTGAGTATCTCTTCCTCCTCAACTTGCTTGGTAAGCAAATCGCGTTTGCGCATTTTTATTTCCGTAGGGTTCAGATCCCTATAATGAAATAGTGGGGATGGAAAGTCGGAAACTTTCAATTTTTGAAGTTTCTTCACCGACCTCGTTATGCCTCCTTGCGTAACTGGAACGGCGATATCATACTCTTTTTTATTTTCATCAACGCTGATGATTTTTGGTATCGCCTCCGGTTTGGCAATGGGAACAAACTCAATCTCTACGCCTTGCTCTGCTAATGCCTCTTGAATCAAATCGTGAAAGGCGGGGTGCTCTATAACAATCAGCTCATCCCCATAACCGAATTGTCCCGGAAACATTCGTCGCAATCCGCGACCAAGTGTTTGCTCCGGTAAAATTTTCGATTCCGCGCTCAATGGTCGTAATGGTGCAATCACTTTTACATTCCTCACATCCCATCCTTCCCGAAGCATAAGTACGGAAACAACGGCAAGGTAAGGACTATCTGGCTCATCAACCTCTCGCGCCCATTTTCGTGCTTTATCTACATCCGCCCTACTCACCTCACCACTTCTATCCGTGTGAATAGTCAAAACCTTGTCAAGGAACTCTTTAAACGTATCTAAATACTCGGCAACTTGGTCAGCTGCCCTTGTATTTTCAGCCATTACAAACAACAGCGGCCTTTTGCCAGTTTTTTTAAGCTCTTTGTAAAAAAGTCGCCATTTGCTCACCGCCGCGTCAATCTGAACTCGGTATCGCTCGGCCGCGTTGTCGCTCTCTATCTCTGGTATATTTTCAATCTCGGCGATTTTCGGCCGCTTCACTACCCCGTCGTGAATCGCCTCGCCCAAAGTGTATTCGGTGATAATGTGAGTAAATAAATTTCCTCCTTGGTCTTTGGGCGTTGCCGAAAAATCAAGCTGACACATCAAGCCCGTATTTTCGTAAAGCTCCGCGATTGCCTTA
>Ga0209542_10018812_pt1 | contig 11147 bp, 13 predicted proteins | sample RifCSPhighO2_01_FD_184028 | JGI IMG/M metagenome (GOLD analysis project Ga0209542, IMG submission 184028) | Soil microbial communities from Rifle, Colorado - Rifle CSP2_plank highO2_0.1 (SPAdes) (version 2) | ecosystem: Environmental > Terrestrial > Deep subsurface > Rock core/Sediment ...
TATGGTTTGGAACTGTAAAGATATTTAAGATAAAAGAGATTCCAGTATATAGCGATGTTAGAAGGATATTGAAAGACTTGAAAGGCAAAAATAAAAGATGATTAGCTCTTTTGTGCTGCGGCTCTTCTTGCCTGTGCATCAAGGACTGCCTGGACTTCAAACTTCTCAACTGCAGGCAATATCTCGCAATTGGCTACGGTTATAACATAGCAGTTTGGAGTTCTATGTTCTATTATCGTTTCATTCCCGCCTTGAATCATTATTACTTTATTCATTGGGTCTGTCTTGCAGGTGGCATAAGTCAGATTATTAAGCTCTGCCTGTTCTTTGTCTGATGAGGCGCCTTTTACTGTAAATTGATTATCAACTAAAAAGGAAGCAAGAGTTGCGACTCCAACAGAGCCATACGGACAGCCCACAATACCGTCGGGAGCGATGGTTAAATATATTGTACTTTTTTGCATGAATTCAATTCCTCTGTCAACTACAGCTCCAGTTATTGGGACTTTATTATTTCTAGGGTCGTTTCTGAGGTATAGGTTGTATAAAACATCTGGAGTTATATAGTAATAGTGATGGAAAACAGGTATTTCTCCGAATTTCTCTTTTGTAAATGTTAGGCCTCTATAATCTATTTTGTTGAGTGAACCAAATACATAATAAAAAGCAAAGAATATCAGGACTAATAGTGCCATTGCTCCTAAGACTAAGTAAATCTCTTTATTGTATTTTTTTGCAAGTGTGGGGGATTCTGCTTCTACTTCCTTTTCTGTCTCCTTTTCTTTCAAAGATATCTTCTTAGTGTTTTCTTTTTTTGGCATTAATATATGTCAGATATTGAGGTTTTAAGTTTTTCTATATAGTGAAAAACATAAATAATTGAACAAATAGTATGTTTTTCCCTTGATGTAGTCAAGACATAACAGTGAATTATCAATGTCGTTGACTATACTTGATTGAATAGCTTATAAATAAATGCATCGGCAGAAGAAATATCCCCTTCTATGAATACGCAATTATCTTTTTGATAGACTTTGTTATCTGAAGATTCTTTCCAGACTATAAGAGTAGTCGTGCAATCTTTTTCAGGTAGATTTCTCTCGCATTTCCCATAACATGCTTCTTGTACTTTAGGAGATAACTGGCCCACAGTAGAGCCTATTTCTTGTAATATTCCTTGATTAGAAGAGTCTATGTATAAAGTTCCGCTGGAGTAAAATTGAGGGTAAATGGAGATATTTACAGGGATATCAGAAACAGTTTCATAAGTGCTTATTAGATTGACTTGAATTCCCTGATATTGAAAACTTATTTGACTGGTGTTTTGCTGAGAATTTATCCCGCTGTTTGCAGTATCTGTTCCAGATAAAAAGGCAAATCCGAGTGTGCTTAAAACTAGGATAGATAACATTAACATGCTTAGTATTGTCTTTTTGCGATTTTCTCTTTTCTCAGCTTCTTCTTTGGATTGTATCTTTCTCATAGATAAATAGAAATTAGCATATTTAAAAAACTTGCGTAAGAAAGAAAGAAAAATAAAAAGAAAGAAAAAAAATTAAAATACCTCTTTTTTTGTAACCTTAAGCTGTCATCGAAGCAGATACGTCTGTTGAAGTTGTACCTGTGTATTTCTTGCCAGCAGTTGTATCAATTGCTTGAGTGGTTAATGCTTTAGCAGCATTTGTTGTATCACCCGCATTGTAACCTGCTACAAGTGTTGCAACCTTTCCGCCTGTTCGGCTGAAAGTTTCGATCAAGTATTGGCCTGAGCCAACACCTGTTTTTGCTGTGAAATCTGCACTGCACGTTGGCGATGAGACTCCTAGCAAATCAGCTGCAACGCTGTTTACACAACTCCCTCCAACTACGACCAAGTTCTTACCTGAGACTGAGCTTGCTTCTGTATCGGCAACTACAACTGAACCAAGAGCTTTTCCTGAGCCTCCTGAAGATGTAGCTCCTGTGTCTATTGCTGAGCTTATACTGCCCCCATAAGCTTGGACGTAAACCTGATCCCCTGGATAGCTAATTGTTGCAGTTTTATGACCTGCACTATTAGAATCGAGTGAAACAATTGTTCCAAAGAGATCTGCCTCTTTAGTTATATCGCTATCAGTAGCCATTGTGTTTCTGAATGATGTTGTACTACTGGTTGTAGCTGTTAACCATGTTCTAGCAACATCGGATACGTCTAGACCATTTGATGCTGAAGTACCTGGGTCAAGTGTAACTACAAGGGCCTCATAATTGCTATTGTCATCTTTTTCTTCAAAGACGACTAATGCAGGATATTGAGGCGAACTACTTGCTCCATTTGTGCCTGCTGCTCCTATTGCTGCTCCAGTACTTGGATTATTCAATTTAATCAGCGTTGTATTTCCATCTATTGCTGTGATATTATAAGTAAGTCTGCCTATGGTACAACCTATGTTTTCAGTGTCTGCAACACCTGTTATGTTTAGAGCCATACGTGTAGTAGTACTACCACAAGTAACGTTAAAGCTTGTACCTGCTTCATCTGTACCTATTCCACCAAAAGTTACATCTGTATATCCATCCCCATCAGGAAGTCTTAAGGTAGTTAATGACGCTGCTGCGCCATCCCAGTTAGTTAAATTTATAACAACTGGCTTATAGAATGATACCTTTGCTCCTTTGGATGTAGAAATTGTTGGATAGATAACTGCTGCGGCACCTCCAGAACTGTCCGGATAATTCAGTCTAACTGACCTTGTGTCTTCTGATGCAGTTGATGCACCATAATAATTAAGGTCGTAGACTTTTCCGCCTATTGTTACAGTACCTGTACCTTCCGCGCTTAATGAAGCTTCATATATATCTCCAGAGAAGACATCTGTAAACTTAACTTTATCACTCGAATAACCTGTTGTTGAGTTTGTAATTTGGGTTACCTTTAACAAGCGACCCTCATCTTCATTACCCACAACCATGTACTCATTTCTATAATTCGGTGCTCTTTCAAAAATGCTGATATTTCTTGCATCACTATCGGCATAAAGCCCTAAATGGCTTGTAAGATTCATAGCCCACTGTACTGTCTTTTCATTGCCCCTCATATCAGTCATTGTAAGCTGTATTTTATCATCTCCGCTATTTGCTACTTTTATGACTTCTCTTGCAGTGCTGTCATCTGATGTACTTAGTCCTGCAAAGTCTATCTTAAAACTTCCAAAGACGGGATCTATAAGTGCTTCACCGGGTATAATGGCGCCATGATCGGAATCTTTAGCAGCCACGCTGACAACAAATTTAGTCATATCAGCTGGGCTATTAGTAAATGTAACTAGTGTTCCGTCAATTGACGTGCCTTCGTCCCCTACACTTATTGAACTACCACTTACAAGAGTAATTTTCTCTGCTCCTGCGATTATCGAAGCAGATAATGCAAAATTTGTTTCATCTGCAGTATCTACAGCAACCGTTAGACCATTGATTTTCTTAGAAGCTGCTTCACTTATAGTTTTAGTATCACTAGAACCGTCACTAGAAGTGACTTTTATTGTGGCAGCTGTGTCTGAAGCGGAAACCAATTCTACAGTGTACGATTTACCTCCAATAGTTATCTCTTTTGAAGGATCTTCGTTTGTTAAAGCTACTTTTTCAGCACTCTTTAACAGAACAAGATCTGTTCCACTGGTAGCCGAACCTACTGTAAAGCTCTGTCCGAAAAGACTTATTGTCTGCCCTTTAGAATCTGCATGAGTAAAGTTTACTGCTTTGTTAAATGAAACTGTGGCGTTATAGATATAGTTAGAAGTACTTGTACTAAGAGCTAAACCATAACTTGGGTCCTTATCATTGTTTGGGTGTCTCGCAAAAGTCACTCTTGGATTTGAACCTATAACAAGTGTCTGTGTATACGTTGCATCTACATTTCCAGAGAATGAGCCGTCTTGTAAGACAGTTGCAAGCTCTGATTTAGTTAAAACACTTTTTACAGTGTTTATTGTATCATTGATATAAAGCTTCGTTCCGCTTGAAAACAATGGTGCTGCTTCTCCTGTTACTGTTCCCGTACTACCCCCACTGCCTGTTGTCGTCTGCTCTGCCAATTTTGTAGACAAAAATGACGTTATATCTGCAGCAGCGACAATGTCTGTGTATGCCGCATCTGCGCCACCATAAACTATTGCAACATCCGCAGCACCGCCCTTTACGAATGGTGTTGGGAAATTTGCTGCAGCAGCTAAGGCAACAGTAGAGCTAAGCATAGCAGTACTTGCAAGAATAGAACCTATTTTTTTAAAGGAAAATTTCATAAATTTCATATTTTTATTTTTTTTAAACCTCCTTTCACTTTTTCTTCTTGGCAGCCATTCGGCTTCCTCGTAGAGGAGATTGCTTTTTAATTTGCAATCCGCCAATGGTATGGAGCTTTGCTCGATACCATTTAAATTTGAATTAGTATGTGGAATTAAATTTCATTTAAAAAGCTTTCTGTTATTTTTTAGTTTTTTAATTATTCTATCTTAGGTATTGTAATTGATATATAAATCTTGTGATACTACTTAGATAAACAACTAGGTTAAAAATAGTTATTTTATATTTAGAATTTTATATTGCGGAGGATATAGGGCATTTACTACCCTATATAAGGACATAATAAGATATATAAAGACATATCGGATTAAGATATAGGGTATTTACTACCTTACATATAACATGGGATTAAAAACAAAAACCAGGGAAATAACTATCGTCGATAATGAAGGAACTTTTGCTTATTTTTTTAAAAAGTTTATTGGTGAAAAAAAGGATTATGATTTTCAGGGCATTTCTACGTTAAGAAAGATTCTTTCAAATGAAAAAGCAAGATTATTGCACACTATTAAAAATAAGAAACCCGGCTCCATATATGAGTTGTCAAAGATACTAGGGAGGGACTTAAAAACTGTGAATGAAGATATTAAACTTCTTGAAAAGTTCGGTTTTATTGAGCTAATTTCTGAGAGGACAGGAGGAAGAGAAAGGCATAAACCTGTTATTGTTGTGGACTCTATTAATATAAACTTAAAAATCTAGGAGCAGAGTTTTAGAGATACCGAGATAGTTCCTGGAAATCCTGGAAGAAGGACTTCTGAGCTCGTTATACTGCCGGTGCAATTGCCTTTTGTGAGAGAGAGGCTCTCTTTATTGTTTGAATCAATTGCTTTAAACTCATATCCTTTTGTACTTGCTTCTTGGGATATGAGAAAACTAGAGTTAATTAGTACGCTTAGTGTCTGCAGAGATACATCGCATGGTTTCTTACCCGAGACGCAGATTGAACTTCCTGAACTGCACTCTTGTATAAGTTCGCCTAATTTTAGATAAGCAGGCTCGTAAGTTATGGCACAATCTGTGGTATATTCTGTGATACTGCTTAGAAAGTCATATAAATCAGTACTTTCAGTAGTGGAGGACGTCTTGTTCTTGTATAAAGAAATGCCTAAAAAGATAACTAAAGCTATAACCACTAAAAGAACTATTGCAACAAAACCCACTATCTCTTCTTGCGCTCTCTTTTGCTTCATTATCATTTTAGATTGATCCCTGCTGCGGAAATACGGCCTAATCCACATTTGGCATACCCTCCTTTGTCCTGCTCCCATCTGCAAACCGATACAAATGCTCTTAATTCAAGACCATGATTTTCATTATTTATAATTGTAATTTTGCCGCACTGGGGGTAATTAGATTTGTCACATTCTCCTGAAAATAAGGGATAGACCATTTCAACCTGAAGAAAATCAAGGTTCCAAAATTCGGAATAAGATTTTCTTGATTTTAAGGCTGAAACCTTATCAAGGTCTATACAGTTTGAGCAATCAGTCGATGTCCAAGAAAATTCTGGAGAGGAGGCAATCTTTCTTACTAATTCCTTTGCTTCCTGTTCTTGCAGTGATTGGGCGTCTGATTTTAAAGAATTAAGCTTTATTGAGAAGTAAAATAAGGCAACTATGCCGAAGAATATCATCATTGCCACTAATGCAAAGGCCATTTGCTGTATTTTCATCTGCCCTTTAGAATAGTTTGCAAGATAAGTCGTCATTTTTCCTCCCTATTATATCTGAATCTATTGCTATATTCTTTAATCTTAATGAATTATCTATAGAGAAAGTCTCATTTGCATAAATTGCAAGATTTGCTTCCAGATTTGAATTGCAACCTTTTGATGATAAAGATAAGCTTTTTGAGTAATATATCCAAGATAGTTCTGAAGCTCTATTCATTAATCTTCTTAGCTGACACTCGTAATCTTTTGATTCTGAAAATATCGCCCCATATAAGAGGGAGGTAGTCTCGAAATAAACCCTATCAGAATACTTTTTCTTAACACTTTTACCCTCGTAGGAGACATCGATATCACAGCCCGTGTTTGTGAAACAGACACTCTCCGACTCGCTAGGGCAATCAGATATAGAAGAAGTTAAATTTATGTTACTTATTCTTAGGCTTGTTAATTCGTCTTCTATTTCCCTAGGAGGATTTACGAAACAAAACTTTTGATCTTTGGACAGGATATATATTAAATCGGCTATCTTAAAAGGTAATTCAATTGGCTTTGAAAATATGATATAACTGTTTCCTTGCACTATTGGTTTTGAGAAAATATATTTGTTATGAAATGATGATATTTCACCTGGCAATCGCCACTCTTCCCCTACGCCTGATTTTGTTGCAGTGCTTATTCTTTGTGCTCCAAATGTGCCTGAAGGCGAACAATCGTTATACATTCTTGTTTCTGTGGGAAATGAGATTAATTGGGTTTTGCCAGACTCTAAACTAGTTTCAACAGGGCTCAATATAATTCCTAACTTCTTTCCTAATTCTGTATCTTGTATAGTTCTTTCTGTTTTAACGTAATTGGTTGTGGCGTAGATAGCAAGAAATATTATCATGGCCCCTACAATTATTGAAAATAACCAGGCAAAACTAAACTCAAAACCTCTTTTTCCTTTCATTTTAAGCTTTTTATCAGAATTTTAATTTTGTCCTCGATTAAAGAGAGTATTTTCTTTACCGTTACTTCATTGTTGCTACGAGCATCTGGAATCTTCCAGACTATTACTTTCTTCCCCCGCTTTTTCATACTATCAAAGAGGACTGGGGGAACATCATTTGCCACAACTATAATAAAATCTGCCCAGAACAAATCGGTCAATTTTAGTGGCATGGGGTAACCATTTATTTTGAAGCCGAGAGATTTTCCTATTTTCTGCTGAAATGGATTTAGAACACTACTAGAGATTATTCCTGCACTTTTGACTTTATATCCTGCTTTAGTATTAAGCCTTTTGAAGATAGATTCGGCAAACTTACTTCTAAAGGCATTATGCTTGCATACAAATAATATATTTTTTGCCATCTTATTTTACCATTGATGCTAATGAATCATATCGTCCCTTTTGTATTTTTATCTCTACTTCTCCGTTATTTACTGGGATGCAGAAGAACTCGGGAGATCTTGCATGTTCTAATCTTAGAGTTGAGAAAGAATAATCACAGGCTTTATTAGGCGGATAGAGAAAAACATTTTCTTTCTTTTTATTTAAGCCTACAAAGGCATTGTATTCCTCCTCATACTGACGAGAAGAATATTGGCTGACATTACCTAGGCATACTTCTTCTATTCCTGAAGGGAGCTGTCCTTTGAAAGTATTTTTATAACAAATATCGGAATTGCATGTTTGAGCCTGCCATGCCTTTTCTATATTTTCCTGCAAGCCTTCATAAAAGACACCTATTTTTGTGCATTTGCTTAAAGTTAAGAAGTGGTTTATAACATAAAAGGATATCCCGATAATCGCGATTATAATAATAATTGAAAAAATCATACTAAATGATATCTCAAACTGCCCTCTTTTTGACATGGCTTAATAAATTAAAAAGAATAGTTAAAGGTTTCTATCTTTTTCTTAAGCCTTTAAGTGTTCCGGAAACTGCCAGGACTTTTAATTCTTTGTCAGAGAGTTCTAGCGCCGCCCTTAGTTCGTCTAGAGAGGAGGATTTTACAGATAATACTAATTTTCCTTCGTCTTTAATAAAAACAGGAGAAGTCTTTGCCCAGCCTAAAGTGCCTAAAGAATCTAGGACAACTTGCTCAATTTGTTCTTGATTATTTGTGTTAAACAAAATATAACGCCTTTTTATCTTCATTGAAGGAATTAATTTCAATTTCATTATATTATTTCCTTACCGAATAAAGCGTTTATTGAACTTTTTATTGAGTTGCTCTCTAGTGCAAAGCCTAGGCTTTCTGCTCCGCCTATCTTAAAATTATTTATTCCTATTACTTTTCCATCCGTATTTAAAAGAGGTCCTCCGGAGTTGCCCGGATTAAGGGAAACGTCAGTCTGTATATATTCTTGAAGCCCATTTGGACCTTCTCTGTTTAATGCAGAAATAATTCCCTGAGTTACTGTGAAAGAAAGACCTAAAGGATTCCCTATTGCTATTACTTTATTTCCTACTTCAAGATTATCAGAGTCTGCAAGAGAGAGATAGTTTAAATCTTTGCCATCTATTTTTAGTAAGGCAAGGTCGCGGAGTTTATCTGTTCCTTCAACTGTTGCAGACACTGGGCTATTTTCGTATGTGAGGATGCGAATATTAGTTCCCTCTTGTATTACGTGATAGTTTGTTATTATATACCCATCTGGGCGCACTATGAATCCGGAACCTACAGAGCTCTCAGTCATTACAGCGACAACACTCTTTACAGACTCCTTAATAACTCCTGAAAAATCATCTTGCGTCGTCTTCAAAAGATTAATTTCATGCTGAAAGCTTTGCTGTTCGGCATTTTGTTTTGTTATGGCAATTGATAATTCGTTAAAATTTCTTTGGTTTTCTTCGTCGTATCCGTTAATTAAATCTGTAAAGTGAGAGGACAAACTAGTTTCAACTCTTTTTACTTCTGAACTTAATTTCGAGTCTAATTTTGAAAATTGAATAGAAGTGAATACAAAAGAGATAATTTGAAATATCAGAAGGAATATTACTATAGCATAGAGGATATTTCTGTGCTTACTATGTTTGTCCATAAGAGTATTATAATTAAGGGATATTTATAACTTTTGACTTAATTTATGGATATTAAATAGATAGTTTATTTGAGATTATATTTCTTCCCATTTTTTTTCAAAAAATCAAAAATGGACTCTCCTTCAATTTTTACTTCTTCAATATGAGTATATGTTGGGCACATCATACTTTCCGCTTCCATGTCTGCTATTGTTTCCCAATCAAGAACGGTTCTTCCCATGGCTTCTACTTCATTCCTCGCTAAAATATAAGTGGCGTACCTATCCGTCTTTGAGTAAAGGGGGTTGGTGTTGCCATCTCGCCAATGTATTGCATATAGCCTATATTCATCCATAATTTTGGTAGGTTCTAAGAGTTTATAAGTATTTATTTAATCTCTTTCATTTTATTAATCTTGATGCGATAAGAAAATAATACTCCTAATAACTTATTTAAAGCTAGTTTTTCTTAATTAGTCATGAAAATTCATGCAATAGGAGGATATGATGAAGTTGGTAAGAACATGACTGTTCTGGAGATAGGGCAAGATGCGATTATATTTGATTCTGGTCTATTTTTACCTGCTATTGTTGGCGTAACTGAACAGGAAAGAGTTTCTAATGAAAAGGGAATGCGCAACCTCGGGGCGCTACCAGACGATATTTACCTTGAAAAAAATGGGCTTAGGAACAAGGTAAGGGCCATGCTAATTTCTCATGCTCACCTTGATCACGTCGGGGCCCTGCAATATAATGCCTATAGATATAAGGCCCCTATTCTTGGCACACCTTTTACTATGGAAGTGCTTAAAACTCTCGCGGCTGATTCTGATGCAAGACTGACAAATAGGACAATAAGAATTAATCCGGATGCATCTTATACAATTAGAGGCAAAAAAGATTACAAAGTTGAATTTATTAATATGACTCATTCGACGATACAGAGCACCATTATAGCGGTGCATACTCCAGAGGGCATTGTGCTTTATGCTAACGATTACAAACTAGATAATTCTCCTGTTTTAGGGGACAAACCCAACTATAAGAGGCTGAAAGAACTTTCTAAGGCTGGAATTAAAGTCCTTATAGTCGATTGCTTATATGCACAGGATGATAGAAAGACTCCAAGTGAAAAGATTGCTAGGGGATTGTTGGAAGATGTCTTCTTTACAACAGATAACCGAAAATCTGGAATGGTTGTAACTACTTTCTCTTCTCATATTGCAAGACTAAAATCTATTAGTGAGTTTGGAAATAGGCTGGGAAGACAAGTTCTATTCTTGGGAAGGAGTATAAACAAATATGTGACTGCTGCAAATAATGTTGGGAAGGTGCCATTTAGAAATCAATTCCAACTTTTTACTTACAGGAAACAACTTGAAAAAATCCTTAAAAGAGTTGATAAAGATAGAGAAAAATATCTTGTGGTATGTACTGGACATCAAGGAGAACCGGGGGCTATACTTGACAGGATATCGAGAAATCAACTACCTTTTAAGCTTAGAGACGACGACCATATAATATTCTCTTCAAAGACTATTCCTACCCCTGTAAATGAGCAAAATAGGGAGCAATTGGAGAGAAGGCTTAAGAAATCTAAGGTCAGAATATTTGATAATGTACATGTCTCTGGACATGGTGGAAGAGAGGATTTGAGAGACTTAATTAAACTTACTAATCCTGAACACGTAATACCTTCTCATGGAGATCTCAAGAAGACGACTGCGGGGGCGAAGCTAGCGGAGGAAGTAGGGTACAAAATTGGCAAAACTGTTCATTTAATGCAAAATGGCCAGAGCATAACGTTATAAAGATTGGCCGCTTTAATCGATAATAAAAATGAGGGAAGACATTGTTGCCGGAATCAAGAACGCACTGGACAGAGGTGTGCCTCTAGAAAGAGCAGTGCAGAGTTTTTTAAATGCAGGGTATAATCCTATTGAAGTTAGACAAGCGGCAGAAAGTTTAACTGAAGGTGCTACGTCGATTACTAACCAAAATTTCTCCCAACCAAAATTACCTGATATAAACAAATCTCTAAAACCTGTTCCTAACGCTCTTTCTGTTCCCAACAGTCCTATTGTAAATACTTTACCTAAAAAACTAATTGATATAAGACAG
>Ga0209542_10018813_pt1 | contig 11147 bp, 12 predicted proteins | sample RifCSPhighO2_01_FD_184028 | JGI IMG/M metagenome (GOLD analysis project Ga0209542, IMG submission 184028) | Soil microbial communities from Rifle, Colorado - Rifle CSP2_plank highO2_0.1 (SPAdes) (version 2) | ecosystem: Environmental > Terrestrial > Deep subsurface > Rock core/Sediment ...
TATTCTTGCGCTAGAAACCGGGGAAGCCAAACTTCTCGGGCTACCCATCCCCCCCCTATACTAGCGATTGTTCCCATAATTCAACCTCGAGTTTATGCTGTAGTCGGAGAATTTTTTGAAGTGCTCTGGCAATATCTAAAGTATCATTTTCATCGCCTAATAATGCTCGATGGTGTATCCAAATGCCCTCGGTAGAAATTTTTTCTGCATTAGGGCATTGGCTTTCCCAATATTTTTCACTTTTACCCGTGGATGGGCTCTGATGAAACGCTGAAGTTTTATAGATAGATTTATAATTTATAAAGGCGGGAATGCCTTCTGCAATTAAAGCTTTTACCAAAAAATCACGATTAAAACCCTGCAATACTTCCGTATTAAATCGTATTAAAAACATATAAAAAGGATGGCAATCCATATCTTTTGAAACCGATTGGCAAATAACACCAGGAATTCTATTTAATATTTCAATCAATAATCTGCCATTTTTATTGCGTTTTTGATTCTGCTCCATTAAACGGCTCAACTGCACTCTTAAAATTGATCCTGAAAAAGCATTCATTCTATAATTGGAACCCACATACTGGTGCTCATAATTTTTATCAAAAGCAGGTCTACCACAATTATGTATTATAAAAGCTTTATTTTTTAACGCCTCATCAGAAAAAAGAATGGCCCCACCTTCCCCTGCCGTCATTAATTTGAAATTTTGAAAACTAAAGCAAGCTGTAGTATTCCATTGGCCTAGACGCATGCCTCCTCGAATAGCCCCATGCGCATGAGCCGCATCTTGAATAATAATTAAATTATAGTGATCGGCTAATTGATTAAGCCCCGCCATATCGGCCACATGACCAGCCATATGTACCGGTATAATGGCTTTTGTATAGGGAGTAATAGCCTTTTCAACGCAGGCAATATCGATACAATAATCCTGCAAATTAACGTCTACCGGTATCGGAATTGCTCCTACTCGTTGAACGGCCATAGCAGTCGATATAAAAGTAAACGAAGGGACAATCACTTCATCTCCTGGCTGAATACCATAGGCTAACAAAGCTACCTCTAAAGCATGAGTACCATTACTCACAGCTAACGTAAAGTTAGCCTGATGAAAATGAGAAAATTCTTGCTCAAACAAATCTACTTCATTATTAGCCATTCTCCACCACTGGCCACTTTCTAAGACACGTAGAAGCGCCTCTTTTTCTCTATCGTCAAAATAGGGCCAAGAAAGATAGGGAGTCCTTCTAACAGGTTCACCACCCTCTATCGCTAATTTTTTCATATTATACCTTCTATTTATTGATCAAACGGTGAAATACCTATCCGGATAAATATGCAACCATTTTCTATGGCCATAACCCATACCTGTTTTCAATTCAATAACTTCTCAACGGGATCCAGCACGTTAAACGACCGATTAGAAATATCCCGCTCTAAACTAAACTGTTTCTCAATATTGATTGATATCGCTATGATTTTTATATAATTATTTTTATACTGGTAAAAGATATTTTTTTCAATAAGAAACTTGGGAAGAATAGTTAAGCGAAGTGCTGGTATATAAGCCCTATTTATTTTATTTTTCAGTGCGAGCATTAAACTCCCCCTTTCTTCCCATCAGAAGCCGCTTCAAAAAAAATAGTCAGCACAATAACTTTATGTTATTTTGAGAATAAAAACAACTTCGACATTAAAAACTAGAAGGAGAATAATCTCTTAAAAGCAATTTTGATTAATAGTTGAGCAATTTTATAAAAATTGATTCTTATTATTCCCCTGATGGGAGTAAAATTATTTCTGCGGTTCCAATAAAAGGAAGGAATAAGCAATGAAAGCTTCACTCTCTACACCCCCCAATCAGTACGACATGACCCTCCATAAGATTAACCAAATTCCAGACTCCTATAGGCACTTCACCATTCCCCATCATGATGTTAAATCATTATATGGTATCGATGATGCTGCTTTAAATGAATTAAAACAACGCGGTCTTAAACATCGAAATAATCATTATGATCGATACGATTTAGGTAATATTGCGCTTTATCACTCTTTTTTTTCCATTCAAAAAATGGCTATGCGTTCTTGGAGTGGGACTTTAAAAAGGTCAGAAAATCAAGAAACTCTGAAAGCTCATATACAATACGTAGTGGAAGAAAAAACACTTAAACCAGGGGATACCATTTCTTTACTCCTCCCTAATAAAGGAAAAACTTCCTTACCCTTTCAAGGGAATTCTAATTTAATTTCTCTCGATTACATTCAAAAACCTATCTCTTATAAATTTACTGATATTTATCAATCCTTATTACTTGAAATAGATACGTACAATTTTTTCATGTTGCCAGAAGAGGTTCGGTGGAACCCTGATTTTATTGAAGAACATAAAATATGCGAGTGCGGTGGAGCCTCTAAAAAACTTCTTCAGATGGCACGTGCATTAAATATAAAAACACGGCATCAATTTGGAATTTTATTAGCAAAACCGTACTCCACCTGTCACTATTGGGTAGAATTCAAAATAGAGGGGCAATGGTTAGCCGCCGACCCCTTACTATTGAAAATATTAAAAAGAATAACCGGGCTAAAGCCTGATATTTGGACCTACAATACTTCTCCTAATGCCCTTTTTATTCCTCTTTTGGAAATTGATAGATACAACCCTTCGACCGGTGCCCCTATTTTAAAACAATTTCAAGAAAATGAAATGGTAGTGAACCCCATTACCATTCACGCAGGAAAAGAGTTATCCAGCACCTTATGTACCGATTTTATCGGTTAGTATTATGACAGAACACTCTAACAATCTTATTATTTTTGATCTGGATGGCGTATTAATAGATAGCCTCCCTGTCATGAAAATAGCTTTTCATTATGCCTATCAAACCGTAGTAAAAAAAGGAAACCCGCCCTTTAACGAATATATAAAACATTTAGGAAAAGGGTTTAAAGACATCATGAAAATCTTGTCTTTGCCAGAAACACTCTATGAGCCTTTCATCTATAAAAGTAATCAGTTAACTTCCACGATTCAATGTTTCCCCGGAGTTAGCACCTTACTGGAAACACTCAATAATAAAGGTTACTTATTAAGTATTGCCACTGGAAAAGAAGGCGAACGAGCCCGAAAAACCTTACAAATACTGAAAATATCTCAATACTTTCACTTAGTGGTAGGCAGTGATCAAGTGCCTTCTCCAAAACCAGCACCTGATATTTTATTTTATATCATGAATCATTTTAAAAAAACTAAACAAGAAACACTATTTATTGGTGATTCCACAGCCGATATTGAGGCAGGCCATGCTGCTAATGTATTTACGTGCGGTGCGCTGTGGGGATATAGTGATAGCGCCTCGTTAACAGCCTCCAAACCTAAACAGCTGATTAACACACCATTAGATTTACTAGCTTTCTTAAGGATACCGGCATGAAAAGCATACTTTTATTAAATGGTCCTAATTTATCTACTTTAGGCATACGAAAACCCGAGATATATGGCACTCTCACACTACATGACATTGAAAAAATGGTAGAAGAGGAAATTGCAGAATGCGGTTGGAAATTAATTTCTATACAGGACGATGGAGAGCGAGAACTAATTCATGCATTGCGTAAGCATTCCAATACCCTTGGGGCCATTATCAATCCTGGCGCATTAATGATAGCGGGATGGAGTCTACGAGATGCGTTAGAAACTTATCCTTCTCCCTGGATTGAAGTCCATATTAGTAATATTGCTGCACGAGAAAGTTTTAGACATTCCTCTATATTGTCTCCCCTTGCAAAAGGTATTATCGTGGGCTTTGGCCCACTGGGTTATAAACTAGCAGCTCAAGCACTCAAGCTACATTTAAATACTCCGGCGATGATTTAACGCCCGAACTATGTCCAACTAGCATAGTACCCGATAAGCCTGGCAGATCACGACAAGTAATTTCTTTGAAACCGATCTTCTCAAGTAAATTTTTACACTTGTCTACCGTCAAATTAAAAAATGTTCCACAATTAACCCAATCTATTAACATTAATTTATTTAAATTAAGATTGGGCGAATTTGATACAAAATGATCATAAATAATTATTTTACAATCTTCTGGGGAATGCTCGCCGATAATTTTTAAAATTTCTTCAATGTTATGGGGGGCTAATAAATGTAAGATATTGGATAAAACAATAACATCTGCCTTTTTTATCCATTCAATTAACGACTCTGGTTTTTTTAAATCACCTGGAACAAATTGAAATCGATCTTTATTCTGTTTTAATAAGAAACGTTGGTTAAAATAACAGGCAGTTTGAGCTCTATCCACAGTAATAAATTTTGCTTCAGGAATAAATTCAGACAAATAAAAAGATAATGCTCCATCTGCTCCACCTAAATCCACAAAGCATGTCGAACCCTTCAGTTTTGCTAATCGGAACATATGCAAGGAAATATGGCGCATAGTGTTAGCCATAGCTGATTGATAATTTCCCAAAACCTGATTTTCCCCACATGCTTCTATAGGGTCATAGCCCTCACCTGTTTTTAAAGCTTTTATCAGCGATTCCTGAGAGGCATGAAGCGAACGAACGTGCCATTCCATCCATAAAACAGGAATAATCGTACTAACCGATGAAGGTAAGGAATAAAAGCCCTCTGAATATACGATTAATTCCATTTCCACCAAAAGGGTTAAAATAATATTCAAAGCATTTTTGTTTAAATGATACTCAGCAATCAAAGCATCCAATGAAAAAGGTTGTTTTTGTAATGCTTCTAAAACACCTAATCGTAATAATGCAAATAAAGCATCACTTATCTTATAAGACATGCTCCACATAAGAATGTTTTCTATGATTGATTTTTTTTTATCGACTATCATAAATGATTAATCAATGAAATATAAAGCCTTAACTTGACTATTCCATCATAACATATTAGGATTTTTTCGTACATTTATTTAATTTTTTATCCGTTGATAAATCCTAAACTCAGGAGGTTACTTATGTTTCTAGGAGTGCGTACAGTGGTTTATGCTGTTGGTACTAAAATGAGTGAAGCAACAGCATGGTACTCTCGTGTACTAAGTGTTTCACCTAATTTTAAGAGTCCTGGTTATGTGGGTTTTACGGTACGTGGTTATGAATTAGGACTTATGCCCTTTGAACGCCCTGTGGGTATTGTTCCAAAACCATTAGCCACCTACTGGGGGGTGGATGATATCGAAGCTTCTTATCGAGAGCTCATCGACACACACGGAGCTACCGCTCACAGTGATATCAAAGATGTAGGGGGTGGTGTTCAAATAGCCACACTAAAAGATCCGTTTGGAAATATCTTAGGAATTGTTTATAACCCCAACTTTAGATTAGACCCCAGAGAATTTATTTTTTCAGGCAAATCTGCTATCGATCAAGTGGTCAGTGTTCGGCCTCGCGATAGAGAACGCCTAATGGCTTATGAGCACACCGAGCAAAGAGATTTAGCAGCCCAAGCAGAAAGGGTTTACGTTTCTGCTGCTGCAGGCGCAGCGGCTGCAAGAGGAGCAGGCAAAGCTGCACCACCCCGTAGCATAGCCGCAGATGCTCCTGCTAGAGTTCAACTTAAGTTTAAGCGGCGCAGCAAATTGCCTGAAGCTGCGGCTGCCCGGTTAGAAGAACATTTAAGTGTGAAAGCCATTTCTTTATTCCGTTCAACCAGGCATACCATTGTGGAATACAGAGGAGCTTCGCCGTTAGCTATCACAAGAGGAAAAAGAATTACGCAAGATGATTATGCCAGTGAAGCTGAAGCTGGGGCTGGTGGAGCTGGGGCCGGGGCTGCAGCGGCAGCGGAATCTGCCAGTGCTAGCACTGCTCAAGTAGCTGCAAAACGTCCACGCCGAGGCTAAGGTTTGAATCAGCAAGAAATCATTATTGTGTCAGGCCTACCTCGTTCAGGCACATCCATGATGATGAATATGTTGCAAGGAGGGGGAATACCTCTTTTAATAGACGAGGATAGGCCCCCCGATAGCAATAACCCCCTGGGTTATTTCGAATTCACTCCTGCGAAAACTACTCGCCAGGATAATAATTGGTTATACCAGGCCGTCGGAAAAGCAGTAAAAATAGTTACTGTCCATTTACCCTATTTAGCCTGTCATTATTTATATAAAATTATTTTTATGGAAAGAAATTTGGACCAGGTATTATCCTCCCAGAATAATATGCTGAACTCCATGCAAAACGCTCCCTCATCCTATGAAATGCATAGAATTTATAGCGCTCACTTAAAAGAAGTAAAAAACTGGCTTCACTCCCAAAAAAATATTTCTACTCTTTTTTTGGATTATGAAAAAGTGATGGCTTATCCAGAGAAAACCGTACAAGAAATTTCATTTTTTCTCCAGAGGCCCTTAAAAGAAGAGATAATGACAAAAAGAGTAAATCCAAACTTATGTCACCATCCCTCTGTTGTTTAAATTACTAACTTTTCTCTTCTGCGAAAGTTAATACAAAACCATTCATATCTTGGATGGCAAATTCTTTCATTCCATAAGGGGTAATACCCATTTTTTTAACTATTTCTACTTTGTCTTTAATTTTTTCATAAAGATCTTCCACATCAGAGACTCTAATAAAAAAAGTTAGCCCTCCCCCAAAAGACTGATTTTTTAAACAGGAGTATTCTTCTAATAGACTTTCTTTCGCTTGAAACATCAGCATTACACTACCATGGCCTACCATGGCCCAAACAAATTTCCCCTCCTCCGGTACTGTCATAATGCGCTTAAAACCTAGCACACTTGTATAGAAATCAATTGTCTTATTAACATCTTTTACCATCAGATTGGGAGTTAAAGAATTAAAATGCGTATTTTTCATGAATATCTCCTGAAAGTTATTTAACGAAATGAATAACTAGATTCAATAGCATTACGAACCAATTCAAGTGGAATACGGCTTGATATTATTGCCTCTCCTATTGATTTTAGCAAGATAAATCGCTGCTCATTTTCATTATTCTTTTTATCTTTCTGAATGGCCGTCATAAGGTCATTAACAGTAATGCTTTGGGGTAATTGCACTGGAAGGTTCGCTTTTAACAATACATCGATTACAAGCTGAACCTCCTCCACTGAAATCCACCCCAATAACTGAGACAATGTTAAGGCAATTCTCATGCCAATCGCCACAGCTTCACCATGTAAAAAACTCTGGTAATGAGTTAATGATTCAATAGCATGTCCGAAAGTATGGCCAAAATTTAGAATCGCTCGTCTTCCATTATCCTGCTCGTCCTCTTCAACAATAGATTTTTTTAGTCGACAACAGTGGAATACTATCTTTTTGAGATTTTGTATTTCTCTCGCTGTATTATCGAAAATAATGGACTTTAACCAATAAAAAAAATCAGCATCCAGTATAAGCCCATAACCTATCACCTCGGACAAACCGTTGCTAAATTGCCTATCATCCAAGCTCATAAGAAAAGCGGTATCCATAATAACACATTGAGGATGATAAAAAGTCCCCATAGCATTCTTTAAAAGAGCATGATTAACGCCCGTTTTTCCTCCAACAGCGGCTGTTGTTTGTGCTACGAGGGTAGTAGGAATTTGAACATACGAGAGTCCACGCTTATAAATAGAGGCCAAAAATCCTGCTAAATCTCCTACTACCCCACCTCCGAATGCCACCAACGTACTATCTCTGGAATAATTTAATTCAAGTAATCGAGTGGCTATCTTCTCCACCATTAAAACCGTCTTAAAGCTTTCGCCAGGGGGCAGAACAAAATAATTTATTTCATACTTATCTTTCAGGGAATCAATAAATTTTTTCAAATAAAATTTTTCAACCATTTCATCGGTAACAATAAATATTTTTTTACTTTTAACTTCAGATTGAAACAATAAAGAATCCCATAAATGGTGGCCTATATAAACGGAGTAATGATTTTTTCCCGCCTCTATTGTCATATTTATTTTTTCAACCTGGGCCGTTTGGAAGGGCACTGTGCTCATATTTATCACCTGAGTAAATAGTTGTAGAGTGTATTTAAGATTTTATATATAATTTAAATTGTATTTCTCTTCCGCATGTAAGGAGTTTACTATGAAATTGAAAAGTATTCCTATTGTGACGGAGAGCAAAAGCTCATGCAATACCTTAAATCATGACCAGAACCCTTTGGTTTCTCGAGTGGATTTAAGCACACCCCGCCCTCTCCGTATTTGTTTTCCTATCTTATTAGAGGGCGACCTAGTCATGAGTACAGAGCACTTGGGCCCCGCCTATCTTACAGCCGTATTAAGATCTCAAAAAGCAGAATGCAAGATTGTGGAAGTTGTCGTTAAAGAGGATATGGAAAAAGTAGTCCAAAATATTGCTGCCTGGGAGCCTGACATCGTAGGTCTATCTCTCACTACCATTGGCGTTAAGCAAGCTGTTAGGTTTGGTGAAAAATTACGGCATTATCTTAAAAAAGATTGCTTTATTTTAGCCGGTGGTCCTCTGGCCACGCATCATGCCGAAAAATTACTACACATACCCGAGTGGAATTTCCTAGATGGCTTAATTCGAGGGGAAGGAGAAGTCCCTCTATTACGCTTTTCAGAGGCCTACCATACGGATCGTGATTACACCCATGTCCCTAATCTCATCTATCGAGAAGAAGGCGCCATAAAAAGCAATATAATGATTGCCGGTTTATCTGATTTAGAGATAATTCCAGAACCTGCCCGCGATCAATTTGAAATGCACAATGGAAAGTTAGCCTACCTTCGCATCTCTACCAGCCGCGGCTGTACCTCTCATTGTACCTTTTGTAATGCCCCTCACGCTAAAAATCGCGTAGGCCCCGCTGTGAAAGGTTGGCGGGGTGTAGGCCCTCAAAAAGTCATAGATGAAGTCGAACGATTATATAAAAAATATAATTTTAATACGTTTGATTTTGTGGATTCTACTTTTGAAGATCCCGGTGGACGCCCTAAAGCCAAAGAGCGTATTGCCGAAATTGCAAATGAAATTTTAAAACGCAATCTACACATTTACTATAATGTCTGCATGCAGGCCTGTAATTGGCACGAGGAAGACAGGCCTCTTATCAACCTTCTCTGGCGTTCTGGGCTTGAAAAAGTATTAGTAGGGATAGAATCAGGATCAGAAGAAGGTTTAAAACGCTGGCAAAAAAGGTCCACTGTAGAAGACAATAAAAGGGTCATTCGTCTTCTTCGAGAAGCCAATATTTATGTGGCCTTTGGTTTTATTTCTTTTCATCCCTGGATTACCTTTAATGAAATCAATGAAAATACTCGATTTCTTCACGAGAACATGGGCCATAATTTAAGGCGCTATACTGTTCGGCTAGAACTTTATCCGGGTTCCGAAGTCATTGAGCAACTGCGGCAAGATAATTTGCTCCACTCTAACTATGAACTTTCCCTTAATCCTTTTGCTTACAATTACCAAGATGAAAGAATTAAGCACTTGGCCGCAGCTCTTAATGGGCTTTACGGAAAGGAATATCAAGAAGACTGTACTATTAAAAAAGAACCCTCTGTATTTGAATTCGAGACATTCGATATTGTTCTTCATACTTATTTTTCTAGATTATATCGACTATTTGGAGGAAATCCTGTTGCTAAAGAAATACTCGATTCTTGTGACCACGAAATAAATGGTTTAAAAAGAGAAATAGCTAATTTTAATTACAACTTGGTCCATCATTATATTGATTTAGCTAAAGAGGACAATATTGGAAAACTGCACACCGAAGATCATTCGGAAACAGTAGAAAATTATTATTCAAGTATGCTTAAAAAACTTAAATCTATCGAAATGAGAGCTGGTCTTAAATTACATCGTGCTAAATTTAACATTAAAGAAATACAGTTGAAGGCAGTATGAAAAAATTAATTGGAAATGATTTAGTGATAAATGAAGACAGCTGCAATCTAAGCTGTGAATATTGTCTAACGGGACAAAGCAATTTAAAACAATCTCATCGTGATCAGCTTATTTTTCAACCGCCGGTGTTTGACGAATACAAAAAAGGCCATCCTCTTGGCGACAGAATCAATACTATTATTTCTCGAATAGATCAATTAGGCACCCCTTTTATTAAATTAACGGGCGGTGAAATATTTTTAATAAAAAATATGATGGATCTTATTGAGGAAGTAGCTGAAACGCATGAAATGGTGGTTATACAAACCAATGGGCTGTTAATTCGAGATAAGCACATTGAGCGCTTAAAAAAGTTAAAAAATATTGTGATACAAATATCACTCGATAGCCATCTTCATTATGGAAATAGCTATCGAATTAGTAAAAGTGATCTTCATAAGAAAGCTGTAGAAAAAATAAAATATGTACTAGAATCTAAAATACCCTCTGAAATATACGCTGTTTTGAATGACCGCAGTGTCACTGAAATTATTCCTTTCGTAGAGTGGTTACAATCTCTGGGAATAGAATTAGTTTATTTTCCTTTTCCTGTAAGAGGACCTTCTTCGGAACAATTTAAAGTAAGGCCGGATCAAATAAAATTTGTAACTGAATTGTATAACAGCCATGAAAAATACGCCTCGATATTACCGCCAAAGCCCTATTTTCTTCGCCTATTACGCTTTTACTTAGAGGGGGAAAGACGGTTTCGTTGCCATTTGCCACGCTTGGTCATATCTAGTTTTAGCGATGGCACCGTTACTCCTTGCCCTAACATTTGGTTTAGTGATGGGCTCTGCCTTATCCCATGAAGAGGAGTGGGCAGATGTAAAAGATAAAGTGGGTAAAACGGGGCTCTATCAGTCGTTGTTAGCGGAAAAACCCCGATTAAAAGCCTGTAAAGGATGCTTAACGCCGTGGGATACTCTTTCAATGTATTTTGAAGATGAAATTACATTAGAAGAATTATGTGCCGCTCCCACTTATTCCTCCCCCTCTTTAAAAAAACTATTAAAAGAATTAAAAGATAACTATCTTCTGGAAGAAAAAGCTAAAAAAGTAGCGGCTTAAAATTCATTAAATAATTTTTCTAGCAAAAGAAAACATTGCGATTTATTTAAGCGTGGGTCCATGAGGCTTCGATAACATCGCTTAGGCGTGAGCTCCTTCTCATCCACAATACATTCATTAATATCCTCTTCAAAACTGACCTCTAAATGCAATCC
>Ga0209542_10018814_pt1 | contig 11145 bp, 12 predicted proteins | sample RifCSPhighO2_01_FD_184028 | JGI IMG/M metagenome (GOLD analysis project Ga0209542, IMG submission 184028) | Soil microbial communities from Rifle, Colorado - Rifle CSP2_plank highO2_0.1 (SPAdes) (version 2) | ecosystem: Environmental > Terrestrial > Deep subsurface > Rock core/Sediment ...
ACGATTTGTCGCTTAATCGCAGCAACGGAAGCATTTTTTTAATCGTCTCTCTTCCGTAGGTCTTTAGACACCAAGCAACCGCCTGACGGTCACCATGTTCAAGAAGTGACGTAAGAATGTATTTTTTGTGTTTTTGGGTGTCGATTGTACGAATATCGTCTCCCCAGAAAAAGCGGACCAATGATGGTGGGACGGTGTTTCTCTTCATACTATGGAGTATAGCACGTTATGTGACTATTTGCTTTCATTTCAGCGTGAATCCGCCGTCAACGACTAACGCCTCGACTCACCATTTTTAGGCTTCGGAGTTTGCACCTCTTCGTATGCTAATTTACGGGACTTATTCAGATAAACTGCTTTCATTTTCTGGTAACAGTATAAATCACTTTGTCGCTTAGCGAATCTGGGTCTTGCATGGGCATTTCTTCTTGATACTCCATTGAGAAGTCTGCATTTTTTAGGAAATCTGAAAGTCTTTCTTTCGTGAAGAAATTGATGAATATCTTTTCACCCTCTTTTAATGGCTCATCAACTATTTTGTCAGGCTCGCCACCTTGCGCAATGATCATCATATAACCACCAGTTTTTAGGACTTTCTTGAATCCGAGAAGTGTGGATGGAATTTCTTCTGATGGTATGTGAATGAGAGAATAAGCTACCAATAATCCGCCAAATGAATTATCTGGATATTCAAGCTTCCTCATATCCATAAGCCGAAATGTCACTCCAGGAACTTTCTCTTTTGCAATCTTTATCATCTCTTCTGAAAGGTCGATACCTTCAACCTCAAAACCTTTTTGTTGCAAATACTGAGTAAAGGTTCCAGGACCGCAACCGATATCTAATATTTTCGCACTAGCAGGTAATTTCAGTAAGAATTTATCAATATACGGAAGGTCGGTTAGATCGTTGAAATACTGTTTTGTATAAGCATCCGCTATCTTGTTGTAGGTTGATACTGCAAACTTACTTTTATCCATATATCAGCTGCTTCTACTATAAAATATTTTCTTTACTGATATTCTACAGTAATACTTTTTTCATTATTGTTTTTTGACTTTATAACGAAGTTCAATAATGTCCTTTCCAACTCTTTCAAAATCGACCAACTCAAGTTTTATCTCGAAATTCTCGGGTGCAAATACTGGAATTCCTTCACCCAAAATTGAAGGATTTACATCAAAGATAACTTCATCTATCAATCCTCTTTTCGCAAATTCACTATTAATTGTTGCGCCACCTGCCACGATCACTTCATCGAATCCTTCAGCCTCTAGTTCCTTCAAAGCTTCTTCGGGAGAATTGGCAATCGTGAATCCCTCCTGAAGTTTTATTGGTGAACGAGAGATAATTACTTTCCTTACCTTGCTAAGTTCGCGTAGATAGTTGCCTTCCCATTTGATTACCGCTTCATATGTTTTTCTTCCATATATAAAACAGCCGATTTTATTCGCTAAGTTGACGAACTGAATCCAGTTGTCATGGGACAAAAAATCTTCACTGCCTTCTTTGGTTGCAATAATTCCGTTGGCAGAAATCGCCATAGTTAAAATAACTTTCATATTTTAATAAATTCTGACTGCGGGTTAAAAATCGCTATTTTCATTTTCTGGTAACAGTATACTACCAAAAAAGCCCTGCAAATGTCCGAAGACTTCACAGGGCGATTTAGTATCTAAATACTACCATAATAGAGCCCGTACTTTTCAACGACCCTTTGTCAATATGCTAATGCAACCCCTGGACTCCTTTCAGTAAATTATCAAACTTTTCTCGAGCAGTTAAGTAACCAAGAATTTTTCTTGGTCTAGCGTTGATTTCTTCAACGACATCGTGTAGTTCTTCTTCGGTAACTTCACGAAAATCAGTTCCCTTGGGAAAGTAATACCGTAAGTGCCAGTTTCCGTGTTCGTTTGTTCCTCTCTGCCAGGAAGAGTACGGATCTGCATGATAGGTTTTCATCTTAAGACTGCTTCTTAACTCATAATGGAAATGTGTCTCTTTCCCATTATCAAGTGTTGTTGACCTTCGTGCTTTTCTTGGTACAGAGCCAAACAACTTTTTCTGTACGGTGATTGTCTCTTTACTATCAATTGTCTTTACTTTACCTACCATAATGAGTCGAGACATCCGTTCAACTTCCGTATGCACACCACTCTTGTGTCCTCTTCCTTCAATCGTATCTCCTTCCCAATGACCAAATTGTTTTCGTTTGTTTACTACCTGTGGTCGTTCGTGAATCGATACCCGATCAGGTATACGAGCTCGGTGTACGGTTCTTCCTTTGTACTTCTTCCTCTTTTTTTGTTTTCTTCGAAGATACTCGTACCATCCTTCTATTAGTTGTTCCTTCTGATAGATCCAGCGGTATATTGTTTCTGCTGTTATCCACCAGTATGTATCTGTAGGATGACCTCGTTTGAGTCTTCCTGCTATTTGATCAGGACTCCAGCCATCCCGTAGTTTTTCAGTCACATACACATATACATCAGGATTCTTGAGTTCTTCTTTTGCATGTGCTTTTATTCGTTCACGCCCATCAGCTTTACCCTGTGCATGGATTGAAACATAATAGATTCCCCATGCATTTCGTTTCAACTCGCGACCAATCGTTGAATCCTCCCGTTGTAACCGCTTGGCAATCTCTTTGTTGGATACTCCTTCTGCTTTCCAGATGGCTATTTGATCCCGTTCAGATGGTGATAACCGTTTGTATTGTTTCATCCCTGTATTTTACACAGGGGGTTGCATTAGATTATAGAACTTCTGTATATTGTATCTGAATTATGATTCAGTATAATCTGCCTTTCATTATCGGCAAATTCATATTTAATGTATTCTTGATGGGGATGGCATTGCTGATAATAATAATTGGCGTAAGAGGAATAATTGAAAAAAGAGGTCAGAAGAAATCGATCCTTACCGTTCTTGTTGGAGCTATCGTTTTCTTATTTTACTTCTTAACCTATACCTTGGCTCCCTGTGCAAGCATTTATAGAAGTTATGATAAAAACACCCCAGCTTTTTGTCAGTTCATTGAAGAACTGAATCCCTTTTATAACAATGAGCTCAGAAGATATATTAAATTTTAAAGAAATGCGTTTGTCTAAAACTGATGGAGAGATCTAAAATCTCGCGCCTTTCATGTATAATAGAGTTTGAACTATCGAAATGCGAGTCCACAATGTCAGTAATCAGATTTAATAAGTCAGTTATTAGCCGTCAAATAAAAAGCCGACAACCGGAAACCGATTACTGAATACTTAATACGCCGACATAGCTCAATTGGCAGTCCTCCGGCCTGCGGATTCGTAAAGCATAATATTAAGCCGACGTAGCTCAATGGCAGAGCAATCCCTTCGTAAGGGAGAGGTTAGGGGTTCAACTCCTCTCGTCGGCTCAGATCTTCTAATCGTATGGTGAAAAAAATCATCTGGTTAGTCATTTTGGCAGCCGTTCTGGTGTATGCCGTACCGAAACTCCTCTTTTCATTAAGCATATGGTTCAGTGAACGGGATACACGGCAGGAGGATTTTCAGGAAGACACTTACTTGTTTCCTCCGGTGCTTGATGCGGTCCCGCATGCGACAAACAGCGCGCGGCTTGCCGTTTCCGGATTCAGCCAAAATGCCCAAAAGGTTGAGATAATCATTAACGGCATTTCCAAACAAACCATTTCCTCTTTGGGCAAAGACGGAAATTTTACGTCGGAAAAACTTTCTTTATATGAGGGCGAGAATACCATTACCGCCGTTTCATACGATGCATCCGGGAAGAAAAGCGCGCCGTCATCCCCGGCCCAAGTCCTGTACAAGCAGTCGGAACCGAAGCTCGTCATAGATACGCCCGAAGACCATGCGTCATATAAGGAAAAGCGGGAGATAGAAATCCGCGGTGTCACGGACCCGGACAGCACCGTCACGATCAACGGCCGGTGGATACGCGTCAGCGCCGACGGATCATTTACGCATGAATACCGATTGGGCGACGGCGAGCAGCCGATTGAAATAATTTCCCGCGACAGCGCCGGAAACACCAAGTCGGTCACGCGTACCGTATCCTATTCCCAGGAGTAGCCATATCCACAGCATGACCCAAGGATAAAACAAAGAATTATTGAAAAAGCTGTGGGTGATGACGGCGGCAAGCGTTGATAGCGTCAGTACGTCCCATTGTTTCACCTCGCCCGCCATCTCCATCAGCTGACGGATCACGCGATCCGGCAGGGTTGTTTCATTGCCGAATTGTTTCATAGCAGATTTGAAGATCCGGAAAATTATATTGAAGAATGCAATTAACCCGACTATCCCCGTTGTTGCCCAAATGAACAGGAATGAATTGTCCAGTCCGGCGGCCGCATTGCTTTCCTGCCATTCGTACGGCTGTACAAACCCCCGCTCGCGGTTTTCATAGCGCATCATGTTAAAGCCGATGCCGTAAACCGGCGAATCCTTGATTATTTCGAGCGACTGCTGATAATTCGTTAACCGAGCGCCGACCGATGCGGTCCGCTCAAGCTTCGTTCCTTCAGCAGTTTCAGAAGGCCGGGGGAGCAGCAGAACTGTTACCGCAAGGAGTATAGCGATAAAGAAAAACGGCAGAACGGTTTTTCTGAATAGCGAGATAATGCCGAAAGCGACGAGAAGCGATAAAAAACTGCTGCGCGAATACGTCAGCGCAAGCGCGAGATAGGTCATGATCCAACATATGCCCCATACTACGGGAGTCCGGAATAGATTTGAAATTTTGCTCAATATATCCGTTTTGTTACCGGCGGACGAATGCATGAAACGAATGGTAATCAGGATAAGCGTGAGTACGTAAAACAATCCGGTAAATCCGCTGTCCAGAAATGTCCCGAATACCCGGTATTCATGCGGATCCCATCCGAGGTACATTAAATTCCGGAGGTCCGGATACGTGACGTATTGCACCAGACCGAAAAGCGCGGCAATAACGCCGGACGCCGTTAACAGAGTAATAATGTGATTTGAATCATTTTTACTCCCGTATGCGAGGGAATACGAGGCGGCATATACGAAAGCGTACGATATCCATCGTACCAAGTATAAAGAACCGATAGCGAGTTCGCTCATTTCGTATCTTCCCGCGTTTGCCACGAGGGAAATTCCCGCTGCCGCCGCAAAGAGCAAGATGGCACTGACCAGAGGGGGCTTGCGAAAACGTTGCGGGTTTCTCACCAGATTGATCAGATACGTGACGATGAGGAAGAAAATAACCACATCCGGTGCATAGACGCGGATCAGGGGAGAGAAAAACAGCGGCAGACGAGTCAATTGACCGAAAGGGAATAGGACAAGGAGAGTAAGAATGAGAAATTTAATTAGTTTCATGAATCTATTTTAATCAGTCATCCTGAATACATTCGCTATCGCTCAGTACTATAGTTTATTTCAGGATCTCAAAACAACCTGAAAAATAGATGCTGAAATGGATTCGTCAAGCTCACCATCCTGAGTTTACCGAAGGACAAGTTCAGCATGACGAGAAATACGACGCGTCGTTTTGCATTACTACAGGCTCCACTACTTTTTACTATAAAGAATCCACAATTTTCCGCGCGTCAGGAATGAATGAAAACTCATGAACGCCGCATGCAGAAATCCGTGGGTGCCGTCAAGAAAACCGCGCTTAACAATATAATTACTGATAAATTTTCCCGCGGGGTAGGCGAGTATGTGCCACCATGAAACCGGGGCATTGCGCGACTCGAGATAGCCGGCGTTTATCGTTGAATAATAGTCAATTTTGCGGATAAACGATGAAACCGATTTTGCGGAATAATGTTCGAGGGGTGTTGACAACACTTCGACGGGTTCATTGACCTGCCACGTTTCATGCACCGGGCGCTCCCACTTCGCATTTTTGTCAGACGATAGCCGGACGAACTGTTTGCCCGCCGGCTCGCCGTGGTGCAGCCTTTTACCGAGAAATATCTCCTCTCTCTTTATCGCATAGCTGATAGCCATTATTTGAGTATAACACGGTATTTTTTTGCTATACTGTTAATACACGTAATAAAACATGCATTCGCTGATAAAAAAAATAAGAGCAAACCCGCAGATAAAACAATTCTCGCAAATGTGGCAGCATGATGTGGTCGCCGGACTTTCGGTCGCGGTGGTAACGATTCCGCAGTCGCTTGCCTATGCCCAGCTGGTGGGACTTCCGCCGGTATACGGCCTGTATGCAAGTTTACTGCCTACCCTTATTGCCGGACTTACGGCGTCTTCCCCTTACATTGCTACCGGACCGACCGCCATTATTTCATTGTTGACCGCTTCTGTCATCGCCTCTCCCGGTTTGCTTTCTCTCTCAACCGTCATCGTCATCGCTGCAACGCTGGCGCTCATGGTCGGCCTTCTGCAGATTTTGTTCGGGCTTATCAAGCTGGGCTTGTTAATACGCTATATCGCACGGCCTGTGGTAATCGGATTCATGAATGCCGCCGCCATCATTATCGCGGTATCCCAGTTTCGTGTCCTGTTTGGCGTGGCTCCGTCAGACGGATTTCATTTTTTCCGCGAGCTGGCGAGTATCATCTTTTACATCGATGATATAAACCCGTACACCGCAGTCTTCGGGCTCTTTTCGCTGGTCACGCTGTATGCCGGCAAGCGCTACCTACCTGCGGTACCGTGGGTGCTTTTTGTCGTTGTTATTACGATTATCGTCAGTTATACGACCGGATTTCAGGGCGCGGTCGTCGGCGTAATTCCCACCGGATTTCCGCGAATCGGACTCTCGTTCATTGACCCGTCATTATTTTCGTTGCTTCTGGTTCCGGCCATTCTTATCGCGTTTATGGGCTGTATCGAGGGTGTCACGGTCGCAAAGTCGGTCAGCGGCCGCAACAGCCGCATACGCCCGAACAATGAAATGATATCGCAGGGATATGCCAATATCGCGGCCGCGCTTTCCGGAACGCTGCCGGTCGCCGGTTCGTATTCGCGAACAGCGCTGACTGCCAGTACCGGCGCGCGTTCGCGTCTCACCGCAGTAGTCGTCGTTTTATCCGTTCTTGCCGCCCTTTTCTTCGCGTCATCTTTTCTCCGTTTTCTTCCGAAAGCGACGCTCGCCGCGATTATTATCGTTGTCGTCTCCCGGCTGATAAAGGTTTCAGTGCTGCGCGAACTCATCCATGATTACCCGCGCGATGCGGTCGTTGCCGGTGCGACGTTCGTGGCGAGTTTCTTATTTGCGCCGAATCTCGCGTATGCGGTTCTCGTCGGCGTCCTGGTATCCATTCTCATGTTGCTGTACCGGAATGCGAATCCGCCGTCTCAAGTCCTGTATCTCGATATTCCTGAATCGTATGCGGCGGCCGACCTGCATTTTGACGATTACCCGTCCAACGCGCATGTGGCAGTCGTCGTGTGGGACGGGAGTATTACGTTTGTCAATGCAGGGGCTTTCGAGGACGTTTTGCTTTCGACACTGTCCCATGAGCCGAAAGTCAGCCACGTCATTATTCTGGGCAGAGGCATCAATGAGATTGATACGACGGGGCAGGAAACGATAGAATCCGTCTATGAACAATTGAAGAGGAGCCGTATCACGCTGGTCTTTTCGCGCCTGCGCAACACGCCGGTAAAACGGCTGCAGGAATCAGGACTCTATAATAAAATCGGCAGTGAATATTTTTTCAAGCGCGCCAACGACGCCCTGGCTTCTATTAACCAAGGGAAAAAAACATGAAGGCAACAGGATGAAAAAAATACCCAAACAAAAAAAGATCGTGTACGCATTTATCGATAGTCAGAACCTGAACTTGGGAACCGGTAAGGATATGTATCGAAATGGAAAGTTGATCTACAAAGGGTGGAAACTTGATTTTCAGAAATTTAGAATCTATCTCTCTGACAAATTTCGCGTTAAGAAAGCGTTTTTGTTTATCGGTTATATAAACCAAAATAAAAAACTTTATAGATATCTTAAATCGTGTGGTTACGACATCGTTTTTAAACCGACGGTTAACGATCGGCAAGGTAAACCGAAGGGCAACGTCGATGCCGAACTCGTGCTCCACGCGGCCGCGATAAAGTTTCCCGACTATGATAAGGCAGTTATCGTTTCAGGAGATGGAGACTTTCGATGTTTGCATGAATTCCTGGCGAAAAGAAATAAATTACTTCGAATTCTTATTCCCAATGAAAAATCCGAATCATCGTTGCTGAAACCATTTCAGAAATATAAGACTTTTCTGATGTTTGAAAGAGAAAAACTTGAAGTAAAGCCAAATAAAAAGGGGAGGCGTCGCTCATAGACACTTAGTCTATGGTTCGTTTTCTCCCTGGTGATTAAGACCATTATACCGTATGCACATCAGAAGTCAAACTAGAGAAAGATGAATACATGAGACTCTACGTCAAAGCAAGACCGAAGAGCAAGAAAGAATTCGTAAAGCAGATCGATGAAACGCACTTTGTCGTTGCCGTCCATGCTTCGCCTGAAGACGGAAAGGCAAATGAAGCCATAAGAAAATCCCTCGCTAAATTCCTTCATATTCCTAGGTCCTCTATTACGTTATTTTCCGGCGAAAAATCGGGAGAGAAGGTGTTTGAGACAGAATAATATTGTTAACTCAATCAAATCCTGGCTTTTTAAGCTTCAGTGGAGTAGAATATGGCACTATGCCACGATACAGCGTTAGCCAGCATCCGATCTCAACAATACTATCCTGGATTAACTCAAAAGCCATCGCTGTTCCTGAAATTCAGCGGCCCTTCGTCTGGGAGACGACCAAAATACGCGACCTTCTCGATTCTCTCTATCAAGGCTATCCGATCGGATATATTATTACGTGGAAAAATCCGGACGTTCGGCTAAAAGATGGCAGTCTTTCCCAAGGAAAACTCATTCTCATTGATGGCCAACAGCGTATCACCGCCATAAGAGCCGCAATACTCGGAGAACCGATACTTGATAAAAACTACAAACAGAAAAAGGTTTCTATTGCATACAATCCCCAAACAGAAGCATTCGAAACGACCACTCCTGCCATTGCCCGGGATCCGAGTTGGATCAGCGACATTTCTCAAGTCATGAAAGATGACGGACGAATCTATTCAACGGTTGTTGACTATTGCAAGAAAAATCCAGGAGTATCTGAGAAACTTATCGGATCAAGAATTGAGCATCTTGTAGGAATAAAAGGGAATCTGATCGGATTTATAGAACTTGATGCGAACCTTGATATCGATACGGTCACCGAAATTTTTATCCGTGTAAATTCCCAGGGAGTCGAGCTGTCCCAGGCGGATTTTGCCATGTCAAAAATCGCCTCATATGATGTTGATAATTTCGGCGTCAATTTGAGAAAATGTATTGACTATTTCTGCCACCTTACGAAAGAACCCCACTTTTATACGCATATTCAGGAAAACGATACCGAATTTGCACAGACCGATTACCTTTCTAAAATTGCATGGCTCAAAAACGAAAAGGATGATCTCTATGATCCCGGCTATTCTGATGTCTTACGGGTAGCTTTTCCGATCCAGTTTAACCGGGGAAAATTGGGCGATTTAGTAAGCCTATTGTCAGGTCGCAACTTTGAAACAAAAGAATACGAGCAGAAAATCGTTGAGAGCACATTTGAGAAACTGAAACTAGGCGTTCTTGACTTTATACATGAAACACATTTCAAGCGCTTTGTCATGATTATAAAATCGGCAGGGTTTATAAGCCCTAAACTTATCAGCAGCCAAAATGCCTTGAACATGGCCTATGTTGTGTACCTTCACCTTCGAAGAAAACATATGAAGCCGGGGCTCATTGAGAGTTTCGTCAAACGATGGTTCGTGATGTCACTTCTTACCGGCAGGTACTCGTCTTCACCTGAATCGCAGATGGATCATGATATTCGGCAGCTGAACGAGATAGGCATAGAAACATACCTTGCACAAATTGAAAGCGGGCAGCTATCAGAGACATTTTGGGATGTGGAACTTGTTCAGGGGCTTGAACGTTCTATTATTTCCAATCCCCTTATTCGCGTTTTTTTTGCTTCTCAAGTCCAGGAGGGAACCAAAGGATTTTTATCAAAGGACATCAGTGTTGCCAGCCTCATTGAACATAGCGGAGATGTGCACCACCTATTTCCGAAAGAGTACTTAAAACAACACAATTTCAATAGATACCAATACAATCAGATAGCCAATTTCGCGTGGGCGCAAGAGGAAATCAATATCCAAATCGGCAAAAAGTCGCCCGAGGACTATATGGGAGAGGTACTGAATCAATGCACGACAAAAAAGCCGGTCTACGGCAATATTACGTCAAGAAAAGATCTTCTGGAAAATCTTTCAGTGCACTGCGTACCGGAGGATATATTTTCAATGAGATTTGAAGAGTATGAATCATTCCTTGAAAGAAGAAGGAAGCTGATTGCACAAAGGCTCAAATCATATTATGAAAGGTTCAGCAAAATAACGGATGAGGAGTCCGCGGACATTGAAAGTATTTTGAAAAAAGGTGAAACTAACCATACCGAGTTTAAGCCGTCATTCCGCACTGTAAACGATCCGGACAAACCGCAGCGCGCCATCGAGTTTGAAATAGCCAAGTCCGTCGCCGCTTTTGCCAATACGGACGGCGGAACGCTCGTGATCGGCGTTTCGGACCACGGGGACGCAATCGGTCTGGACGAGGATTATAAACTCGTTAAAGAACACAGCCGCGACGGATTTCTCCTGGCGCTGGATGATTTTGTCGGCAATTATTTCGGAAAGGATTTCCATAAAACCGTCCAGCCGGAAATTGAACAGGTAGACGGGAAAGATATTTGTGTCGTTGTTGTACACAAAAGCAGCGCGCCGGTATTCGTACAAAAAGACGGCAAAGAGGAATTCTACATTCGCGCGTCCGCATCCACCCGTTTTTTAAACCCTTCTGAAATGATCCAATACATCCAACAGCATTGGAAGTAGGGGATTACTAATAAAATAATATGGCTATATTCAGTTTCGCACCGGCTATCAATAGTGCTCAATGGGGACCTGAAGATTCCGGATCTATAACGATCGTGACTCCCGGCAGGGAAGCGTTAGTACCCGTTTTTCCGACGCCTACCGTGTCGCCTGCGGAAAGGGCGGCAAGAATATCAGTTGGTGTTGTATTGAT
>Ga0209542_10018816_pt1 | contig 11144 bp, 12 predicted proteins | sample RifCSPhighO2_01_FD_184028 | JGI IMG/M metagenome (GOLD analysis project Ga0209542, IMG submission 184028) | Soil microbial communities from Rifle, Colorado - Rifle CSP2_plank highO2_0.1 (SPAdes) (version 2) | ecosystem: Environmental > Terrestrial > Deep subsurface > Rock core/Sediment ...
CTTTTCGTTCTCTTTTTTTGTTCTCAAAAGCAATTTTTTAAACTCACTGTCAACTTCGCTTAACCTTTTTCCGTTTCTATTTACAATTTTCGGGTCAACAAAGCGAAACTTCTTATGAAGTATTTTACTACTTTTTGGCAAATCCGCCAAGGATTTACGCTGAAGAAAAAAAAGGATTTGCCGGATTTTTTTGTTTTTAGATCTCTCGAGTTTGTTTAAAATAACACTCTCCGTACCGGCAAAGTCGGATTTATGGATGATTTTATCCAAGAGGGCAATTTTTAAAGCTTCGGCAAAGAGATAATAGCGGTTTACCGCTTCAAATCCGCCCCAGTGAATACGGTGACATTTTAGGAAATTGAAAGCAAAAGAACGGGCGGAACTTCTGTTTTTACAATAAATTTTACCGCTCAGAACTGTAAAATTTTGAAGGCAAATTTTGGCAATTTTCGGCGGAAACTCACGCAAAGCATAATCAATCCGGTCGGCGCAAAGATAAGGGATCGGACTATCAAGAAGAGGAAAGTTGTGAAAATTGGCAATACGTTTCGGGTCAAAGCAGGAGGATTTAAGAATATTGGCAAGTTTGGATTTGACGATTTGTTTAAAATGGATTTTGTCCTGATAATCCTCAGTCTCTCCCCGATCCAACAACCAGTCATAAACATGGGAAAAAGCAGTATGGGAAACGTCATGCAGTAAGCCGGCGATTTGCTCCTCAAAGGAGGCGTTTAGGAGTTTTAAAAAAAGCATAACGCCGAGGCTGTGTTCAAACCGGCTGTAGCCTTTTAAATGGTAAAACTCATCCGGCACTCCGAACTGGGAAATGTCTTTTAGCCGTTTGAGCGGGTCGGATTGGAGAAGAGCAATAAGAAGAGGGCTGTCAATTTCAAACTTTCCATAAATGCGGTCGCAAATTTTCATTTTAACAAATCAGGCCGATTTTTTTTAGTACGGGAAAGCGATTGTTCAGCTCTCCATTTTTCAATTTCTTTGTGATTGCCGGATAAAAGAATTTTGGGAACCTTATGATTTTTGAAAACTTCGGGACGGGTGTATTGGGGAAACTCTACCAAAAGCTTCGCTTTTGGAATTTTCAAATTCCAAATTCCAAATTCCAAATTGGAAAAAGATTCAAATTGTGTTGCTTCTTTTTTATTTAGGACGCCCGGAATCAACCTGACAATTGAATCAACAACGATCATCGCCGGGATTTCGCCGCCGGTTAAAACAAAGCTGCCAATAGAGATTACTTCATCGGCTAAATACTGATGAACTCGGTAATCAACACCTTCATAATGTCCGCAGATTAGTATTAAATGGTTAAGACTTGAATATTCCTCTGCCCTGCGTTGATTGTAAAGTTTGCCACCGGCATCCAACAAAACAGTTTTCAGTTTTCGGTTTTCAGTTTTCTGTTGTTTTTCGACTGATGACTGACTGCTGACAACCGAAAGCTTTAGCGCGGCGATAGCCTTAAAGATAGGCTCCGGTTTAAGTATCATCCCTACTCCTCCGCCGTAGGGTTTGTCATCAACTGTTTTGCGAGTATCATTTGTCCATTTCCGCAAGTTATGAATATTAATCTGAACAATTTTTTTGTCCCTTGCCCGCTTAATAATAGAATCGTCAAAAGGACCTCCAAACATGGCAGGGAAAAGGGTGAGAATATCGATAGTCATAAGTTTAATTTACAGTTAATAATGAAGAATGAACAACTATAAATAAAAGTGAATAATGTTTTAAAATTTTGTTAATTATTTATTATTCATTGTTCATTTGGCCACAATCTGTTACAATTATAGCATGCAGGTATTCAATCCAGACGAGCTGAAGAGACTTTATCGGCCACCGAATAATTCCCACAAAGGACAAAACGGTAAACTCCTGATCATCGGCGGCTCCAGTCTTTTTCACGCCGCCTCTCTTTGGGCTTTGGAAATTGCTTCCAAAATTGTCGATATGGTTTACTACTCGTCAGTTCCGGAGAATAATCAAATCATTCTTGAGGCGAAAAAGACATTCCGGAACGGGATTGTAGTCAGACGTGAGAATCTGCAAGAATATGTTGAAGAGGCGGATTGTATTTTGATCGGACCGGGAATGGCAAGACAAACTCAAAAGTCATCCGCCAGCTGGCGGATCAAAGGTCAAAACCAAAACTCAAAACTAAAAAATTTATATGAGTTAAAACACATTAAAGACGAAGGGTTGCAAACTTACCTGTTTACCCAATACCTGCTTAGTCATTACCCCAATAAAAAGTGGGTGATTGATGCCGGAGCTTTGCAGGAGATGGAAGTTTCCTGGGTTCCTGATAACGCCATTCTTACCCCTCATGCAGGTGAATTTGAAAAATTGTTTCTAACTCAGAACCACAGCTTAAAATTTAAAACTGTTTTAGAGAAGGCAAAAAAATATAATTGCACTATCCTTCTTAAAGGGGATAGCGATATTGTCTGTTCTCCTAGTAAGTGTTGTCTTGTAAAAGGCGGAAATGCCGGTATGACCAAAGGCGGAACAGGAGATGTTTTAGCCGGACTGACGGCTGCGTTTTACTGTAAGAACGAACCGTTTTTATCTGCCTGCGCTGCTTCCTATTTAAACAAAAAAGCAGGAGAAAGTTTGTTTGAAAAACAGGGTTTTTACTTCAACGCCTCGGATTTGATAAACGAGCTGCCAAAAGTGATGAAGAAATATTTAAGATATTAAGATATTAAAAACGGATTATAGAGATAAGGTTTTTTCATTAAGAAGCTCCTCGGAACCGTTTTCTTCCGGTCAACGAGTAATCCTTGCTGATATAGTATGATATAATGAGCCGGAAAATGAAAAAATCTGCCGTTATCTTTAGCTACAAAAGGCAAAGAGTAGCTAAATTCATCTTTAAATCATTTGCCATAGGCGGAATCTTGGGCGTTCTAGTTCTTTTTTCGCCTCTTGTTTTTGTTGAAGCCAAGTACAGGGTGGAAAAGATTCTGCCGCAAAAGCAAAAAGTAGTAGTTGCCGAAAGCAGTATTGCCATTCCCCAAAGTTTTAAGACTCCGACGACAACTTTCGGAGATTTGGCAAAGGAGAAAAAAGTGGAAATTTTGACTCCGGTTGATCCAGCATTTTCCCTTATTATCCCGAAAATCAATGTTAACAGCCGGATTGTTGCCAATGTTTCAGCTTCGGATAAAAACGAATATGATCTAGCTTTGAAAAGCGGGATTGCCCATGCCAAAGGCACGTATCTGCCCGGCGGCGGCGGAACAATTTATCTTTTTGCTCATTCAACTGACTATATTTGGAATATAAACAGATTCAACGCTGTTTTTTATCTTGCTAAAGAGCTAGACACAGGAGACGAAATTGATATTTTTTACAACGGACGGCATTTTGTCTACACGGTTGACCAATCCAAAATTGTTGATGCGGATGAAGTTTCCTATCTTAAGCCGCAAAAAAACCAAGAGGAGCTGATTTTGCAAACCTGTTATCCTCCGGGAACGACCTGGAAAAGGCTTTTGGTTTTTGCCCATGCAAAGGTTGAAAACAATTTATTATCCTATAGTCCTTGACAAAGGGATTTTCCTGTGGTAAAATTCGGCCCACAGAAAAAAAAGTTTCAAGTTTCCATGTTTGAATTTCAAAATTCATGACAAAAATCTTAACAACTATATTCATTTTAGCTTCAATATATGTTGTGAGTGCAAAACTGACTCCAGTTTTTGCCGGCTGCGGGCAATACGGCGGCGAATGTCCAGTTTCTTCCCAAATTGTAATTGATAAATTCATTAAAGACCCAAACTCAAAAGGCCTGCCTGCCGGCAGGCAGGGCGATGTTTACGTGGATAATCTCAATCTTTCCAATTACCGTTTCTCACCGGGTGAGGATATGCTTTTTAAAATCGTGGTTAAAAACACCGGAAATGTCGATCTGACTAATATTCAGGTCAAAGACACTCTTCCTTCCTTTACCAATTATGTTTTGGAATCAGGCGAAATCCGGGAAACTTTCCGGGAAATTACCAGATCTTACAGTCTTTTGCGCTCCGGCGAATCGCAGGAGTTTTACATAAGAGTGAGGGTTAAACCGTCATCTCAAATTGCCGGCGGTATCACCTGCGGAGACCCGAATGCCATCAATAGAGTGGCTGCCTGGGCTGACAATCAGCCGAACACTTATGATTCTGCCTCATTTTGTATTGAAAAAACCGTTTTAGGAGCCGCGATTCAGCCTCAATCCGGAGCGGAGCTTTATATTGTTGCCGCCGGATTTCTTACCTTAGCAGGCTTTGGACTAATAGGCAAAAAAGCACTGGTTCGAATTTAAGCTTATAATTGCCTTTTAGCTTGAAGTTTGTTTTTTTAAATTTGCCATACTGATTAACTTATTAATTTTTTTAAAATTACAAAAACGAGGGGAGGTGAAAAAATATGAAAAATAATGAACAATTACAAAACTGGATGAAAGTTGAAGGAGTTGATCCTGCTGCGACAAATCGAGATTCCGAAAAAAAACCGGCAGGAAGATTTTCGCGAAGACAGGCAATAACAGGTGTAGGACTTGGAATTGCTGGAGTAGTAGCTGCTGCGTGTACGCCTGAGCAACAAGCTCAGGGTGGCAGAATTGCCGCAAAAGCAGAAAAGCTTTTAGTGAAACAAGTAGATACTTTATCAGACGGGGTTGAAAAAGCTGTGGATGATCAATTGAAAGCGGAAGCTACACCAGTCGCACCAGCAAAATCAGGTAAAGTTTCTGGATGGGCATCGCCAACACCATATGTAGAAGCATCAAAAATACCAGATTTGGAAAAAAACAAAGTTGAACCCTTCGAAGTAAGAGATCGAGAACACGTTGCGGGTTGGGACATATACTGGACAGACATAGGAGAAAAAGATCGTGGGGATGGAAAATCATTTAGAGAATGGGCTGATGAGACTTACCCGAAATGGTGGAAACTCGAGCCGGAAAAATGGCCTACAGCGCCAAATATTCCGAATTCTTTGGAGCCGCGTTTTAGAGTTGTAAAGGAAGCTCAAGTTCCTGACGGCGTTGAAATTCCAGATGAAGGTGAACGTAATTTCTGTCAAGTAACAGAAGGTCAATCTTGTACGAACGTTGTCGCTACCGGTCATTATATGGAATATACAGGAGATGGAAACATCCCTGGTCTTTGGAAAAGCGTTAATGGAGAGGGAAATGCATTAACCATTTGGAATGTGGGTAATACTGACGCGCGGTTCGACGGCACCTTTTTACAGGGATGGCGTCTTACTGGACGTTTCTGGAATGGAGATACACTTCCTATTGCCATTACAGGAGTGCACAGTCATGCTGCAAATAATATGCAAAATATGAAAAGCGGATTAAATCAAGGCGGAACAAACGCTGGAGCAAACTGTGCAACGAGAAACGGTTGTAATACTGTTAACCACACTGTTGTTATAGTAAGTGGCAATGCACCATTATTAATAGCACAGAGTAAAACAGTAAGATAAGAAAGTTATATATAACTATCATCCGTAAGGCTTGCAGTTTAAGAAAAAGATGCGGGCCTTACGGTTTTAGTTATTTTTTTGTTCAATAGGAGTTATTTAACAAGAAATTAATGTTAGACTTTAGAATGAATAAATCTAAATATATAACACTGATATTTTTAGCCATTACTGTATTTTTCTTTATATTTTTTTATTCGCTTTTGCAACGGATAGATACTTATTTAAAACTTAAAGCGATGAATGATTGTGCATTGATTTCAAGATATCAAAAAGATAATCCTTCTGATGGGACGACGGTTTGGTATCCGGTAGATGAAATTTATAAAAAATGCGTGCAAGAGAAAGGTTATTAAAAGTTTATATAATTTAGAAAAATGTTGATATTAAATTATGAGAAAGAAAACAATAGAATTTATAAAAATGAATTTCTATCCACTTATAATCGTTACAATAACGATTATTCTGGCTTGGACAAATTATAAACCTAATACTTTTCTCTCCGGTTGGGATACGCTTCATCCCGAATTTGATTTTTCATTGAATTTTAAAAGAATAATTGATGGTGTTTGGCGAGAAGAGCAAGGGTTGGGCGCCGTGGCAGGACATTCACACATGAGTGAGTTGCCACGCTATATTATTCTATATCCTTTTTCTTTTGTTTTTTCAGTTTCATTTTTACGCTATTTTTATGTTTTTTTATGTTTGACAATAGGTCCAATTGGAATGTTTTATTTTTTGAATTATCTTATTAAAAATAAATCTTCCGCATTTCTTGGTAGCTTGTTTTATATTTTTAATCAATCTGTTTTGCAACAGTTTTATGTTCCATTTGAAATGTTTGTTACATATTATGCCTCCATACCATGGTTTTTCTTATTCTCTACAAGATTTATTAAAGAACGCAAAAAGAAAGATTTAATATTTTTCTCTGTCGTTTCCTTTTTGGGAATGCCGATAGCCTACGCTGCTCAACTTTGGTATGTCAATTTTTTCCTTTTAGTAGTTTATGTTTTTTTCCTTGTGAAAGCGACTTATGGCCATTTTTTTGCAAAAACAATTATTTTTTTAATTAGCATAACTCTATTTATTAATTCATTTTGGCTTCTTCCCCAAATATATTTTTTACTACATAGCGCTTATCAAGTTACTGAAGCACATATTAATCAACTCTTTTCAGAAAGGATGTTTTCCATTAATAAGGAATTCGGTAGATTATCTGACGTAGCTATTCTTCGTGGTCCACTTAATGATTGGACGCAGTTTAGTGGCGATAAATTTGTTTTTCTATTCGGAGATTTCAGAAATTTTTTAAATAATCCATTAATTTTAGCAATCGGCTATTTAGGATTTGGAGTCATTTGTTTCGGAATTATAAAAGCAATACTGAAGAAAGAAAAAGCATTAGCTCCTTTTTTTCCAGTTTTTTTGATATCACTTCTTTTTCTTATTAACATGAATCCACCTTTTAGTTTTCTTTTTTCGGCCTTTCGCACCTATATTCCATTATTTGAGGAAGCATTTCGTTCTCCTTACACAAAGTTTTCTTTTATTGCTTTGTTTACTTACAGTCTATATTTTGCTTATGCCAATAAAATTATAGTGGGAAAATTATCCCGAGTTTTTAAAGGTATTTATATTGTATTTGTTTCTATGCTTCTTGTAGTTTATATGCTGCCATTTTTCTCTGGACAGTTAATTGATCCTTATTTGAAAATCAAAATTCCAGAGAATTATTTTAAAATGTTTTCTTGGTTTAAAACTCAACCGGCGGATTCTCGTATAGCATCTTTGCCCGATCATAATTTTTGGGGTTGGGAGTATTACCGTTTTGGTTATCAAGGGGCCGGATTTTTATGGTTTGGCATTCAACAACCGGTGCTTGTCCGCGATTTTGACCGTTGGAATTCCAACAACGAAAATTTTTATTGGGAGATTTCATATGCTTTATATTCACAAAATTTAGAGCTTTTTGAAAAGGTCTTGGAGAAGTATCAAGTGAGCTTCCTTTTAGTTGATGAAAATGTAATAAGTCCAGACAATCCAAAATCTTTATATTTTGAGAAAACAGAAGAACTTTTAGCCAATTCAGGAAAAATTTCTTTAGAAAAAACTTTCGGAAAAATAAAAATTTACAAAGTTGCTCTTCCCTATCAGATAAATGATTTTAAATTCACCGTTGAGAATTCCATTGCCGTTGCTTCAAATTACAAATGGAGTAGCTTTGATAAAACTTTTATTGACAATGGAATATATTATTCAGAACAGTCGGCAGCCAATAGTCAACCGTCAATAGTATATTATCCATTCAGGTCATTATTTACGGGACGAACTCAAGCAGATTTAGAGTTTAATATCGAAGAAAAGGAAAATTTGTTTATTATTAAACCCAAAGAGGAAAAAGAGAATTCTTCGCTTCAGTTAATTATGCCGGAAGAAAGTCAAGAGCTTGTGGAAGTTGATAAAAATGATTTGAGTAAAATTGCAGTTTATCAACCAGAGGTAAGTCAAGTTGATGGAAAGAAACGAATTTTCTTTCCAAAAATAAACGGTTTGTATAGTTATAATAGCGTGATTGATGGCGGATTCTTTGAAAAAGAGTTAAGTCGTTGTGATCAGTTTCGAAACGGTCCAATAGATAGATATATAGTGACAGATAACAACGGAGTAAATTTTCTGCGCTTTAGCTCGCAAAATTCCAGCAACTGTTTGGATATAGAGCTTTCTAATCTGCCTCATAATTTAAGTTATTTAATAAAAGTTGAGTCTAGAAATATAAAAGGCAAGAGTTTACTGTTTTCTACAGTAAATCAAAACTCCCGTAAATCAGAAATTGAAACATACCTGCCAGAAGAAAAAGATAATCTCCAAAATAACAAGAATCCGAAAGTTAACGTTTCTTATTTTGTTATTCCGCCGATGGAGCCAAATGGTCTTGGTTACACACTTCATTTTGACAATATTTCAATAGGTAGTGATGAGACAATAAATGATTTAGGAAAGGTCACCGTTCAGCCGTTCCCATATAAGTTTTTAACTGGTTTTAAATTTGAAAGTACAGTCTATTCGCTTGATAAAAATTCAATATTGGTTTATTCCCAATCCTTTGATTCCGGGTGGCATGCGTATAGAATTCAGAATTCAGAATCTAGAATTCAGAATTGGTTAAACAACACTCTTCCATTTCTCTTTGGTAAATAACTGGGAAAACGGATGGATAATAAAAGATCAAAAATCAAATCTCAAAGATCAAAACTTAATACAAATTAAAATCATCTATCTTCCCCAATATCTTGAGTACTTGGGGTTTGGAATATTGGCGATTGGGATTATTGCAATATTTCTCTACCCCGCAAGCAATAAAAACTCGTTACTTTAGGAGTGTCTCGAATTCTTTTTTTGTTTGAGATAAATCTACTGTTGCAATAGTCCAAATTTCTTTAGTATTTACCATCATATAGTCGTGTACGATAACATTCCTAAGGCCAATAATTTTTCGCCATGGGATATTCGGATAATTATTTCTTGTTTCTTCTGGGATTCTCGATGCTGCCTCTCCGATGATTTGCAGACGGTGAATTATAGCGTCTTGTAATTGAAGATCAGATTCGTATTGTTCAAAGGAAATGTTATGGGTGTATTGATGTATTCGATTCATAGCATCGAGCATATCCTGGATATAAACAATAGGATCTTTTTTCATTTAGTTTAATGTCAAGGGATACATAGTCCGTTCGATATAGGGTTTAAGAGACGGTTTAACAAGGCGAAACTCCACCAGATCAACCGGTCGTCCGACAGCATATTCTAAGTTTTTTTGCAGATCAAGCCTATATCCAATATAGTCAAGACCATGAACGTTATCAGGTACATCGACAAGAATATCAATATCGCTTGACTCTGTCATATCGCCACGAACCACCGATCCAAACAATGCAGCTCGTTCAATATGATGCTGTTCTAAAATGGGAACAATCTTTTCTGAAATTACTTGAATCGTTTGCATACAAAACATTATACCATGCGTTATTCCCTTCTTTTTAGCAAGGAGCTTCATGATTCCGCCTCCGCGCAAGGCTACGGCGTGACACAGCATGTTCTTGTTAACAATTGGGAAAACGGATGGATAATAAAAGATCAAAAATCAAATCTCAAAGATCAAAACTTAATACAAATTAAAATCATCTATCTTCCCCAATATCTTGAGTACTTGGGGTTTGGGTTTTTGATAATCGGTTTTGTTTTTGTGTTAAGATATAAAAAGTAAGCAAGTGAATAAAGAATTTATACTGTAGCGATGAAAATCTTCTATCACGAAGAGGTTAAAACATTTATAAAGAAACTGCAAAAACCTACTCAATCAAAAATATTACGTTCGATAGAACTGTTAGAGTATTACGGTCAAAATTTAGGGATGCCTCATGCTAAAAAGGCAACCAATCTTCTTTATGAACTTCGTATTCGCGGTACACAGGAAGTGCGTATTTTCTATACATTGAAGAAAGGTTCAGCGATACTTCTTCATGGCTTTATAAAGAAAGCGCAAAAAATTCCACGACGAGAGATAGAAGCCGCGGAGAATCGGTGTTTACTCTTGACATAATATTACATATATGTAATAATAACAGTGTATGAAAAAAATAAAAAACTTCAAACCATTTTCTGAAATGAAAAAAGAGCTTCTGGCTAATCCGAAGATAAGTAAGCATTATGATGAGTTAGAATCAGAATACGAACTCATCCGGTCAGTGATTGATAAACGACTTCAAAGAAAAATGTCGCAAGCCGAACTTGCTAAGAAAGTTGGCACCGGTCAGTCTGCTATCTCTCGTCTCGAATCAGGGGAATACAATCCTTCGATGAAATTCCTGCAAAAAATTGCTCGTGCACTTGAAGCTCGACTTACAATCTCTTTTCATTAAACATTGGCAATATGATTGTGTAGCAGTATATTCTTGCTTTCCTTCTCTACCCCAACTCCAGCCTCGAAAGGTAAGCTTGCGTTAATTGTACGGGGAATATGCGGGAATCATTGAGGTTATTTTTTCTTATCTTCTACCTTTTCTTCCAATTTTTCCGATATGCGGGAGAGATTGAAGGTGACTAAAACAGCAAGAACGGTAATGATGATGGCGTAAATAAGAAGCGAAAGAATGCCCGATCCTTGAGGAAGATATGGTTTTATATAATAGTCCACAAATTCCCTGATGACATTATTCCAGGCAAGAGCGGCCACCAGTCCAAAAGCAGATGTGGCTAAACTTAGCATTTGCTTTACAAAGGCAAGCTGAAGTTTCTTTGCCTCTTTTGTCAGATTCTCCGTTGACTTGTGAATTTCCAAGGACATGGTTTATAATAAAATTCAAATATCAAAATTCAAATATCAAAACTAATAAGGAATTTTTATTAATAATCCGCCAAAGGCGGATACCTTAATTTTAACTTTTGAGTTTTAAAATTTGAATTATTTTAATGTATTCACCTCATTTTACCATTTCCAATAAAGTTCTTTCAAATATCGGCGTCATTGAGGGCTGTCGGGAAGTTATCAATAATGCACCTCTTGTCCCTGCCTGGGAGAAAAAATTTCAGGAGGATGCGGTTGTAAGACAGGTTCACCACGGTACTCATCTGGAAGGAAATCCTTTAAATAAAGAAGA
>Ga0209542_10018817_pt1 | contig 11143 bp, 10 predicted proteins | sample RifCSPhighO2_01_FD_184028 | JGI IMG/M metagenome (GOLD analysis project Ga0209542, IMG submission 184028) | Soil microbial communities from Rifle, Colorado - Rifle CSP2_plank highO2_0.1 (SPAdes) (version 2) | ecosystem: Environmental > Terrestrial > Deep subsurface > Rock core/Sediment ...
TGGAAGTTCAGGAAATGGAAAAGTTGTGGGTTTGTGTTGTTTGTTATAGTTGGTTGTTAATTAGTGGTTACTGTCTGGCAGAATTTCTTTTAATTGTGTAATTTAATCCGTTTTTCTTTTTCTTTTTTTATCTATATAAAAAATTATTAGTTGGTGTTCTACTTTTCTTTTTTCTTCAATTTATTATTTGTTTTTACTATAGTAGATAATGTGGTGAACGATGAGTGGTTTTACGAGTGAGTTGAGAACACAATATTGCTTTTACAATTATTGATGGTTATGGTGTTACTTAGTTTCCAATGTTCCACTGGAAACAAAGGGGTGAGAGGTACCAAAAGGTTTATAACTTAGGAGGGGTTTACGTTCCACTGGAAAGAAACCCTGTTGAGGGTTGTTACTAGTAGAAAACCAGTGCCGGGGAGAGTGCTGGTTTACAAAGAGGGTTTAAATATGAAAGAAAAGGGGTTGGTGGTATTCTTTGAGAACTTTCTAGAAAAACAGCCCATATTTAAGAATAAAAACATCATACAATCCAATTACACCCCTGAACAAATTCCTCATCGGGACGAACAAATACGGGGACTTGCAAATATCCTCGCGCCCACCCTTCGCGCAGAAAAACCATCCAACATTTTTATCTATGGCAAAACTGGAAGCGGAAAAACTCTTACTGTAAAATACACAACACAACAATTACTCTTGATTGCTGCGCAGAAAAAACTACCCATCAAAGTAATATATTTGAACTGCAAACTCAAAAAACTTGCAGATACCGAATATCGATTAATTGCACAACTCCTGCGCGAATACAACAAGGAAATTCCGCCCACTGGGCTACCCACTGACGAAGTCTATCGTATGTTCTTTACCACCATTGATAAAGAAAAACACACTCTTTTGTTAGTTCTCGATGAAGTCGACCAGTTGATTGGAAAAGCAGGAGACGAATTGCTTTACAATCTCACCAGAATCAATTCAGAACTTAAAAATGCACAAATTACCATTATCGGCATTTCCAACGACTTAGTATTCACTGATACTCTTGACCCACGCGTTAAAAGTAGCTTAAGTGAGGAGGAACTTATCTTCCCACCGTACAATGCTTTGCAAATTCAAGATATCCTCGCACAGCGCGCACAGCTCGCTTTCCGCCCAGGAACACTTGAAGAAGGACTGATAGAAAAGTGCGCCGCGTACGCGGCACGAGAACACGGAGATGCACGACGAGCACTAGAACTTTTGCGCGTAGCAGGAGAACTTGCTGAACGAGAAGGAGAACAAAAAGTTCTTATCACCCACTTGGACAAGGCAGAAGAAAAAATTGAGCGCGACAGAATACTGGACATAGTCTCAACCCAGCCCAAGCAATTCCAACTCGCCCTTTTAGCAATCCTCAATTCAACCGAACAAAAAAAAGGAATATCCACTGGTGAAATCTACAACCTCTACGAAAAATACTGTGCACAAGTCTCACTTCGCCCACTCACCCAGCGGAGAATCAGCGACGTCATCGCAGAACTTGATATGCTCGGAATCATCAACGCACAAGTCATCAGCAAAGGACGTTATGGCAGAACGCGTGAGATTTCTTTAAGTCTGAATGAAGACATAGCGACAAAAGTCAAGGCAATCTTGAACGAGGAACTTGGATTCACATGGAAGGACTCACCCTGAAAAAAGAAATTGTTAGCACGTTCCTAAAACACAACATCTTAGTGAGCAGGGAAGTACTCACGAAGCTCAACGAGCCAGGAATCGCAGAACAATGGTATGGCGCGCTTCAAAGTGGAACCAGGCCCGCGGAACTTCTTATCAAAAAACCTTCAGTTCAGGAAGCACCAGAAACAACAACCCCTCCAGCAGTGCGCATTGTATGGGAATACCAAGACTTGGTCAAAAAACGTAACGTCCAAGACTTTGTTGACTATTTCAATACGCGCTACAAAGCGATCCAACGCATGCTCGCAAGCAGACAAGAACTAACTAATCTCACGTCTATCGCACGTCTCAAGGGAAAAAAAGACCGCGAAGAAGTCTCAATAATCGGCATGATATCTGAAAAAGGAACCACAAAAAACGAGCACATTGTATTAACGGTTGAGGACACCACAAGCATAATAAAAATTCTCATCAGTAAAAACAACAAAGAGTTGTACGAAACAGGACGGGACCTAGTATATGATGAAGTAATCGGAATTAACGGAACACTTGGAGATGGGATTGTCTTTGCTAAGTCGGTAACGTTCCCAGACATTCCTCTCGGAGAGCTAAAGCGTGCGCCAGAAGAAGCCTACGCGGCCGTACTTTCCTGCGTCCATGTCGGCTCAGCAGGATTTGAAAAAGAACGATTTGAAAACTTCACCAACTGGTGTCATGGAAACTTCGGAACACCCGAACAACGAGCCTTCGCACAGAAACTACGCTACATTTTCATCTGCGGAGACGTCGTTGATGGAGTAGGTATCTATCCTGCACAGGAAAAAGAACTCTCAATTCCCGATATACGCGAGCAGTATAAAGAAGCAGCCAGACTCTTTAGCAAACTCCCCGCTCACTTGCCCCTTATCATCTGCCCGGGAAACCACGATGTTGGAAGAATCAGCGAGCCGCAGCCAAAGCTCTCAAAAGATTATGCACGACCGCTCTGGGAACTCCCCAACGCGATCATGGTCTGCAACCCTTGCATCGTAAACATTCACGCATCAGAACATTTCTCCGGACTCGACGTTTTGATGTATCATGGCTATAGTTTTGACGATTATGCAGAAATCGTTCCCAGTATCAAAAATAGCGGGGCACACATATCTGATAGGGCGCCACTAGTCATGCGCTTTCTTTTACAGCGCAGACACCTCGCTCCTCAACACACCAGCACGCTCTATATCCCTGACCCACGAAGCGATCCACTCGTCATCGAAAAAGTTCCCGACTTATTTTTTGCAGGACACATCCACAAGTCAGGAACCATAAATTATCGTACGGTAACCACTGTTTCAGCAAGCTGCTTCCAGGCAAAAACAGATTTCCAGGAAAAAGTCGGACACGACCCAGACCCGGGCGTGGTGCCAGTAGTTAACCTTTTATCACGTGCAGTAACCCTTTTGAGGTTCTAAATGGTTGTCGCATCCCCTGAGATGAACGCATATTTCGAACAGCTCAAATCAGAAGTTAATACGCTCTTTAGCCTTGCCAACAAAGCACGCGCAACCGGAACAGACCCACACAACGCGGTTGAGATTTCCTTGGCGGAAAACATGGCAGAACGAGTGGTTGGTTTGATCTCAGTTATTGCCCCACAAATCGCAACTTGCGGTGTGGTCGAGCGTATCATCGAACTCGAAAAACAATACGGCTCACTCGATTGGCGCGTGGCGCTCAAGATTGCAGAAGAAGTCTCGCTTGAAAAATTTTGTAAGTTTGAAAACAAAACAACCGCAATGGATATTGGAATCCGTCTAGGATTTGCTTACGTTACAGTGGGAGTAGTGAGCTCACCGTTGGACGGAATCGTGAATTTTGAAGTCAAAAAAAGACTAGATGGCCGCGGAGACTACATCTGCGTCAATTTCGCAGGACCCATTAGAAATGCAGGAGGGACAGCGGCAGCTGTGAGCGTCATAATCACTGATTATGTGCGAACGTGCATGGGATATGATGTTTATGACGCAACTGACCAGTAAATTAGGCGAGCGGTAACAGAGCTTCAAGACTACCACGAACGAGTCACCAACCTACAATATGTTCCCAGTGAACACGAGATTGAATTTATGATGAAAAACCTCGCAGTCGAAGTAAGCGGCGACCCAAGCGAAGAAATAGAAGTAAGCAACCACAAAGACCTCCCACGCATTCCCACCAACAAAATCAGAAGCGGATACTGCCTCGTCCTGTCTTCATGCATCCCCCTAAAAGCTCCCAAACTCTGGAAACAAATCAACACATGGGGGAAAGATTTCAGACTTGCCACTTGGATGTTCCTAGAAGAATTTCTTATTATCCAAAAAAAAGCAAAAGCGGGAAAAAGCGTGGCCTCTACTTCCGGAGAGAAACCAAAAATAACCCCAGACTACACCTACATTGCCGACCTTGTAGCGGGAAGACCAGTCTTAGGATACCCCTTGCGGTCAGGAGGATTCCGCTTACGATACGGACGCGGGAGAACCAGCGGTTTTTCTGCGCAAAGCATACACCCTGCAACAATGTATATCCTCAACCAATACGTTGCGACAGGAACACAACTCAAAACCGAGCGCCCGGGAAAAGCAGCAAGCATGACTTCCTGTGACCTCATCGAAGGACCCACCGTGCGGCTCAAAGACGGAAGCGTTGTCTACATCTCCTCTCTTGAAGAGGCAAAAAAACACCAGCCAAACGTAACAGAAATCATCTTCCTCGGAGACATCCTCTGTTCCTATGGTGACTTCTTCAACCGAGCCCACCCTCTTGTCCCAGTCGGCTATTGTCCTGAATGGTGGATACAAGAAGTTGAAAAAACAATCGAAGGACGCAAAGAAAAACTTGTGGACGCAGGAATTCCAATTGAGCGCTCCAGCTGGATGTTTACAGACCCCTTGCGAAATATCCCTACAATCCATGAAGCACTAACCATTGCAATTTCCACAAAAACACATTTACACCCTTCTTACACCCCCTACTGGAATCAGCTTTCTGCGGACGACCTTGGAAAACTCCTCGACTGGTTTGACACTGCAAAAGTCCACACCACCGAACACGGCGTGTTCAAAATCGTGCTTGGGCGAAGCGAAGCAAAACGAGCCCTCGAGCTCCTCGGAGTACCACACTTGTACATTAACAACGAGTTCACAGTAATAGAACGCAACCACGCACAACTCTTTTTCACACTATTCAAACTCGACCAGGAAAAACCAAGCCTGCTCAAACAACACATCGTTGACGGTAAAAAAGTTCTTGACATCATCAATTCATTTGCACCTTTCACCATGCGCGATCGGTGCGGAACATTCATCGGAACCCGCATGGGACGCCCGGAAAAAGCAAAACAACGTGAACTCACCGGAAGCCCCCATGTGCTTTTTCCAATAGGAGACGAAGGAGGACGTCTGCGCAGCTTCCAAAGCGCACTTCAAATCGGTAAAGTAACTTCCAAATTCGCGTATTTTCGCTGCACCACCTGCAATGCCGACACCTTATTCGGAAAATGCGAAGTGTGCGGCAACCCAACGGTACAAAAATGGAAATGCAAAGCATGTGGCATGCAAGAAACCAAAAAATGTCCCGTACACGGTGACAACGAGCCAAGCGAAGAACGCACAATTCCCATCAAACACTATTTTGACTGCGTACTCAAACAAATCGGAATCCACCACTATCCGGAGCTTATCAAAGGAGTGCGAGGAACAGCAAGCGGAGAACACATCCCTGAACACCTTGCCAAAGGAATTTTCCGCGCGCGCTACGACGTCCACGTCTACAAAGATGGTACAACTCGCTACGACATGACACAACTCCCACTCACCCACTTCAAACCATTTGAAATAGGAACCTCAATTGAACAACTCCGAATACTAGGTTACCTTAAAGACATAAAAGGAGACAACCTTGTGCGCGATGACCAAATCCTTGAGATCAAACCCCAAGATATTGTCCTGCCCCAATGTGAAGAGAGTCCGGATGACGGCGCAGGAACAGTCCTCATGAATCTTGCACACTTCATCGATGACTGTCTTGAACATATTTATCACCTGCCACGCGTCTACAAGTGCAGAACTCATAAAGACCTGGTCGGACACCTCACCATCGCACTTGCGCCTCACACTAGCGCAGGAATGATAGCGCGCATAATCGGCTTTAGCCAAACCCAAGGAATGCTCGCACACCCCCTCTTGCACGCAGCAACCCGTCGTGACTGTGATGGGGATGAAGCATGCGTGCTTTTGCTTCTCGATGCTTTTCTTAACTTTAGCAAAAAATACTTGCCGGAAAGCAGAGGATCCACCATGGACACTCCACTCGTGCTCACCAGCATTCTCACTCCCAGCGAAGTAGACGACATGGCCTTCGACCTGGACATCGCTTGGCGCTACCCGCTTGAACTTTACGAAGCAGCACTCCAGTACAAACCACCTTGGGAAGTCAAAATCCCCCAAATTAAACTCTTCCTTGGAAAACCAGAACAATACGAAAAAATGGGTTTCACACACGACTGCGACAGCATAAACGTCACAGTACGGTGCAGCGCATACAAAACACTCCCCTCAATGGAAGAAAAACTCCTTGGCCAAATGGACTTAGCAGAGAAATTACGCAGCGTGGACGCAACCGACGTGGCACGTCTCGTGATTGAGAAACACTTCCTCAAAGACACCAAAGGAAACTTGCGCAAATTCTCAAGCCAGGAGTTTCGATGCGTCGCGTGCAACGAAAAATTCAGACGGCCACCTTTGGCAGGTAAATGCACCGAATGCCAGGGGAAAATCATATTTACCATCAGCGAAGGCTCAGTGCTCAAATACCTTGAGCCCACTATATCGCTTGCAAACAAGTACAACGTGCCACTTTACCTCAAACAAGTCATCGAACTTTTGAAAGTTCGCATCGAAGCAGTCTTTGGAAAAGACCCTGAGAAACAAACGGGATTAGGGGCATGGTTCGGGTGAAGGACAGACCAAAAATAGGCGTGGGGGTACTTGTTTATAAGGAAAATCAAATCATCATCCTTCAACGCAAAGGTGCTCATGGTTCAGGCACATGGTGTCCTCCAGGGGGTCATTTGGAATTTGGAGAAACACCGCAGGAAACAGCAGTACGCGAAACATTTGAGGAAACAGGAGTTCACATCGTAAATTGCAAGATTGTTGGCGTGACAAATGATGTTATGTTAGCTGAAGGAAAACACTATCTTACTTTTTTTGTAAAAGCAAATTACCTTAGCGGAGAGCTCATTAACAAAGAACCAGAAAAGATGTCTGACGCTCGCTGGGTAAAAATTGAAGATATTCCTGAACCATTATTTCTTCCGCTCAAGAACTTTTTAGATGGTAAAAAACTTATTTAATCTAGTTCTGCACAAGAACGGCCTGTGCGTGTTTGACTTTATCAATAATAATAATATTATCTTCAGTAATAACTCCTTCTTGGAGACCAAGCTTAATTGCCTCTTCACCCACAAGATTCACACCATCTGCGTTACGCATCAAATCACCGATTTCTTCTTGGGTGCGCTCTTCTCCTTTATAGAATTCTCCGCGCAAGTCAAGCTGACGATTTTTCTCTTCTAATAGTTTGCCTATCAAATTTTTGTCGCAAACTGAAATAATCGTGCGATGTTCCTTTTTGTGAACTTTTACCAGCAAATTCATATCTTCGACTTCACCGGATGTTTACTTCCACACGCGCTACACTTGATGAAACTAAAATCTCCTTCTCTTGTGAGCTCAGTATCCGGCTTTCCGCAATCAGAACAAAGAACAAATTCGTGCGCGTACTGCTTAATTTTCTCATTTACCCTGCTTGCCGCTAATTTGGAACCAAGAATCAGAAAGCCACCTCGCAATTCCCCAGGCGTCGCAAGTTCTTTAAGCGTGTATTTAAGTAAATGGTCAGCAGGACGGCGCAACACACTTGCGATTTGCACAAAATTTGAGATGGCGGTCTTGTTTCCTTCCAAATGCCCTTTCACTTTCGGGATTTCAAAACGTTCCTTCTCAAAAACGCTCGCAGGGAGATGTTCACGCGCACGCTTGAGTAACTGGCTGTATTCCATGGTTTTTTCAACAGGTTGTCGATTTATAAATCTTCCTTTGCGTCACTCTCGCAGTCAACCAAAAGTATATAAAGGAAATCCATTATTTATAAACAAGTAGAATGGATTTCCTAATAACAAATTCATCCAAGCATGAAGTTCATGAATGAATTTGTTATAAATCCCAAAACCGGTTACGACTTAAAAAGATGGTGCTTGAATCCTTAACAAACCCTGTACGCGCTGAATATCACCCTCTTCTTGTATTTCTCTTGGGAATATCCTATGGAACAATAGCTCTTCTTCTTGCGCTTTGGATTTTCGAAGAACAAAGCAGCATGGTAATGGTGTTCCTCGCATCAACCGCAGCAGTACCGCTCATGTATCACCTGCTTCATTTTGAAGAGAAAAAAGACATTCTGGCACCAACCAAATCGCTTTTGCACAACCACTCCCGTGCGCTCATTTTTTACTTATTATTGTTCCTTGGAATGGCGGTCGCTTTTAGCGTTTGGTACATTGCATTACCTTCTGACTTTTCATCCAATGCATTTCGCGTCCAGTCACAAACCATTTCCAACCTCAACCATCACGTTACCGGGCAGGTCACACAGACTTCACTCTTGAGCAAGATCTTTTTGAACAACGTCAAAGTAATGATATTTTGCATACTTTTTAGCTTCCTCTATGGTTCTGGAGCGTTGTTTATTCTCACCTGGAACGCAAGTGTCATCGGTGCAGCAGTAGGAAACTTCGTGCGCTCAAACATGGCGGGCTTTGCAGACTCTACAGGACTTTTGCGTGTCGGAGCATACTTTTACGTCAGTAGCTTAAGCATCCTGCGTTACGCCGTACACGGAATTCCTGAAATACTTTCCTACCTTCTCGCAGGAATTGCGGGCGGAATCCTTTCAATGGCCATTGTCCACCACGACTTTGGAACAAACCAGTTTGAGCAGGTATTATTGGATGTTTCTGATCTGGTGCTACTTTCCGTGCTTGTGCTCTTCATCGCAGCACTCATCGAAGTGTTTGTGACGCCGGCGCTGTTTTGATGGTTCTTCTTCAACTAGAACTTCTCTGAAGATTTTTGTTTAGTTGAGTCTTTACCGGTTTTGTTTTCAGCGACCCCGTGCTTTTTATTGGAACTTTCTGAGATTTCCTTGAATCTTTGAGTGAATCACGAGCAGCGGCAACAATTTGGTTTGCCGCAGCAGTCCATTCATTTCTGCACTTGTTATCGCGGCATAACGCTCTTTTTTTCAAAGCAACCGCATACAAACTTTTTGCATACTCAAGACATTCTGCTTCTGAGTCTATCCCTCCCTCAAAACAAGCCCGTTCAGACTTGTACACTTTTTTGTAAGTGGGACCTGATTCAGGTGCACTTTGAGTGCTTTCTTTGTTTTGTTGCGGAGTAACTGTTTGTGTCCTTGTGGCACCACTTGCTTCTGCTAGACAGCCAGGATCATTCACCGCAGCTCCTTCAAGCGAACAACAACGTTCAGAGAATCCTCTTGCCATGCACGCGCACACGCGATAATTTTTTGAGAACTGGTCATACTGCTGACAGTTTGGAGCAGCTTCAACAGAATACACTATTCCTAACGCAACTAACATTGCCATGATTAATACTCTCTTTTTCATTATGTTCACGTGTGGGAAAACAATATTTAAACTTATGGATTTACTTGGACGCTTTTGCCTTTTCAGAATCAGCGCGTCATTACTTCCAACTTAACTCGATCAGGGTCTTCAAAGAAAACCGCGTAATATTTTCCAGTATATTTTGGAAACGCTTTTGGAGTTCCGTAAAGAGTGAAAATTCCATTTGGCCGTAAAAACTCATTGTTAAACCTATCAACCTCCTCTTGTGAGCCAACCCTGAATGCAAGATGATTTAAACCAGTTCTCCGTCGGTTAAACCCTTCCTTTTTGTAACTATTTTCCGTTTCGCTTAGCCAAATATCGGCACCTTCCCTGCGAAAGCCAATTGAGTTGGCCGTTTCCTTTACAATCTGATATCCGAGAAATTCTAAGAGTTTTTTGTAAAACGGAAAACAAACGCGAGCATTAGAAATGTTGATTGATACGTGATCTAAGTTCGCAGTCACTCCAGCACCTTCAACTTTCCCGGTTTTGTCTCAAACAACTCGCCAGCCGCAAGCAAGTGCACAATCATTTCTTCTCCTTTGTCGCCTAACTCGCTGATGACTGCATCATAATCAGCTCCTTCGCCAGAATCACGCTTACGTATAATATCCAGAACCTTACTTCCGTTATCTTCTTGCGAGGGACCCTCAATAATCTTCTTGCGCACTTCGAGCCACGCGGGATCAACTTTCTTAACAATCTCTCCTAACACATACGGTTCTCCTTCATACAATCGTGGACGGCCTATTACAACCACGGGGTCGCCAACATTCACTTTCCACTGCCGCTCGAACGAACGCACAAGAATACTTCCTGTTCCATCATCAACAACCAACTCGTCAGTACCAACAGCGAGTCCATAGATGCGGACTCTGACCAGATTTTTTCCATTCACCACAAGCGCACTTGGGCCATCAGCACTTTGGACAACCTTTCCTTTCGCAAGCTCACTAATCCAAGCGTGCACTGCAGTATCCCTTCCTTCCATACACTTTTTGCACAGCTTTGTGGTTTTTATGCTTTGTGGGTTTGCGTTATACGTGTAACGGGTAAGTTTTAAATACGCGTCTGGAACATATACGTTCGTGAGCCAATTATCAGACTACATCCAAAAACTCCTTTCACAAGGATACTCTCTCGGAAGCATACGCTCCACACTCCTAAACGCAGGATACTCCCCTTCGGAAATTGACACGGCTTTCGGTCAGACTACTCACCACATCCATACACGTCCACTTGTTCTGGCACTCCTCGTGGTGCTCGCTCTTACTGGTGTAGGAATCTACTTTTTCGCGCCCGCACCTGAACAACCCCTGGACTTTTCCGCGGACCTGCTTTCACCCACTGCTGTGCCTGGAGGAACTGTGGAATTGGCTGTTCACATCATAAATTCTAACGAACGAAAAATAAGTGCTACACTGAGCGCACTTGTACGTGCACCCAATGGGACAACATACCCTGCACAAAAAATAGTTGTTGTCGAAAAAGAGGTCAGTGTTCCACTTTCTCTTTCCCTTTCTGCGGATTCTGCGTCGGGCAGATATACGGTCACAACAAAACTTTCCTGGGGGACACAATCCAAAACACAAAGCCTCACGTTCACTGTCGCGCCCCGCACTCAAATAACGACTACAGAACAACGAGAACAACTTGTAGAAATAAAACAACTAACTTGCCCTGGCGGTTGTGACGACCAAAACTTTTGCACCACTGATACGTGCAACAAAGGAATTTGTGAATACGTTCCGATAATCCCATGCTGTGGAA
>Ga0209542_10018818_pt1 | contig 11143 bp, 10 predicted proteins | sample RifCSPhighO2_01_FD_184028 | JGI IMG/M metagenome (GOLD analysis project Ga0209542, IMG submission 184028) | Soil microbial communities from Rifle, Colorado - Rifle CSP2_plank highO2_0.1 (SPAdes) (version 2) | ecosystem: Environmental > Terrestrial > Deep subsurface > Rock core/Sediment ...
GCGCGCGAATGCGCGGCTGATCGATATCAATTGCGGTCACACGCGCTGCGCCATCTTGCACGACTGCACGCACGCCGGCTCGTCTGTCGGTGAGGACGGAGAGACGCACCAGGAACAAAATTATCTGACGATCCCCTTCCGCCATACACAAGTCTGGGTACCGGGTGACAGTAATCAAGCGGCGGCGATGGCTGAGAAAGCTATGGAACTGATCGCGGAGGGTCACACGAATGTCTACGTTTTCTCCGGCCGCAGCGGACATCCGCAATTGCTCACACCAGGGGGCGACCCTTTGTATGGAATTGACTATGTTTTTGATGGGCGCGCTGAGCTTGTGCGCGGGCGCGGTAACCTCGAAGATCGCCTGACAATTCTCTGTAGCGGCAGCGCGTTGCACGACGCAGTCGCCGCCGCCGATGCGCTGGCCAAGCAAGAACCTCCGATCAGCGTCCGGGTGCTCAACGTTGCCTGTGTTCGTCCGATCGATGCCTCTGCAGTCTTCCAAGCCGCGCTGGAAACCACCCATCTGATTGTGGTCGAAGACCACAACGTCGAAGGCGGGTTAGCCACGCAGGTCGCCGATGTGATTGCTGATTTTTCGCTTCCTTGTTCTCTGCGTCGATTAGGACTGCGCCACTATTTGCCTTCCGGCACGGCGGAAGATTTGAAAGTCATCGCCGGCCTGGACCAAGACAGCATCATGGATGCGATCGAAGACGAAATTCGAACCGAAGTGCGAGGCGGCGAAGACGCGCTCGTCACGGTTATTTATGACCTGGTTCATCACAGCGGCTTCAGTCGATTTTCTGATCAGGTGCAAGAATTCAAACGCCGCCTCATAAGCGAAAAAGGGTATTTGGAAGCGCTGCGAACCCTCTGGAGCAAGCGCGGTCTCACACCCGAAAAATTACCCAGTAACGCTGAACTACGCGAGAAATTGGAAGGTTGATGAATGCAAAGGGTCCACCTCCGCTCCTATGGCTTGCCAGCCGTAGCTCTGCTTATGTGGATTATAAACAAACAAACGCTGGAGCTACGGCGGGCAGCCTTCGCAGAGCGAAAGCTGGCGGAAGCGAGAGGATTCGAACCTCTGAGACCCTTGCGGGTCTACCTGTTTTCAAGACAGGCCCGATCGGCCACTCCGGCACGCTTCCGTACATAGTTTAACTTGTCACTCCGAGCGGAGTCGAGGAGTCTTCCTTATGTTGCAAGGAGCATTTTTATGGTTCGTTTCATTCTGACATGCCGCCAATGCATGAATAGTATCCCCATTTCCTTGAATGAGAGCTTCTTTTTTTGCTCTACTCCAGCGTTTCAGTCTTTTCTCCCAGGCAATCGCTTCATCCACATTTTTAAATTCTGAACTGTAAACCAAGCACACTGGAAGTCTGTGCGAAGTAAATGACATTGGATTGCTCGAGAAATTATGCTCGTTCAAGCGTCGTTCAATATCATTTGTGATGCCGACGTAATAAAAACCGTCAGCACAGCGCAAAATATAAACATAATACAATTTCATAAGTGGTTTATCATAGCAGGTAGGCTTCGACTCCGCTCAGCCTGACAATAGGGAATGGTTCGAAATTGTTAGAATAATCGTTTTGCTGTATAATTAATACAATATAAACACCCTTTGCCCAAACTTCCACCCTACCACCGCCTTCGTGTGCTGACGGTCATCCTGGCCGTCGGTCTGATTCTGTGCGGCGCGCTGCTGCTCCTGACACCGGCGCCGGTATTGGCGACGGATGTTTTGCCCCTCGTTGGCATCATCCTGATCGTCAGCGGCCTGGCGCCGCTGCTTTCCATCTCCGCGCGCGCGGCCGAGCATAAGCTCGTCGAGCGCGCGAAGTCCGAATTCGTCAGCTTGTCGTCGCATGAATTGCGAACGCCGCTGACGAGCATCAAGTGGACGCTGGAAATGTTTAAAGCCGGTACCACCGGTCCGCTCAATTTAATGCAAATAGAACTCGTCAACCGCGCACACGTCAGTGCCATCCGCATGGCTCAGACAATCACGACCATGTTGATGCTTTCGCGTTTAGAAGCAAAAAGACTGAAGCTGATACCTCGGTCCATCAAGCTGCAAGAACTTCTGCAAACCATTAAAGATGAGCAGCAAGAACACGCGCGGCGAATGAAGCACACGGTGACAGTCGTGAGCCCAGAGTTAGAACTACGAACTGATGAACAGCTCCTCAAGGAAATCGTGATAAACCTCTTAAGCAATGCCATTAAATACACGCCGGAAGGCGGCCACATACATATTGCCGCTAAAACGGAGCCAGATGATACGGTCAGCATTATGGTGAGCGATTCTGGGTATGGTATTCCCGCCGTGGAGCAGCCTCATATCTTTACAAAATTCTATCGTGCCGAAAACATTCAGGACAAAGAAACCAGCGGCACGGGCCTCGGTTTGTACCTCGTCCAGGCCCTCGTCGAGCTCCTCGGCGGCGTGATCAGCTTCCAGTCACAAGAAAACAAGGGTACAACGTTTACAGTCAAACTACCCGCCACTCTTCCCACACAGCATGCCTAAGAAAATCCTTATCGCCGAAGACGACCAGTTCATCAATGACCTCTACCGCATGAACCTGCAGCAGGCCGGTTACGACGTGGTCGTGGCGCTGAACGGCGTGGAAGCCGTCCGTCTGATCAATGAAAGCCCGCCGGACCTGCTGCTGCTCGATCTTCTGATGCCCAAGCTCGATGGTCACAGGGTGCTTGAAAAGATACGCAGCCAAGGTCACAAATTCCCCGTGATCATTCTCAGTAACCTGACGGAAGATATGGACGAGGCAACGCGCATGTCCCTTGGCGTGAGCGAATACTTTGTTAAAAGCGAGCTGGACTTGAGCAAGCTGCTGGTGGCGGTCAGGCAGTATTTGTAGCAGCATTGTCACCCTGAGGAGCCTGCGCTGAGCCTGACGAAGCGTCGAAGGGCGACAATGCAGCCCGTTGTCATGGTTCGACGGACTCACCATGACAACAACGGCGTTTCGAAGGCTGACGAACAACTCAAGTTCTGCTAGCCTAACCCGCTATGCAATTTTACTACGTCTACATTGTTCGCTGTGCCGACGATAGCTATTATATCGGCATCACCAATGATGTTGAGCGGCGAATAAGCGAACACAATCTTGGATTGAGCCCGACTTCATTCACATATAAAAGACGACCGGTTCAACTTGTATATTCATCAGAATTTCAAAATGTCGATGAAGCAATTGCGTGGGAAAAACATATCAAGCGTTGGAATCGAAAAAAGAAAGAAGCTTTGATTCGAGGTGATTGGGAGGCACTAATCGAATATGCCAGGGGTCAGTACTCTAAAAGAATTAGAAGAATGACTGATAAGGTTCGGCATCATATTTCGACACTGGTTTTGGCATTGTCTCCCTGAGTCCCTAAGCATTGTCACCCTGAGTCCGTCGAAGGGCGACAATGCGACCCGTTGTCATGGTTCGACGGACTCACCATGACAACGCAAACACTCTTTTCCCAAAGCCCTTTTTCCGCTATAATTAACAGATTTCATGTCGCTCAAAATAAACAGCCGTCGGATTGCGATCTTCGCGCTCTGCGCCGCGCTTTTTTGGCAGTCAACAATCGTTCGCGCAAGCTCCTGGGATCCAGCTCTGATTGTAAACACGGAGGCGTTCCAGATCATCGATGATGGCGATGGGAATTCAAATCTAACGATGCAATTCGGCGACAGCCTCGGCGAGACACTTCTATTCGATGTGACCCTGAGCCGTTTTAATTTCAGCGATGATCTGCACGCTGACGGGAATTTGGCCGGCTCTGGAACTCTTGCCATCGAAGGCAGCGCGAACATTGACGGTTCGACGCTGGCGGTTGATTCTTCCACTGACAGCGTTGGGATTGGGACAACTACCCCAAGCACGAACCTTGAAGTTTTAGATTCAGATGCAGGAACAAATACCGCAGACCCTAGTTTGAGAATAACCAGAATCACATCTGGAACTCCTGTAGCGGGATTTGGAAATGCATTACAATTCTTTTTAGAAACAAATATAGACACAGTTAACAGAGAATCAGGGCGAATAGAAACAATATGGGATAACCCCGGCTTGAATGCTCAAACATCGCAAATGTTATTTTGGACAAGTCGTCTGAATGGCGTAATGACAGAATTTATGAGAATTGATGAAAATGGACAGCTTGGCATTGGGACAGCGGCGCCGGAAACAAAACTCGAAGTGGTCGGCACCGCCTCCGGCCAAACGATCCAAGCGAGCAATAAACTGAATTCCTCAGGAACGCTTGCCGTCGAGAGCGGCGCAGTAATTGATGCTAATACGCTTGTAGTAAATGCATATAATGACCGGGTAGGAATTGGAACCCTTAGTCCCGAAACGACGCTGGAAGTCGTCGGCACCGCCTCCGGAACGCAACTTCAAGCCAGTAATTTTCTCGGTTCCTCCGGCGTCACCATCTTCAATGCCCGCCGGGGCAACGGTTCACAGGTGGAAGCGTTGAGTATTCTGACCGCGAGCGGCATTACACTCAATGAAGACGGAGGTGATATGGACACGCGAATTGAAGGCCACAGCGATGAAAACTTGATCTTCTTTGATGCTGGCAATGACCGCGTCGGCATTGGCACCGGAACGCCGGAAACGAAGCTTGAAGTCCTTGGCACAGCTTCTGGCTTAGTTTTGCAAGCCAGTAACCAACTCAATTCCTCCGGCTCACTCAACGTGGAAGGGGTTTCAACATTTGGGGGAGGGGCCACATTCAATGGCGCTGCAGTCATGAACGGATCAACGACCTTGAATGACCCGACGACCGCCTGGGATACGGTCCAGATACTAAACGCAAACGACAGCGGCTTTGCCGTTTTTGATTTTATAGGCACCAACAACCTCTTCAACGTCGATACCATCGGTACGATGGGTATTACGGTAAATGAAGCGGGAATAGATGCGGACTTCCGCGTGGAAGGTAACAACAACATTAACATGCTCTTCGTCGATGCCGGTACTGATCGCGTGGGCATTGGAACGGGTGCTCCCAAAGCTACACTCGACGTTGTCGGCACCATCTCCGGCTCCACACTAAATATTTCCGGCATGAAGAGTTGTAACCTCGATACCGATGTGAATGGTCTGGTGACTTGTGGTACGGACAGTGGTGGCGCTTCGTTCGCCACGACCGGTTCACTCCTCACCTACTTCAACACCGTTTACGTCAACACGCCGGGAGACACTATGACGGGTGCGCTGACGGTTAAGGCCACCGCTTCGGGTTCCCGGATCATCGCGAGTAACTTCCTGGGTTCTTCTGGTATCACGATCTTCAATGGCCGTATGAGCAATGGTTCGCAAGTGGAAGCGTTGAGTATTCTGACCGGCAGCGGATTCATCATTAACGAAGACGGCAGTGATATGGACTTCCGTGTGGAAGGGCACAGTGACGAAAACTTGTTTGCCACCGATGCCGCCAATGACCGCATCGGTATTGGTACAAGCACACCAGAAACGAAACTTGAAGTCCTTGGCACAACCTCCGGTACAACAATCGTGGGCAGTAACTTCCTGGGCTCCTCTGGCGTCACCATCTTCAACGCCCGGCGGCCGGGGAATAGCACGCAGGTCGAGGCCTTTAGCATTGCAACCGCGAGCGGTGTGGTGATCAATGCAGACGGAAGTGATATGAACTTCGTGGTGGCAGGACACAGTGCCACTGTTATTTCAACAGATGCCAGTACCAACAGTATCACTATCGGGGGCGCTGCAACTTTCTATGATGCCGTAAACATGACTAATTTTAGCAATAATGGTCTAGCAATCATTGAAAACTTAGGCGGCGCGAATCTTTTTAATGTTGACACCGACCAAAGCGGCGGCATCGGCGTAACTATCAATGAAGACGCCCAGGACGCAGACTTTCGGGTAGAATCCCAAAGTGACACGTTTAACTTCTTCTCCGATGCAAGCACCAACCGCGTTGGCATTGGCACCGGAACGCCGGAGACAAAACTTGAAGTCCTTGGCACAACCTCCGGTACAACAATCGTCGGAAGCAACTACCTCGGTTCCTCCGGTATTACCATCTTCAACGCCCGCCGAGGCAACGGTTCACAAGTTGAAGCTTTAAGTATCCTTACCGGCAGTGGATTCATCATTAACGAAGACGGCAGTGATATGGACTTCCGAGTGGAAGGACACAGTGACGAAAACTTGATTGCCACCGATGCCGCTAATGACAGAATCGGCATTGGGACAAATGCTCCGGAAACAAAATTGGAAATCGTCGGCACAGTCTCAGGTTCTGCGCTCGTCGGTAGCAACTTCCTCGGCTCTTCCGGCGTCACCATCTTCAACGCCCGCCGCCCTGGAAATGGATCGCAGGTCGAAGCCTTAAGCATCGCCACTGCGAGCGGCATCGTGATTAACGAAGACGGCAATGACATGGATTTCCGGGTGGAGTCTGGAGGAAATACTGATATGTTCACGGTGAATGGGGCCGCGAACATGGTCGGAATTGGCGTTGCGCCGACAGGCGCCACCTTCGAAGTGATGGGTGACTTAGTGAATCCCACAATCACGAGAATCATCGAAAATAACGCCGTTGATGTATTCGAAGTCTCCGGAGATTTCGTCACGAATAACTCCGTAATCACCATGGGGGACCCGGACAACTTGGCCAACGCAGCAACCTTCACCGTAACACCTGATTCTAACGGCGGAGGCGAATTTACCTATGACCGCGGCGCATTTATTTTCAACGAAGCTGGCGGCGACTATGACTTCCGCGTTGAAACAGACAGCAACATCAACATGCTGTTCGTGGATGGCGGTACAAATCGCGTGGGTATCGGCACAGGTTCTCCAACCGCGACATTGACCGTGAGCGGTTCGACTGTCCTCAATGAAAACGGCGGCGACTTTGACACCCGGATCGAGGGCGACACCGACCAAAACCTCGCGTTTGTCGATGCCAGCACGGACCGCGTCGGCATCGGTACCGCCACGCCGGGCGCAAAGCTGGAAGTCAAAGGCACCATGTCCGGCCACACCTTCCAGGTCGGCCCGATTGTGCTCTTCGGTGTCAACTCCAAAGTTGCCACCGGCTCCGGTATGCAAGTCCAGTTTGCGTCAACGGGCTCCATTGTTCGCACAATCTGGAGCACCGGCACGGCGGGCAGCGCCATGACTGTGAATTTGGAAGTAAACGGTACGGCCGGCAGCAGCATCTACAGCAGTAACCCGACTGTCACGAGCCGGACAGTGACCGAAGAAGCCACGATCACCACCCCGCGCGTTGGACCATATCGGGCCTTGACGCCCGAAATCATCAGCGTCGGCAGTAATGCCGCTTCCGGTGCTACACTGACCTTCCTCATTCGTTCCAGTGCGCAATAGTTCAAAACGATTGTCGGCTCTCTTTATGCTTTTTTGTGTCACTTCGTTGATCTTTGCAGAAGTGCAAATTGCCTTTGCCGCAAACTCGGAATGGATCCGTCTTACGCCAAAAGCGGTCGTGCCTGAATCCTTTCGCTTCAGCGGACGTCAGGTTCCCTGCCAAAAATGGATGCGCAATGCGGCACTGGAGAACCCGCGCTGTATAGACGGGCTTCAACTTTGGCTTGATGCAAATGACGCTGCCACGGTTTTTGAAGCAACCGATAATCCTGCAGAAGTGGGGGACACAGTTGCTGAGTGGTGGGATAAGTCAGGGAATAATAATCACGTTACAGAGGCCACAAATAAACCGCTCTGGTCACAGACAGGAGCGCTCACAGGGTATGCGAATAAGATAGTGAACTTCGACGGATCGAATGACAGGCTGAGGAATTTGGCTGCGGTAGGGCTGGATGCCCATGCGACCTTTACATTTTTCATAGTTCATAACCGAACTCTCTCGTCTTCAAACCGTGACCCTATTGAAACAGCATCAGGGACAACTAACATTTGGCGGGAACGTTTGCGTTCAACAACCGTTGATGTTGCCTTGTCCGCAACAATCGGTGGTGTTGCTGAAATAGGCTCCCGTTCTTGGGGTAATCTCAATACATTTTACGTCAGAAAAACCACATACGATGGAGCAAACATGAGGTATTACTATTTAGGTACTAATGATACAGATGCGGCCGCTGGGAGTTTAGTAGATGGACAAACTGTGACATTAACGCTTGGTGATACAGCAGGAGCAGCCGCTTTTGCGGGCTCTATTGCTGAAATCATTTTCTACGATCACATGCTCTCGGCTACCGAAATAAGCGCCATCGAAGCGTATCTGCTGAGGAAGTGGGGGGTGTAACAGCATTGTCACGCTGAGCCCAGCATTGTCACCCTGAGCTCTGTCGAAGGGCGACAATGCCGCCCACTGTCATCCCGAGCCTGCTGGTTTGTCATCCCGAGCCCTGTCGAGGGATGGTTCGACAGAGCTCACCATGACATTTAGACAGAGCTCACCATGACAAGTGGAGGGTCACAATGACAATTAGACAGGGCTCACCATGGCAGGTAAGATAGACAGCTTTATGAAGTTCTACTATGTCTACATCGTCTGCTGTTCTGATGGACAATACTACTGCGGCATTACAAACGATGTCGAACGACGCGTGAGCGAGCATAATCTAGGTTTGAGTCCGACCTCGTTTACGTTTCAACGACGGCCGGTTCAACTCGCGTACTCAGCGGAATTTAAGAATGTTGATGAGGCGATTGCTTGGGAGAAGCGCGTTAAAAGGTGGAGTCGAATGAAGAAGGAAGCATTGATCCATGGTGAATTCGATAAACTCATCGCACTGGCTACATGCAAAAACATCACAAAAGAACTTGGTAATCGAATACTGCGAAGGATCCGTTACGGAATAAGGCACTCAGTGTCTGTCATGGTTCGACCATTCGTCCCCGCTCATGGCAGGCGCCGCTCACCATGACAAGCAATTTGTCATCCCGAGCCCTGTCGAGGGATCACCATGACAAGTTGAAGTATTTCCCGCACAATTCCCCGCTCATCCCACGGAACTTTCCCGGCGGCGGTCATCATTGAGGTATACGCGCCTTTACCCTTTGTCCATCCTTAACGGCAAGACTATACCGCGTGGCTCTGCCTTTTCCGACCCGCGCGATTTTTTTGAGATCGAGCAGTTTTCTCAGCGCCTGATCGACCGTCCTGATGTTGACGCCCGTCCTTTCAGCGATCTCTTTTCGGCTTGATATCCCTGATTTCTGAAGATCCTGCCAGACGATCAGCTGGTTTTGGGAAAGAAGATTCTCGGTGTGATCGCCTTTCGTGAGTGCCACCGCCATTTCACCCTGTTCTGCGAACACGCCGAGAATAAAGAGTACCCAAGGGGTGATGTCTTCACGCTCATGCTTCCAGGTCGCAGTTGATTTCTTCATGGCAAGGTAATAGTCCACTTTGTGATCCTCAATGAGTTTTTCGTGCGATATGTACGGCACGAAACTGTAGCCGTGCTGCAAGAGCAAAAGATTCGTTAAAATCCGGCTGGTGCGGCCGTTCCCGTCTTGAAACGGATGGATGGCAAGATACTCATAGATGAAATTCGCGATGAGAAGCAAAGGGTGGAATGTCTCCTTTGTGAATTGCCTTTGCGTCCATTCCGTCAGTTCCTGCATTTCTTTCACAGTCAAAAAAGGCGGCGTGGGATCAAAAATGACGCCGACGACATCGCCCTTGGCATCTATCGCCTCAACGCGGTTCGGCGCGAACTTATAGCGGCCTTTGTGCCGGGAATCTTTTTCGCAATAGCGCAGGGTTGACGCGTGCGAATGCTTGATGAGGCTTTCCGAAAATTTCATCGCGCGCCATGAATCAAAAACATTCCGGATTGTTTCCAGATACCCCATCACCTCCTGTTCGTCCATGGTCGCAAGCCGGCGGATCTTGGCGTCGCGGAGCAGCCGCTCAACTTCCTCATCGCTCAGGTGCGCCCCTTCTATACGTGTTGAAGAGCCGCTGGAGCTGACAATGGCCGCGTGTTTCATGCGTTTCAAATATTCCGGCGAGAGGTGCGAAAAAGCTTCCCAGTAGCCTTTGCACTCGTCGGTACGGGTCAGAAGCCTCGTGATTGTTCGCGTTGCCTCCGGCCCGAATTGCAGCCGTTTCTCGAAACGATGGGTGGCCATATATAAATCATACACGAAAGCTATAGTAAATTATAGTAGATTGTAGGAGATTGAGAATTGGTCTCATACCATAACAGCGAATGAATTCGCTTTATCCGAATGAATCCGTTAGCCGGCGGCTTTGATTACCTCGTTTTGTCACCCAGAGCTCAGCATTGTCACCCTGAGCTCTGTCGAAGGGCGAGAATGCAGCTTAGCAACCATATGTCATGGTTCGACCATTCGGTTCTGCTCATGGCAGTCAGAGCTCACAATGACAATTAGACAGGGCTCACCATGGCAGGTAAGATGTACAACTTTATGAAGTTCTACTATGTCTACATTGTATGTTGTTCCGACAGTCGATACTACTGTGGCATTACGAACGATGTTGAACGACGCGTCAGCGAACATAATCTTGGTTTAAGTCCAACCTCGTTTACATTTCAAAGACGACCGGTACAACTCGTGTACTCAGCGGAATTTCAGAATGTTGACGAAGCAATTGCCTGGGAGAAGCGCGTCAAACGCTGGAGTCGCGTAAAGAAGGAAGCATTAATCCATGGCGAATTCGACGAACTCATCGCCCAAGCTGCATGCAAAAACATCACAAAAGAACTGGGCAATCGAATTCTGCGGAGGATCCGTTACGGAATTAGACATTCAGTGTCTGTCATGGTTCGTCAGAGCTCACCATGACAAGCATTGTCACCCTGAGTCTGACTTTGTCATCCCGAGCAGCCAGCATTGTGGCCTTCGATACACCGCCATTTTGTCACTCTGAGTGCCTGAGCGAGCACGGCGAGCGAAGGTGTATCGAGGAGCGGCAAAAATGGCGGCACTCAGGCTGACAATGAAAATATTTCCCGCACAATTCCCCGCTCATCCCACGGGATTTGCCCCGCCGCAGTCATCATGGTGGTATCGGCGCCTTTGCCGCAGAGCAACACGACGTCACCCACCTTCGCTCCTTTGGGAGCTTCGGTGGGCAGGCCCGAGTGCCCCTCACGCAGGATAAATTCTATCGCCTTTCT
>Ga0209542_10018819_pt1 | contig 11142 bp, 16 predicted proteins | sample RifCSPhighO2_01_FD_184028 | JGI IMG/M metagenome (GOLD analysis project Ga0209542, IMG submission 184028) | Soil microbial communities from Rifle, Colorado - Rifle CSP2_plank highO2_0.1 (SPAdes) (version 2) | ecosystem: Environmental > Terrestrial > Deep subsurface > Rock core/Sediment ...
AATTTGGACATTCATCAGAATCAATAATTTCTTTTCTTTGTGGAATTTGCATTCTTGTCTTTCCTTCATGACCTATAGGTGCACCTCGCTTAGCGTTTTCTTTGGATTGATTGCCGGATGTATCTGGTTTCAAATGCTTGTTTGCTGAAGAAGGAGTGTTTGAATTCTTGTATTTTTCGAGCTCTTTCATAAGAAAGAGTATTTTGTCAACGAGTTCTTCTTTTGATAGGTCCATGAGTGACTCCTTTATTTGGAATATCACTTTTCAAGGAGTATGGCTTTAACTTTCTTGCCCTTCCAGTGTTTTGGTACGTAAAGTCTGGCGCTGTTCCCGCCTGCTTGCGCCACTTTTTCCACAGCTTCATATCCATTCATTTTCATTTCTATCAATGTTTTCATAGTAGTTACAATGTAACTACCTTTATTTAAATACTTTTGTATACTGCAGAATATAGTTTAAGAAAACTAATCAAAAAATTGAGAAATTAGCTAAACAAATACGAATTATTTACTCCTACCTTAACACAGTTTTTTAGAAAGACACAGCCCTTACAAATATCTTTTATGTTTTGAGAAGTAATATTATCAATAGAAAGATTGAAAATATCTTTTGCCATCAGAATAGAATTATCTTTAATTTTTAATTTCTCTAAAACCCCATCATCTTGTCTAAGAATCCAATAATTCAACTTTGGAGTTTTTTTACAGATATTGTCTTTTTTATACGAGCAACTTTTACAAATATCATCGCATGCTTTTAGCACATTAATCTTAAGATTGGGATTTTTTCTTATCTTAAAATAAATCTTTTTTAAATTTTTACCAAATTCTTTATTATATCCTCCGCCGTAAAATCTAGGGATACATAAAAGATGATGGGGTCGTATTTTAACTATTTTAATCATCAAACTAATTGATTACTAGACTTAAAAATATAACTAAGAGTAACAATTATATTTTTATCATATATAACAAAATTAAGCTTTCTTAAATCTTGTAATTTTAGAAAGCATATCAGCATGCCCTAAAAATGTTGCTCTGCAGCAATATTTATCAAGCCCAAGGCTGTCAAGTATTTTTCCTGCGTCTTCGCCATTGTCTAATCTTTTCTTATATTCTTCCCATAAATGACCTACGGGCCTACCGCAACTCATGCATCGAACTGGAATTATCATGCAATTACCTCTCAAATATGGTTTTTAAAGTTTGCTATTTATTTTTCTTCGTGGAGATTTCTTTTTTTTGATTGCTCAAACTGGGTTTTAAACCCCGTAGCTCTGCTGCGATTGGGTTTTTTATTTCCCAATAGTCCTATTATCTCTTCTAATTTCTCATTTGTAGTATCCAAACTCTTTGATATACGCTTTAATCTTTTTGCACCAAATATAGAACCAAATATCTTAATCAGCAAAAGAACAATAAAATAGATTATTACAGCAGATAGCAAGATAGTTCCTAATTGAAATAGAGAATCTATCTTAGAAACCATCTCTGGAGGCAATGAATTCCACATAGATGAATAAATTTCTGAAGGGTCCATCGCCTCTAGCCCAGATAGTTCTGCCATGTTATAACATACAAACAAGGGTTTTTATAATTTGTCTCGGATGATGTCAAACTATGGCAACTGGATTATTAACTCAAAACATACTTGTTTAGCTTTATGAAGTTGCTGACGCTAACCTCTAATAGCCCTACAGCACCCATAGAAGAGATAGTTATCTTAGATACTATTCTCTGAAACCAAAACCTTTTAAACACTCTCTCCTCAAAAAAATTATGGAAAAACACATAATTGAATTAAAGGATGTAGCTAAGTTTTATGAGATGGGCGAGAATACTGTGAAAGCTCTAAACTGCGTGCAGATAAAGATTAGTCAAGGAGAGTTTGTTGCAATTATGGGTCCTTCGGGTAGCGGAAAATCTACTGCAATGAATCTTGTTGGTTCATTGGACTTACCAACACAGGGAAGAATCTTTCTTGATGGAGAAGATATTTCCCATATGACTGAATCAGAATTAGCGCAAATCAGGGGAAAGAAAATTGGTTTTATCTTCCAAAGTTTTAATTTAATTTCTAATTTGACAGCAAAAGAAAATGTTATGCTGCCAATGACATTCCAAAACATAGATAAACAAGAAAGAGAAGAAAAAGCAGAATCTCTCTTAAAAATGGTTGAACTTGAAGACAGAATGGACCATTACCCCAATCAGCTTTCAGGAGGGCAGCAGCAGAGAGTTGCAATTGCTCGTTCTTTAGCCAATGATCCCGAGGTAATCTTAGCTGATGAACCAACTGGAAATTTAGACACAAAAACAGGGGAAAAGGTAATGCAATTCTTAGAAAAACTGCATTCGCAAGGAAAAACAATAATTATGGTAACTCACGACCCTAATCTTGCCCAAAGCCACGCCCACACAGTCTATTGGCTTAAAGACGGCCAAGTAGAAAAGATAACAAGAAAGGTCAAGGGTAAATGGGTAACTCTTAAACCAGAGGAATGCGAGTGAATATTAAGTTCGTCGTGAAATATATAAAAAGTCCATTACCAATAATCCTTAGACTTATCTTTTACTGAAGAATATCGAATTACAGGTAATTATCCCTAATTTAATAATAAATTGGGTTAGTATTTATGGTGTCGTCTATGTTTTATGTTTACGATTGCGATTAATTTTATTTCCTACAACTGAGTTTAATACCCGCACGACTCTGCCTCAGTCGTCGTTCCCTGCTTGGAGGCATCAAAAACTTTGAAAAATTCTCTTTTAGAGAATTTTGTTTTGGAGTGTGCTTAAGAATCCAACGGTTAAGGATTCTTGACAAATAAAAATACCCCGACCCGCTCTTCGGCTGGGATTTTTATTTTGTAACCACTTTCAAATTACACGATTGCAAAGATTTATATACTCTAAGAAAATCTATTTTTTACGGAGGACAAAATTCAAAATGAACAGAACAACAAAATATCTGGCTTATACTGCTTTAGTTACTTCTGTCGCACTTGCTGGCTGCAATTTCTTTGCAAGAACAGCACAAGGTCTTGGAAGACTTGGCGAAAGGATGTATACTGGCGCAAAAGAAGACGTCACTTCTTTAATAAACAATTCTAAAAGAGAGTCTTATATAGACTTGGGTACTAAAGACGATCTTTCAGAAGAATATGCAGCTAATCAAGAAAAAGTTAAAGAAGCCAGAGGAAAAGTAGTAGAATCTGAACTTGAAGAAACTGCACAAGAAGAATAAATCTTCACTTTTATTTTTTTATTTTTATTTTCTTTAATCTTAAATATAATCTATTGACTAAAGTCCAAGCGCCTCTTCAGGACGAACCATCTTTATTCCTTGAAAGTCTTTTAACTTAAGAAGATGTTTATCATAAGAAATAATATATTCTGCCTTTGATTCAACAGCACATTCTATAATCATATTATCATCAACATCTTCTTTAACAATATCTATTTTCTGACCGGGAATTACTAAAGTTACAAACTGGAGAACTCTCTTCATTATCTTTTCTATTTCTTGCTCTTTATAATCAAAGTCCCTTGCTAATATTTCTTTATACTCTTCAATTATTTCCTGAGATGAAAAAATTTTAACATTCTCTTTTATGCACTTAAACAAAAACTTTTGAGCCACACTATTGTCCCATAAGGTAGAAGAGATTAAAATATTCGTGTCAAATACAATCTTTGTTATCATCTTTTTCTAGATTTTTCTACTATGTTCAGTATATCTGCTTCTTTAATACCTCTTGCTTCTAATCTTTTTCTTCCATCTTTGGCTATTTCATTAAGCTCACTGATTAATTCTTCTTTTGAGGGTGTTGCAACTTTCTTTAAGACAATACTATCTCTTCCGCTAATTACTGCAAACATTGTTCCTTCACTGGCACTTATTTCTGTTCTAATGTCTTGAGGTATTACTATCTGTCCCTTTGAAGACATTCTTATTATTTCAACTGTCATTTTGTTTTTCCTCCTGTTTCCTACTTTCTTATTGTAAGATATGCTTACTTATAAACCTTTCGGACCCTTCTTTTCTTTTGTTCGTTATCTGAGTTATGGAGAATTAAATTGCTAATCTTTTTCGTTTTTAATTCTCCAGACAGAGAATTTGAAAGTCATAACTCAATTATTCAAATTCTCTGTAACTATCTAAAGACAACAAACCAAAAGCCTTAAAAACCCGGTTTGTAATTTAATTTTATGATGAAAACAGCGAAAATTATAGCATCAGTATTGATTTTCTTAATATTCTTAAATGTAGCCTCTGCTTTAACAATTAATTCAGTTGATGCAGATACACTTGCTCCAGGGCAAGAGGGTAAAATTTCTATTAACCTCGAGAATACATTAGGAGACACAGTAAACGATATCTCTCTAAAGTTAAATATGGAAAACCTGCCATTTAACCCAGTTGGCAGTTCGGAATCTTCTTTAGACGAATTAGATGAAGATGACGATGAGTCTTTTTATTTCACAATTAAATCAGCAAATGATATTAAACCAGGAGATTATAAAATTCCTTTCACATTAACATATACAATTAATGATGCAATAAAACAAAAAACAGGCACAATTGGTATAACATTAAGGGCAAATCCAGAGATAATCTACTCCATCTCTCAAGAAAAACCAATTATGGGGCAGAGCGATAAGATTACATTGAAATTGATAAACAAAGGTTTTGCCGATGCCAAATTCGCCTTAATTAAAGTTTTTCCAGATGGATATACTCTAACTTCAGATAATGAAATTTATATTGGTTCTGTTGATTCTGATGATTTTCAGACAGCCTCATTTGATGTCACATATACTGAAAAAAACCCAGTTTTTAGCGCTACAATAGAATATAAGGATTTTGACAATAAAAAGAAATTAGAAACAATAAGTTTGCCTTTAACTATTTATACACAAGAAGAAGCAATAAAACTTGGCTTAATAAGTAAAAATAACACTGGAATGTACATTACAATAATTATCCTCCTAATTATTATCTGGTTTGTTTATCGTGCAATAAGAAAAAGAGTAAGGGCAAGAAACAAGCAGAGGAGGTAATCCCCTATGTTCTTTGATTATATAATTCTCGCATTAAAAAACCTTAAGAAAAGGGGAATTCGCTCATGGCTTACAATGCTTGGAATCTTCTTAGGAATTGCAGCAGTAGTTTCTTTAATATCTCTAGGCCAGGGTCTCCAAGGAGCAATTACAGGGCAATTTGCATCTTTAGACCCAGATAAACTTGTGATTCAAAATGCAGGAACCGGTTTTGGTCCGCCCGGTTCAACTTCAGTAACAAAATTAAACCAACATGATTTAGATTTAATTAAATCTGTATCTGGAGTAGAGTTTGCAATTTCGAGATTAATTAGGATAGCTTCAGTGGAATATAATAAAGAAAAAACATTTAATTATATCGGCAGTATGCCCGCAGATAAAGAAGAATTGACAATTATAAATAATGCTTTAAATGTTAAGCCAGTAGCAGGTAGATTATTAGATTTAACAGATAGGGGGAAAGTTGTTCTTGGAAATGATTTTTTGAATGTAAATAAATTCGGAAAAGAGCTAAGAGTTGGCTCAAATATAATTGTGCAGGGAAAGAGCTTTGAAGTTGTAGGTATATTAGAGAAGGCGAGTACATTTACAATAAATTCTGTTGTTTTTATGCCAGAGGAAGATATGAAAAATATTCTTAAAATTGGGAACGAGATAGATATTATTGTTGCACAAGTAAAAGATGAAAAATTGATTGAAGAAACTGCTGACAATATTAAATTAAGATTAAGAAAAGACAGGAAATTAAAAGAAGGAGAAGACGACTTTTCTGTTCAAACACCTCTGCAAAGTGTTGAAGCAATCAATACAGTTTTGAATATAATTAATATCGTAGTATCTGGAATCGCAGCAATTTCTCTTTTAGTCGGAGGAATAGGAATTGCAAATACAATGTTCACTTCTGTCTTAGAAAGAACTAAGGAGATAGGAATAATGAAATCAATCGGCGCAAGAAATAGAGATATATTATCTATTTTTATTACAGAATCTGCTCTTTTAGGTCTAGTCGGAGGAATAATTGGAGCAATTATCGGATTAGGCATGGCCTTCTTAGCTGCCAGTGCAGCAAGCGCTGGTTTAGGAATTGATTTTAGGGTAACCTTGTCCATACCTTTACTTTTGGGCTCTTTAGGTTTCTCCCTCTTTATTGGAATGGTTTCAGGAATTATTCCTGCCTATCAGGCTTCAAGATTAAATCCTGTGGAGGCATTAAGACAATGATAGCAGATTATCTTAGATTATCTTCAAGCAATGTAAAAAAAAGAAAATTAAGAGTATTCTTAACACTTTTAGGAATAATGATAGCTATTGCAACAATATTTATGTTAATTAGTTTATCAATTGGGTTGCAAGAGGCAGTTCAAGAGCAATTTAGGCTTTTGGGCGCTGACAAATTTTTCATTCAACCAAAAGGTCAATTGGGTGGTCCAGGAACAGGAGGAGCAATAGAATTAACTGATAACGATTTTGATGTTATAAAGAAAATTTCCGGAGTTAAAGAAGCAACATACTATACTGCTGCTTCAGCTAAAATAGAATATAAAGATAAAGTAAGATACTTTGCTGCTGTTGGTTTAGATTTGAATACAGCAGATTTATTCACAGAAAGCAGTTCATATAAAGCATTAGAAGGAAGATTCATAAAAAAAGGAGATATTGACGGCGTAATGCTTGGTTATCAGTATGCCCATAATAATTTATTTGAAAAGCCAATAAAAGCAGGAGATAAAATTTTAATAAATGGTAAAGAATTCAATGTAAAAACAATTTTATCTTCAACTGGCGACCCTCAGAATGATCAATTAGTTTATATGTCTATAAAAGACCTTAGAGCATTGTTTAATATTCCAACAAGAATTGACTTTTTTATTGTTCAGATAGAGTCAGGGGAAGATATTAAGGTGGTTGCAGCAGCGACAGAGAGAAAACTAATGAAATCTCGCGGTCTAGACGAAAAAACAATAGACTTTACAGTTATAACTCCTGAAGAGCTTTTGAAAAGTTTTGAAATGGTTTTAAATATAATTACTGGTTTTCTTTTAGGTGTCGCTGCAATTTCTCTTTTAGTCGGAGGAATAGGAATTGCAAATACAATGTTCACTTCTGTCTTAGAAAGAACTAAGGAGATAGGAATAATGAAATCAATCGGCGCAAAGAATTCCGACATCTTAATCATCTTCCTAATGGGCTCAGCTCTTTTAGGTTTAGCTGGAGGACTTTTAGGAATCGGTCTTGGCTATACTGTTTCAAAAACAATTGAATATATAGGTGTTAATCAATTAAATACAAACTTATTGAAAGCTGCAACTCCCCTTTATCTTGTAATTGGTTGCATTGCTTTTGCAGTCCTGTCTGGCTCAATCTCAGGAACAATTCCAGCCTATCGTGCCTCCAAGATAAAACCTGTTGATGCCCTAAGATACGAATAAAATGGTTTCTAAATTAGAATTAAAGGTCAAGGAATTGGACGATGAAAGTGAAAAAATTAGAGTTGCTGCAAGAAGAATCGCCGAACAGCTCAATCACAAGGAAGGTTATATTTTTAATATTTTAATTGCTAAAAGGCAGGGGTGCAAATCATATACAAAATATAAAAGAAGAAATCAAAAAGGACACGGTTTTAAAAGAGAGATAGATTATCGTAATTTTTTAGCAAAGAGAAATAATCATGCTAATCATGATTCTTATTTAGATTCTTTAGCAGTTAATAATGGATTAATTGATAGAAACGAATATAAGGCATTTAGGGATATGAGAAAAAAAGGCAAATATTTAACTCTTAGAGACTATCAAGAAAGAGGTGCAGAAATTAAAGGAGAATATAGAAATCCAGAATTTTTCTATAGATTGTCTTGCGATAGGCTATCCATTGAGCAATCCACCAAATTATTGCAAATAAATTCCACAATGTACGAAATAGTATTTCAATTAGTTGATAAATTAGAACACAAATACAGAAAAGTAATTCAAGACAGATTTTTTAAACAAAAAACATTAGAAAAAATTGGCAAAAAGTTAAATATAACTCGCGAGAGGGTAAGACAAATCGAATCAGAAGCATTAAAAAAATTATATTCTTTAGCTAAACAATCAGGACTTAATGAACTATACTTCTCAAGAGGCGAAATTATTTAACCTCTCTAATTATCTTTCAAAGATGAATCCACTTCAACAATGGGAAACCAAATTCAGAGAAGAAATAATCCAAGACTTAAAAGAAGAAGGAATTGAATTTAAGAAGGAGAATATAGAAGAGATTATCAAAGCGACATCATTCAAAGAAAGAAGCAGGAAATATCAAGACAAATGTCCTTATTATTCCATGGGGCACTCTTGTCATCCCAAAATACCAGAGCTAAACTGTTTTCTTTGCGCCTGTCCAAATTATAACTCCAATGAAGAAATCGGAGGATGCAAAATTAAAAGTCCAATGGGTAAATTTCACTTTCATAAAAATCTTCCAAGGGGCAAGGTCTGGGATTGTTCATATTGTTCAATAAACCACTCTGCAGAAGAGGTTAGAAAATATTTAACTAATTTTTTTAGTTAAACTCAATCTTTTCAATCTTAAATTTTTCTTTCTTTATTTTTTTTATAATCTCATTCCAATGTAAAAGTCCAGTATGCGCTCCTTTTTGTTGTATCAAAGAAGCGGCATTAGTCATAGCAACCTTCAATGCCTCCTCAATATCATTCAATCTCATCAGCCCAGCAACCATTGAACTGCCAAATGCGTCTCCTGCTCCTGTTGGCTCAACAACTTTTACTTTTTTAGGCCAATATTTGTAAAGGTATTTGCCGTCATAAACAGCCCCTTCTTTCTCGCCGTCAGTTATGCAGATAATTTCTGGTCCTAATTTTTTCAGCCCCTTAAACATACTTCCCTCCTTTACCAGCATTCTCGCCTCTTCTTTGTTCAAACACAAAAATTCAATATTCTTTAGAATAGGCATCAACAGTTCAACTCCTTTTTTTGTTTGATAACTACTTGGATTAAAAGCGATCTTAATTCCATTTTTTTTAGCATATTCAGCAATCTTCACCTGACTTTTAAAACTCTCATCAGCCATCGAAGTAAAATAAAGCCATCTTGTCTTTAATTTATCTAGATTAATTTCTGAAAATTTAATATTATCATTCGCTCCTTTAAATGTTAATATTGTCCTATTTCTCTGTGTACTTTCTAATATTGCAGAATACCCCGTTCTTCCATTTTCTTGTATCCCTAAAAAGTCAATTTTATTTTTCTTTAATTCATTTAATATTTTCTGCCCATTATATCCCTTTCCAATTTTTGCAATAAGCCCTGCCTTAAGCCCCATCATAGAAAAACAAGTTGAACTATTTGTTCCACCTCCTCCAATAGAAAAATTCAGCCCATTTATCTTAACTTTTGTTCCAACAGGAAAACTAATCATCCCGTCTTTTTCCTCTACTCCTAAATCAAGAAATGCATCTATAACTGCACTTCCCATAGAAATTATATCGTATATCTTTGCCATTTTCCTCTTTTCTTCCATATTATGAACTAAAAGGACTTTTTATTCTTTACCTTTTGCATTATCTGCTCACCTCTCTAAAATAAATCAAAAACATTCATATAACCTTAAATTTTCTATAACGATAAAAATAGTATCTATGATAATTATTATCTCTATCAATAATATAATCATGCTAATTTTTAAGAATATGTTATTGTCTCTTTTTTAATCTTATTATTTATAGACGAGACTTTTTATTTTTTGCAATTTTAAAAAAATAAATAGAAAATAAAAAACAAAAACTTTTTAAATAAGTAAAATTAAAATAAATGTCTAGAATGAATCAAATTTATTCTCCACAAGAGATATTCACAGCATTTTTAATTGAAGAAAATTCAAGAGGTAGGGTTAATTGGAAAAGGTTTGACAAAAAAATGCATCGTGCCTTTGGCGATGCAAAAATAAAATTCCCATCAGAATTGTCTTGCTATGAGATTTCAGAAAGAATTCCATCCTATTCTCCGACGTTAGACGAGATGTATCTTGAATTTGGAAGAGCCGGTATACTTTATAGAGAAAATGGAACTCTTCTCTTAAAAGATGCTTCTTCTTTAAATCCAAATCTTTCTCTAGAACCAATAGTCAAATGTATTTCTGATAGATTAGACGAATTATTTATAAATAATAGCTCGCAGCAAAAAGAGCAAGAGCAAGAAGAAGAGCAATAAAATAAATTTAAAATATTGGCCAAATAACCTTAATGAGAATTCTTAAAAATTCTAAGTAATCCCCCGTGTTTTAACAATATTTATAAATCTCTTCTTAAATTCATTTAAATGATAAAATTGCCTTCAAAAGATGATTATCTCCATTTCATGGAACTATTTCCTCAATTACTATCAAAAGAATCTCCCAATACTTGTTTCTATATCTATGGTGCATATGAAAACGGAAGTTGTAATTATGGTCGAAGCGATATCGATGGCGGTTTGATTTTAGATTCTGGTTTAATCACCCCTAAGGATGAAATTCTTAGAATATCAAAATCGTTACTAGACGCGCTAAATGGTAGCAGAATTCCGATTGAATTTAATTTATTAGATAGGGAAACTTGTAAAGACGGTAGATTTTTATCTTATACAACCGATTATACAAAATGGATAAAAGAGTCTGGAAGAATAATCTCTGGGCCAGATTTTTTATCAGAAATGAATGGTTTAGACTTTAAATCCGGAGTTTTAAGCACAGCTGCAATGAATTTTAGTGGTCCATATGGAGTTAGAAATGCCCTGCTTCATTCTTTGATTGATGCGTCAGAAGAAGACAAATCTTTTATGAGTAAAATCTCCAAGGCATTAGAAAAAGCTGCTAAATTTCCCAAAAAACTTATTTATCTAAGAGAGGGGCTCATTGTTCCTTCCAGAAAAGAAGCGAAAGATAGACTGGAGAACATTCTAGGAGATATCGATTTAACTGAGTTAGATAAAGTCAACGCATTATTAGATAATCCTCTTAAATTATATACCTAAGTTTGACGTAACTTATGTACACTAGGTTTTTAATAATCTCTTATTTACAGCTTTTAATATTTTTTCTT
>Ga0209542_10018820_pt1 | contig 11142 bp, 17 predicted proteins | sample RifCSPhighO2_01_FD_184028 | JGI IMG/M metagenome (GOLD analysis project Ga0209542, IMG submission 184028) | Soil microbial communities from Rifle, Colorado - Rifle CSP2_plank highO2_0.1 (SPAdes) (version 2) | ecosystem: Environmental > Terrestrial > Deep subsurface > Rock core/Sediment ...
CCCCGTGCGAAGCCCGCGATATTCTTTTGCGAGCCACTCCCTAGACGCTGTTACTTTCCCGTCGAATGTTTTGAAATCGTAGTTGGCCATAATGGAAGCATTATACACGCGGAACGAGAAGCGCGACTTGTTCTAACAGCGGCTTTATGAGGGCGCCCTTGTCCGTCACGTATTTTCGCGTGCGATAGACCGTCTTTAATCCCTGGGGACTTTTTGCGAGCTTTTCTTCGAGGGACGAGAGAAATGCCAGTATCGCGCCGAGGTCCCTTTTGTCGTCGTCGCCTTTTTCCAAAAGCGGCTTCAACATGTCGAGTCGCTTGTCCGCCGGTGCGGCGAGAAATCTTTTTGTATCAAAATACGGATGTGCGACATCCATAATACGGATGTCGCACATCCGTAATATCTGAACGCGCGAACGGAGTGTGGGAAGAAGTGATTCGGGAGACGGTAGAACGAAGAAGAACAGAGCATTCCCCGGCGGCTCCTCCAGCGTCTTCAATAGAGCATTTTGAGCTTCGCGATTGAGATCGGGCGCCGCGATAATGAATATTCGCCGCTTTCCCAATGCCCGAAGAGAGGCGCGCTCGCGCAGCTCGCGCGCCTCGTCAATGCCGAACTTCTTGTACGCCCTTACATACAAGTCGGGATTCGCCTCTGTCTCGATGCCTTCTTCGCGCAAAAAAGAGAGCACGTCTTGGAGGCGTTCCGGCCCGCCGGAGACGACGTGAGTATTCCCCACTAGCCTTGTTTTCATCGCTTGATTATAGCAATTGAGGGGTATACTGCCGACATCACGAATATTGTGCCGTCTATGAAAGACCCGTATCAGATCCGGAAGACAGCACTCTCGGTGACACGCTGGATAGGCTCGCCGGCGTCCATCGCGGTCCATACGGTCGCATTTTTGCTTAGCTTTATCGCGGTCGGCGCCGGCTGGCTCTACTTCGACAGAATGCTGCTCATCCTCACGACGGTCGTCTCGCTCGAAGCGATATACCTGGCGATATTCATCCAGATGACGATAAACCTCACGACGCAAGAACTCGAAGAGGTCGGAGAAGACATCGAGGAACTGCAGGAAAACATCGGCGAGATCCAGGAAAACGTCGGAGAACTGCAGGAAGACGTCGAAGAGATAAGCGTGGACGTGGGAGAAATGACGGAAGAGGAGGCTGGCGACGAAGCGGCGGAGGAAGCTCGCAAGAATGAACAAAAGAAGACGCTCACCGACATCCAGACCGATCTGCGCAGGCTGATGCAGGACATCGCGAGGCTACAGAAAAACGGCGCTCCGCACGGAACGCCGCCGCCCCAGCAGAACCCTAGCGCTTCGCAATAATAGCTTTCTTGTAGGCTTCCAAATGTTTGAGGGCCTCGCCCGTCCCTTTGGCGACGCAGAACGGCGCGTCTTTTGCGACGCGCGCTTTTACTCCCGTGCGCCGGAAGACGAGTTCGGCAAAATTGCGCAATAGTGAAGAGCCGCCCGTCATGATGATGCCGTTGTCGATGATGTCGGCGGCCAACTCCGGCGGCGTGTCTTGTAATACGTCTTTCATCGCGTTGATGATGGTGCGAAGCTCTTTGCCTATTGCGCGCACTATCTCGTTGGTGCCTATCTCCACGGAGCGCGGCAAGCCCGTAAGGTGGTCGCGGCCTTTCACCTGCATTAAGAGCTCCTCCTCTATCGGTACGGCTGAACCCATCTGTATCTTCACGTCTTCCGCCATCTTGTCGCCTATACCTAGGTTGAAATTCTTTTTGATGTAGTCGGCTATCGCGCTGTCGAGGGCGTTCCCGGCACACTTGACCGACGTCGAAGCGACGATGCCGCCGAGCGAGATAACGGCGATGTCCGTCGTTCCACCGCCGATGTCGACTATCATATGACCGCGCGCCTCATGGATAGGAATGCCGGCGCCGATAGCGGCGAGTATCGGCTCCTTGACCACATACGCTTCGCGCGCGCCGGCTTTCGTCGCCGCTTCTACGACGGCGCGGCGCTCTGTTGAAGTGACGCCTGCAGGCACCGATATCATCACCTCCGGACGAAAGAGGTTCCACGGACCGAGAGCCTTCTTTATGTAGTAGCGAAGCATGGCCTCCGTCACGCGGTAATCGGCAATGACGCCGTCCTTCATCGGACGGTACGCGATTATCTCGTCGGGTGTCCTGCCGACCATCTCCTTTGCCTCGTTGCCGATGGCGAGTATCTTGTTGTCTATCTGCGAAACGGCAACGACCGAGGGCTCATTCAATACGATGCCCCTGCCGGGCACGAAAACCAGAACGGTCGTGGTACCGAGGTCTATGCCGAGCTTTGGCGAGAACGAGAAGGCCATACCCGGTTAGTACAATTTCGAATAATTATCTGTGTATACAACAACAGCTCCCGTTTGCAAGACCGCGCAGGTGGTTGGTATCCCTTTCGGCAGATGAGTATTCATATGGTAACGATTCGAAATTGTCCTACCGGGCATGGTTAGGATATGGAGTATAGCCTATTGACCGCATGTGAGTCGAGCGTAGAGTGAGTACGGCAACGGGCGTCGGACGGGCTCATACCCCTAAGCCGACGCGCGGTCCCCGGACAGGGAAAGCAGGCCTTCCCCAGCATGCGCAGGGTCGGGTGTCGGATCCTCGCCGGAACCGACAACTGCGTTCCCTGGTCCGGACTCCGTTCTTTCATGCGCGACTCAATTACGTCCTCATATCCCCGGGGGACAGAGTCGCGTAGAGGGGTCGCCGGACGCCGGTGGCCTTTCACCTTTTTAATCTTTCGGCTTCAACAGCCACCCCATTGGAAACGCCACGCGTTCCAACGGGGCGAGACTCATTGCATATTATTATCCTTGCCGAATTTCTTCTTATTATCTTTTTCATATTTTTCCGGGTTTAATAGATACCAAAATTTCTTCGAAAAGTTCTGCGAGTCGTCGCAAACCTTCTTTATATAGTAGAGATCTTTCGTCGGGATTTGCTCCAGCATCTTGCCCATGCGCCCCATGCCTATCGGAGGCAGGCCGTCGCCAATGCGGCTCTTGTTGAGTTTCTCGCAGAAGTAGCGCATGAGCTCGCCGCGCTCCGTTATGCGCGTCTTCGCGAGTGTGTGCTTCAGATGTGTTCCTATGTGTCGCATGGCAGTATTCTACACTTTTCGCTATAGTTCGGGGAATGAAGACCATTTTGCCCGCACCGAAGAACCCTGCGCTGCGCCGCGTCGCGCAGGCAATCCCAATTTCCGATATCAAGAGCAAGTCCATCCAGAGCCTCATCAAAGAAATGCGCACGCTCCTTTCGAGGGAGGTGTACGGCGTCGCACTTGCGGCGCCGCAGGTCGGAGAGTCCGTACGACTTTTCATCGTCTCGGGTCGCGCGCTCGCCAGAGACTCGCGCAACGCGCCGGACGAGGTGCAGAAGAAAAAAGTCGAGGACGTCGTGCCTCCACAGCCCGACCACATTTACATCAACCCCGTACTCACGAAAATGTCGCGCGCAAAGAAGGAAAAACACGAGGGCTGCCTTTCGATACGCGGCAAGTGGGGCACGGTGCGCCGCGCAGAAAAAGCGACCATCACCGCGTACGACGAAAAGGGCGCGCGCTTCACGCGCGGGGCTTCGGGCTTTCTCGCACACGTCTTCCAGCACGAAATGGACCACCTCGAGGGCATTCTCTATACGGACAAAGCGACGCATCTGTATGATGAAACAACAGAAAAAGAAAGGTGAGGTCCGTTTCGTGTTCTTCGGGACGCCGGAGCTCGCCACGGTCTTTCTCGACGACCTCGAAAAGGACGGCCTCGTGCCCTCACTCGTCGTCACCACCCCCGACACGTCGAAAGGCAGGGGCATGGCCCTGACTCCCCCACCGGTAAAAGTGTGGGCGGAGAAAAGAACGATACCGGTCTTACAGCCGGAGAAGCTCGACGATTCGTTCGCATCGCAACTCCAGGCTAGCGCGTACGATGTGTTCGTTGTGATCTACTACGGCAAAATTCTCCCCCGCGAGATATTTTCGATGCCGAAACATGGCACGATTAACATCCATTTCTCGCTCCTCCCGCGCTGGAAAGGCACATCCCCGATACGAGCCGCCATACTGAACGACGATGGCAAGGCGGGAACGTCGCTTGTCTCGATGGATGAACAGATCGACCATGGGCCGCTCATCGCCCAAAAAGCATTTCACATCGAGAACTGGCCGCCGAGTGCGAGAGAGCTTGAAGTATTTGCGACACATGAGAGCGCGAAACTGTTGAACGCTGTTATCGAGCCGTGGGTTTCCGGCGAGATCGAAGCACGAGAACAAAATCATGACTTGGAGACACTATGCCCGACCCTGGAAAAAGCCGACGGACTTCTCGACCTTTCCGGCGATCCGCACACGAATCTCCTCAAAATACGCGCGTTCGACAGCACCATCGGAACGCATGCATTCTTCGAGCGCAGCGGAAAGCGAATACGCGTGCAAATCCTCGACGCTCATGTGGAGAACGGCGCACTTGTCATCGACAAAGTAAAACCGGAAGGTAAACGCGAAATGGCCTACGCAGAATTCTTGCGCTCGGGCGCAAAACCAAATTAACAAGCCAGAAGCGAGCGGGTATGAGTGATTTTGGAGTGTTCGCGCAGGCCGACGGGCCGAGCGGCAGCAATTTTTCAGCAGAAAAATATGCGACTCCAAAACGCTTATATCCGCGAGCGACTGGCGGACGGTGAGTCCCTGCCTACCGGCAGGTAGGCCGCAGACGGAAAACGCTCCCGCCCGAGCGTTACCTTCCGAAACACATCAAACAATCCCGCTCGAGCACTACCTCCCGAAACGCAGCAAACGCTTCGCGAGCGCGCCGCCTTTGCGATACAAGCGAATGTGTATTTTTCTCTCGCGCCGAAGCTGGCGCTCCACTTCTTCTTTCACGTCGTCAATCGCCCCGTTCACGGATTCGGAATTGTTGCGCGCATACACTCTCTCCTGCCCCGGCACGATGACCTGCATTTCTGCGAACCAAATATTGGCACCGTGCCTCGGACGACCCGCGTCCCGCCCTATCTCCACCTCTATGCGCGCGACGTCCTCAAAACCAGTGAGTGCCTTCGCGAGCGAAGCGACGCGCTGGTCGAGATACGTCCGAGTTTCCGGTGTCATCTGGTAATCGGTCGTTTTGATGCGTGTATCCATAGGCTCTTATTGTACGACCTTTTTATACTTTCCCATCAGCTCCGCTTGCCCGATGATATGTCCTTCCATCGCCCCTAGAACATCCGCTTTCGAGGCTTTTTCTGTGAGCGGGAGTTCCGTATCGAGCGCATAGAGCCTGAAAAGGTATCGGTGTTCACTCGGCTCGTATTGAGATGGTGGACACGGGCCGGTGTACCGATTATTTCCCACTCCGTTCTTCCCTTCCGTGCCCACCGTCCCGCCTTCCGGAATCTCGGTGGTAGTTGGAGATATATTAAAAAGTACCCAGTGGTCAAAGACTCCGTCGGGGCGCAAAACCTTTGGCACGTCGGGGTCTTCCATAATGAGCGCAAGACTTTTCGCTCCCTCCGGCACGCCCGATATCAAAAGCGCGGGGCTTGAATTGGCCCCGTCACACGTGAAGTGCGAAGGCATCGAAGCGCCGTTGCCAAAAGCGGGGCTGGTAAGTGAAAGTGAAGACATAAATGGTCCGTTGTCCGAAGAAGACAGGTTCATAATTTTAATAACGTAAATGCCGATAATGATGACAAGCGCTCCTATTCCCACGACCACCAGGGCGTTCCTCATTTCAGCAAGTATAGCACCGGACTATTTGATGGTGCCTGTTATCACGAGAAGGCCGAGGACGATGAAAAATGCCCCGAAGAAACGTATCACCGTGTACGTGCGCGCACTCGGAATATATTGCGCGCCCATAATCGCGCGCTGGGTCCAGACCTGAAAACGCACCATTATCTCTGGCCTCACGGCATTCAACCCCCCGAACACCAGAAGAACGAACCCAACGATAGTCTGTTCCATGTCCTGAAGTATACCCGCTTCCCGGAGTCTTTGTTAAACGGCATCAAACAACTCTTCCAACTTTTTTTCGGACAGATACTCTTGCGGGATTTTTCTCGGACCTAAGCCATGGGAATGCTTTTGCGGCTTTTATGCCCGATAACGGAGCTACGCCTCTACTCCTTGCGAAGGCATAGCAAAAATTAGCAAGTGGTAGCCGCCCCTGTAGAACAGCGATTAAATGTGTATAGGTCAGTTGATTGCTCTGCCTGCCGGTCTGCTTCTTAGCGACATCATATCCTAGAGCATTGTACTTTACGTCCTCGTTCCAGGCTATCGCTTGTAAATACTTCAAATACACTTCCGCTGGTAATCCAGTAACCCTCCAGAGAGGCTTATCGAGTGCTTTGAGCAGATCAAGAGGTAATTTGTATTCAGGTACGACGCCTGGTTTCGTGGGCATCTCATAATCCAACAAGTATGCAGCTCTATAGAAAATGCCTGCGAGAAACTGCAAAACATCATCTTCGTTGTTTCCTAACAGACGCTCAAAAACGTGAAAGATCTCCTCGAACGAGGCAGGTGCCCCAACGACAAGGTTTGACTTCCATATCGTTGGTCGCATGTCGTCAGGATTTGGAGCGACAGTGCCATCCCTAAAATTTGTCTCCGCGTCAACGGCAGTTTCCTTCCCAGGCTTTCGGAACCCCACCCTATAATTCCCGACTCTCCACAGTTTATGGTCATGTGGTTTTACTAGAGTCCCCCCAGAAAGTGCTTTTGCAAACTCTACCATTTGAAGTCGTTTGGGACCGACCTTTTTAGGTTGAAGGACCGACAGGTCTGGGATATTTAGCTGATCGAATAATTTCTTCATGTGACGGGGTATGTGGATAAGTCGATCTTGATCAATTGATGTTTCCCTGGTAGGATCTATACATGTCCGTATCGAAGAAACATACTCCTCAAAAAATAGACCCGCAAGGACCACTACGAGTGGTCGAGCTTTTCGCGGGTGTTGGCGGTTTTCGCTTAGGGCTTTGTGGAAAGAATGATGCGTCAAAGAATTTCCAGACTGTTTGGTTCAATCAATGGGAACCGGGCACAAAGAAGCAGCATGCCCACGATGTCTACAAAACAAGATTTAAGGAACGCGCTGGTGAGGAAACGCGCCTTACTAATGTTGATATCGCCGCGGTTGTGCGAATGGCACAGGCAGGACAGTTCGAGGTCCCAGACCATGACGTGCTTGTCGGTGGGTTCCCCTGCCAGGATTATTCAGTCGCGAGAACATTGAGCCAGGCAAAAGGTATTACAGGGAAAAAGGGCGTTCTGTGGTGGGAGATCAGAAATATTCTTGACCTAAAACTTAAGCAGGGAAAACCTGTCAAATATCTGTTTTTGGAGAACGTCGACCGTCTGCTTAAGTCTCCCTCCGGGCAGCGTGGGCGTGACTTCGCGATCATCCTCGCTACACTTGCCGACCTAGGATACGCAGTGGAGTGGCGGGTCATTAATGCTGCCGATTATGGAATGCCGCAACGACGTCGACGCACTTTCATTCTTGCTTATCATTCATCGACACCAGCCCATCAGGGAATGAAGGGTGCGGGAGCGCACACATGGCTTCTACGAAAAGGTCTCTTTGCCAAAGCATTCCCTGTTGAACCGAAAGTTCTGCTACCTTTCTCGGGGAATCTGGTCGGAAGCCCTGCTGACATAACGGAAAAATTCAATAGGGAAAATCCCGAGACGAGCCCGTTCTACTCCGCAGGGATTATGAGAGACCGGGCCTTTCACACCATCCCTGTATCTTCTAAATACGCAGGCACGCAGACAACACTTGCTGACATCATCGTGGACGAGAAGGAAGTTCCAGAGGAATATTTTATCAATGGCGAAATGGAACGGTGGAAATACTTGAAGGGAGCAAAAAAAGAACATCGTAAAGGCTCGGATGGTTTTACTTTTACGTACAACGAAGGCCCCATGGTGTTCCCAGACCCACTCGACAAACCCTCTCGTACTATCATTACAGGAGAAGGCGGCCCGACGCCATCACGTTTCAAGCATGTGATAAAAACACAAAGTGGGCACTACAGAAGATTGACGCCGCTCGAGTTAGAGCGTCTGTGCATGTTCCCTGACGACCACACAGGTCTTGGGGGTATTTCTGACGTACGGCGCGCGTTCTTCATGGGTAACGCACTTGTTGTCGGTGTCATCGACCGCATCGGCAAAGCGCTCATCAAGGCACACAGGAACTCAGGCTATGGCGGTAACAATTTTTTGAAGAGCGGCATTCCGTCCCCTATCAGTATCAAGGCGACAAGCCCGGATCGTCACCGTGCGCCAGCCAAGGCGGCGTAGCTCGCGCAGCTTGCGAGCATCGCGCTCTTTGTTCCTCTTGAACTTCGCTCGCCAGAATGCTTTGTGGGTCTTCGGCAATTTCGGCTTGCAATACGGGCATCCGTGCCAAAAACAACCATGAATGAACACGGTGACCTTCTTTTTCGTGAACGTGATATCCGGCCGCCCCGGCAGACTTTTCGGATGCATCCTGTATCCCCTCACCCCATTCAGAGAAAGAAGCTTGCGCACCAATAGCTCGGGCTTCGTGTCCTTTGCCCGTATCGCACTCATTGTCCGCGAGACTCTTTCGTCCTTCGGTACCGGTGCGCGCCCGTCCCGAATATATCGTCCCATCCTGAAACTTTACCCGAACTCTGCGTAATCTCACAAATCGGGGGTTTGCCTAGCCTGCGCAGGCGGGGGAACGCGGGATTAGAGGCGGATGTCGAGGGTGAAATGGATGGTGTCGCCGGCCTCGATGCCTTCGGCGCGGCGGACGGAAGCTTTGAGGGGAAGGATGTACACGCCGCCTGAGCGGCTATCGGGGAAGACGGATGTTTCCCACACCGTTTTTCCTGTTTGCACCCGGACGCGCACCGCGCCGAATCCCCTGCGCGGCCCCGTGTAGTGCTTGCGTATCATTTCGGACTGCTTTTTGTCGACGTACGCAAAGTGCCATGCGCCCTGCGCTCCCGGCCAGAGCACCACTTCCGAACGGACTTTGTATCGCTTCGCCATTCGCCAAATCCTCCCACACATCTCCCCTTCGGAAAACCCACAGACCCTTCCACCCGCCCCACTTCCAACACCTCACCTCCAACCTCACTTCCAATACCCCATTTTCTTATTGCAGTCTTTTGCAAAACACTAGAATAGATTCTGCGCGCTGCGTCAGCTTATGCCGGACGCTCGCGCCGTCGTTCCTTTTCATAACGAGGCCGGCAATCGCGAGTTTTCGCACATGGTCGGACGCATTTTGATATCCGATTTTGAGTCGTTCCGAGATGTCCTCCACGGACAACTCCGGCTCACGTTGCAAAAGAAACAAGATCTCAAGCCGCCTGTGATTGGCGAATCCTTTGACGATTCGTTCGAGCTTCCTGTATGTACCGCTAGCAGCCATCGCTGCATTTTACCTTATGCTAGTCTTTTGCAAAACACTAGCATAGCTAATCCCACAAATCTTCCCTTTGGGGAATTCGCTCACACAAAACAAACCCGGCGAGTCGAGGACCCGCCGGAGCGCACACTGCGCATTTAGTTCAATTCAATTTGGTGCCGGGAGGCCTTGGAGTGAGGTCGAGCTTGTCGCTCTTTTTCTTTTTCACCCACTCCTTTGGGAAGGTGAGCCGCCCGAAGAGAAGGAGCGAATCCTCCTCTATTTTGACGTCCATCGTATCCCAAGGAATAACGAACTCGATCTTCCTTAGAATCCCACCTTCGGTACCAAGGTCGACGCGGAACACTGCCCCTTGGAGCGGTCCGTCCTCCTTGGTTCCGGTCCGTTCGATGAAACCCTCGACCCCAAGATCTTCGACCTTGAACTTCGAGAGTCCCTTCCCGCCGTGCCGCAAGTATACGAGAGCGGCACTGCGGATCCCTATTGTCTCTTGGGCCGTAAGCGGCGGCCCATGGATCTCGAGCATCAGTACATCGAAACGCATTGCGCGCTCCTCTTCACACGTGTGGCGACCAAATCCTACTTGGCAGTCAATCAGAATCTGTATCGAAGTCAACCCGCGCTTACCTAGACGCGTTTGACACCGTGAACGTGAATCTGTATTCGCTCGACTGAACGGTCTGTGTTGAAAATTTCTGTGCTGGAAGTACTGAAACAAGCGTGATGGTCGCATCGCCCACGACTTGTGACTTGCCGAGCGAGAACGTAAAAGGTTTGTCATAGGTATCAATAGAGGCACGCACGCGCACCGTGCCAGCTTGGATGCACTGCACATCCGCCGGACATCGGCTATCTTCAATGAGCTCAAGCACGCCGATAGTCGTACCGTTGATAGTTGCGCTTGCACCGATAGCAAGTGCGTTTCCAGTACTTCCCGAAGTTTCTGAAGGACACGCGGCAAATTCACAATTGGGCCCTGTGCGACCCACGGCGGAGCCGTCGGGGCATAGCTTTGCTTCCATGGTGCAGGCTACCGGCCCTGTAGCTGACCCGCGCGGCACGACATACGCAACAATGCCGAGTGCTGCAAGAAGCAGGACAAGCAGGACGAACGTCGCTCTCATCGACATATGTCCATCATACCCCACAAAACTTCCCATTGGAAAACTGCGGGGTTACAATGGCGACATGTCACCAAAAGATTGGCTTCTGTATGTCACCAACAACCTGCCTTCCTCGCGGCACGAGGTGGAGTTCGACATCGCCTTTTTCATCATCAACACGGTCGCGGTCTTTGTCGGTAGCATCTACTTCATCTATATACAAGAGTGGCAATGGATACCCTTCCTCGTCATCGAATATACGTGGGCGATCGACACAATGCGCCACAACAGACCCTAAACTATTTCTTGAACTTGATGGAGCGGGCACGGCACGCAGGGCTCCGGGCATCTTTCCGTTCAGGTAAGAACGACACGGGCCGCGAACGGTTCGATGATAGCGTTCAGTCCCTCCCGAAAGGCGGGGAGGGTGCGTGATGCGCGCGCGTACTCAAGGCCGCGCAAAAGAAGAAGGCCTTCCTCGTAGGCTTCTGGACGATTCTCCTTCTCGATATGGCGAAGCGTGCTGTATGCGCGGTCGAGCGAACTTTGGTACTCCTTCGCATCGTTGGACTCCGCGGCGAGCGCGCAGC
>Ga0209542_10018821_pt1 | contig 11142 bp, 8 predicted proteins | sample RifCSPhighO2_01_FD_184028 | JGI IMG/M metagenome (GOLD analysis project Ga0209542, IMG submission 184028) | Soil microbial communities from Rifle, Colorado - Rifle CSP2_plank highO2_0.1 (SPAdes) (version 2) | ecosystem: Environmental > Terrestrial > Deep subsurface > Rock core/Sediment ...
GTAAAATCACATAATGATGGTAAAATGAGCCCATTAGTATTCAGAAAAATATTATTGTATGGCAATTGCACTAGAAATAATCGGAAATAGAAACGTACAATTCTATCCCTATCCGCCAAACAGCAGCACTATTTCAAGAATTGAAACAAGGATAAAAACAGGAGAACCAGGGGCGCCGCAAGAGCTTTTGGAAGTAGTTAGTCAGGTTGCTCATGCAGATCCTCGTAAATTCAGCTACTATGGAGATATGACCGCAACTATAAAAGGAATTCAAGCCATCACTTTATTACCTTTAATTGATCCTGATCAAGCAGTTCCTGCCCTTATGGAAGTGTTGGAAAGCGGTCTGGCAGGAGAAACAGTACAAGAGGCGGCAAAGGTTGCTGCTGAAACATTAATGCACATCCCGGGTGATCAGGTGCAAAGAGCGTTGCCTCTTGTGGAAAAATACTTGTCTGCACTTGGACCACAATTACAAGAAAACAAGTTAATGGATGAAGATGAATTCTCGCTACATCCAAGTGATATGGCGCAAGCCTTACAAGAGGCCAGAACTAACTTACTTTGGCGCCCTGCTGGTTTAGCAAAAGATAAAATTGTATCTATCTTGCCCTTTTTAGGAAGGAGAAGTTTTTTTATTCTTCAACCACAACGCTCTGGAAGAAACATGGTTTGCTGGGATCTAGAGGGACCTCTTTCAGGTCAGGATAATGCCTTTACTGTTTTCCAGGCTATTCCAGGAGGTAAAAATATATATCAAGCGATTAGTTATTATGATGACATGCTTTGCGGATTTGTCCCTGGCCATAGAGAATTGCAAAAAGAAGGTTATGAAGCAGGCGACACCTTAAAATTGATCATACCTCACCTGGTTCACCATGGTGTTACAGAGGAATACATTAGAAATGTTTCTGCTCAAGCGACTTTAGTACCTGGCGTAGAAGAACTCTTTCACCAATTGCGTGAAGAAGGACACAGGCTTCGAATTGTTTCAACTTCCTATCACCAACATGCAGTCAGTATAGGAAAAAGATTGGGCTTAGCAGAAAGAGACATCCATTGTACTGTTTTACCTTTAGATCACTACCAAAAATTATATTCCAGAGATGCAGCAGCTTTGATTGAAGATCTCGAAAAAAAACTGGCTGGATTTTCTCCTGATGACTTTGGGACCGCGAAGGATGTAGAACTTAAAAGAGAACTTGATAAATTTCATTGGCGGAATTTACCGACAACGAGCTTGGGTCAAGCGATGAATAGGATCACTGTCATGGGCGGAGCGAGAAAAGCGTGGGCACTCGAAAGAGCAGCAAGGCAAGTCGGAGCCTATCTTGAGGAAATTGCTTTTGTCGGAGATTCGATAACCGATGCGCAAGCTGCAAAAGCTGTAGAGACAGTAAGGGGATTAATGGTAGCGTTTAATGGTAATGGATACGTAATACCTCATGCAACAGTTGCTTTTGCTTCTTTGGATATGTTGCCGATAAAGCCTGTTTTTGATGCTTGGACAAGTGACGGCAGACCGGGAGTCAAAGAATGGGTGGAAAACTATACTCAACCTACAGGGAAACTTGCTCCTCAATTTGACTGGCTCGCCAGCGCTTCTAGTGGAGATATCGAACGTGTTATAAAAACACACAAAGAGTATCGCACAAAAATGAGAGAATTAGCTGCGGTGATAGGTTGATCTTCTTATAATAATGGTCATTATGTTGCCTTTCCAAAAGAAAACGGGGGGAAAGAAAATCAAGGGGGTAGAATTATGTCATCTAAAAAACTCATAACACATCTGAAAAAATTGATCAAAACGACAGCAAGGGAGGAAAAAATGAAAATTGAGTTTATAAAAAGAGCCCAGGAAGGTGCGCTCACCATGGAAGAAAACCCACTCACTCATTTTTGTGTCTATTTTGCTCCTTATGATCCTGAATACCGACAAGTATTCATTGGTCATCATAAACGATCTGGCCTGTGGCTCTTCAATGGCGGCCATATTGATAAGGGTGAATTACCTCCAGAGGCTCTGGCAAGGGAAATGAAAGAAGAATGGGGAGCAAGTTTTCAATCAGATAATACTAACATCTATGCACCATCCCTTTTGAGCATAACCACCATTGATACTTCAATCAAATTCGACCGGCAATGCAGACGCCATTATGACATTTGGTACTTTATCCCACTGCATAAACACTCTTTTAACCCGGATAATAATTTTTTAGCGAAGGAATTTCATCAAATAGGTTGGAAAATGGCAGCAGAGACAAGAAATTTGATCAAAGACGTCAACACACTTACTGCTTTACGGCAGATAGAGAAACTTTTTCAATAAAGTCTAAACTTTTATTATTTATGAGAAGCAAAAACTTGAATTGAGGCGATAAAAATGGGAGGCGTTGCATATAACACGCAGTCATATGTTCGTTTCTCCCTAGTGATTGTTATCATAATAACATATTTTTTGTAGTTTTCAATAGTTGGAAAGGAGAAGTCGAAACATGAACCTATCGGTCGGCATTGTGGGGTTGCCGAATGTCGGAAAATCAACGCTGTTTAATGCCATCTTGAAAAAACAAGTCGCAGAAACGGCAAACTATCCCTTCTGCACTATAGAGCCCAATGTCGGCGTGATTGAAGTGCCTGATCCACGCTTGGCCACCCTCGCAAAAATAGTCAAAACACAAAAAATCATCCCTGCTGCTGTTGAGTTTTATGATATTGCAGGACTGGTAAAGGGAGCTGCACAAGGCGAGGGGTTGGGAAATAAGTTTTTATCACATATTCGAGAAGTGTCGCTGATTGTCCATGTGGTGCGTCTTTTTGAAGATAAAAGTGTGGCGCATGTTGCACAAACGATTGACCCAGTAGGGGATATACAAACTATTGGAACCGAGCTCATACTCGCTGATCTCACCACACTTGCCAAACAAACTTCACCCAAAGTAAACGCTTCCAAAGAAGAACGCGCACTTTTTGCACTCATCCAACATCTGAAAACAGAACTTAATAAAGGCATACCGAGTCGTCAAGTACCGTTAAAAAATGAGGAAAGATTTCTCATACACTCTCTCCATCTTCTGACAGAAAAACCAGTACTGTATGTTTTTAATGCGTCTGAACAACAACTGCAAGAAAAAGGTGAAACTGCACGTATTATTAATGCTATTTTAGAAAAAGTTGACATTCATGCGCCATTTCTCCAACTCTGTGCGAGACTTGAAAATGATGTTCTTGGTTTTACAGAGACAGAACAAAAAGAATTTTTAAAACAATATGACATCACTGATACTGGTTTGAATCTCCTTATCACAAAAGCATATGAGATGCTTGGGCTTATCTCCTTTTTGACTGCCGGGGAAAAGGAAGTGCGCGCATGGACTATCAGTAGGAGCACGACCGCGAGACAAGCTGCAGGAATAATCCACTCTGACTTTGAAAAACATTTCATCTGTGCTGATATAGTAACCTTTGAGGATTTTGTGAGATCAAACGGGTGGGGTAGTGCACGGGAGCAGGGAAGCGTCAAAACAGTCGGAAAAGAATACATCATGCAGGATGGAGAGGTCGTCGAATTTAAAGTGGGGGTGTAAAATCAGACAAATCGAGTCCTTTTAATACGAAGACTATTTAACACCACACTAATACTTGAAAAAGCCATAGCGGCTGCTGCAATAATGGGACTTAAAAATCCCAAGGAGGCAAGGGGAATGGCTGCCGCGTTGTAAAAAAAAGCCCAAAAAAGATTTTGTTTGATCGTCGAAAACGTAATTTGTGAGAGAAAAAGACCTTCTGCAACCTTCAAAGGATTTCCTTTGACAAGCACGATATCCCCTGCTTCAATTGCAATATCAGTGCCCGTGCCAATCGCAATCCCGAGATCAGCCTGCGCGAGTGCGGGCGCATCATTGATGCCATCTCCTACGAAAGCGACTGCCAGACTTTTTTTTTGCAAAAGCTTGACTTTTGCTGCTTTATCCTGTGGAAGAACCTGCGCATATACTTCATCTATCCCTGCTTGCCGCGCAATCGCGCGAGCAGTTTTTTCATTGTCTCCCGTGATCATGATAGTCTGTATATTTTTTTTGGAGAGCGACAAAACTGCGGCTTTTGATTCTTTTTTGATAGCATCAGATACTGCAATCAAACCAAAAAGTTTTTTATTATATGCAACAAGAAGAGCAGTCTTTGCCTCGTGCTCAATTTTTTCTATCTGTTTTTTTTCTGCGTCAATAACTATTTTATATTTCTCCATGAGCCTGCTGTTTCCGACAAGAATTTCCTCACCGTCGATAGCGCCACGCACACCATGGCCTGCCACATTTTCAAAGCCATTCACTTTTTTGAGGGTAATTCCTCTTTTTTTCGCCTCTTGACAAATAGCTGTGGCAAGCGGATGTTCTGACATCGCCTCAATGCTTGCCGCAACAGTAAGTAAGGAATCCTCTGAAGCATTTTTGTCAAACAAAACTATGTCGGTTACCGCAGGCTTGCCTTCAGTCAGCGTGCCCGTCTTATCAAAAAGCACCACGTCAATTTTTTTTGCTTTCTCAAGCGATTCGCCGTTTTTGATAAGAATTCCCCGGCGCGCTCCCAAACCCGTTCCTACCATGATAGCAGTGGGAGTGGCAAGACCAAGCGCGCAGGGACAGGCAATGACGAGCACTGCAACAGCTGGGATGAGACTCTTACCAATCTCCCCAGTCACCATATACCAGACAAGAAACGTAGTAAAAGCAACCACTAGTACTGCAGGAACAAATATGCCCGAAATGCGGTCAGCGAGCTTTTGAATCGGCGCTTTTTTTGCTTGCGCATCAGCAACCATTTTGACAATTTGCGCAAGCACGGTGTCTTCTCCTATTTTTGTGGCAGTGATGTGAAGTGCTCCGTTCATATTGATCGTTGCGCCATATACGAGATCGCCTATTTTTTTCGAAACCGGCATGCTTTCGCCTGTAAGCATAGACTCATCAACATTTGAAAGTCCTTCAGTGATTTTTCCATCAACTGGAATTTTTTCACCGGGCTTGACGAACAGTATATCGCTTACTTTTACTTCCTCAATGGGGATATTTACCTCTTTTCCGTCACGCAGCACGCGGGCAGTTTTTGCCCCTAGCTCAAGGAGTTTTTGTACGGCGGCTGATGCTTGGCCGCGAGTTTTTGCCTCAAAATACCGGCCCAGGAGAATAAGTGCGGTGATCACCGCACCGGTCTCAAAATACATATGTTCCTCGCCTGTAAAAAGAGCCCATAAGCTGTATAGAAGCGCTGCAAGGGTGCCAAGCGAAATAAGCGTATCCATATTTGCTGCTTTGTGTTTGAGCTGCATCCACATACCCCGGTGAAACTCGTATCCAAAGCCTAGAATCACTACGGTGCTTAAAATCGCGTTGATGATAATACTTGCATTTTGACCAAAAATGGTCAACGGAAGTGTAATGTTAAACATCGCGAGAATAACTACCGGAATAGAAAGAATGATCGCCCACTGCGCTTTTTTCCACGCTTCTTTAACCTCCGTATGCATCATGTGTTCATGATCCTGCCTTTTTTCATCCACAGCTTTATACCCTGTATTTTCAACAGCGACGTGTAGATCATGCTCGGATGCGACGGACTCATCAAAATGTACTGTCGCTTTGCGTGTGGCGTAATTTACTACAGCATCCTGTACACCTTTTACTTTTTTAATAGCCTCTTCGTTGCGCACCGCGCAAGAAGCACAATGCATACCAGTTATAGTAAACGTTGTTTGTTTCATACACTTTTCATTATACGCAGAAAAAATGAAAATTTCATGAAGCGATTTTGCAAAATGAGGGAGAACTCCAACTATGGTTAGCAGATTATTTTGATGTAAATGAAGAATTAGTAAAATTTCGTTTAAATGTTTTAAAGGGGAAAAAATAATGGCAATTGCAATGCTTATTTTTATGGTTGAATCCGGGGATACTGGATTTCAGTTCAGTAAAACTTCCAGTAAGTTTTTTGTTTTGGTGAACGTCTACGAACAAATCCGAACCTCTTTCATTCTTAAAATGTAGTCGCTCTCTTCGTTCGTTCCTACTATTTATATTGCTCGGCCTTCCAACTTCGCTAAAGCTACGCTGGACACGGTCGGCCTCGTTCTTTTGTATTTTTTGCTTAGGGACGTTTGACGTTCCGATTGGACGACGGACGACGTTGCGCGCGATTTTTTTTAGAACTCGTTTTGATTATAGCAAATTCCGTATCAACCCACCCACCCCGTTTATTGTGGTGGCGACCCCGCCTTTATTATTTTACCCCTTCCTGTTCATGTTGGGTCGGTCGCTTCTGCGACCTTGTGGTAGTTCGGTTGGCTCGCCCCGATTTTCTTTTAAAACAAAGATGAATTCTCTCGGGGCTCGCGTTTGTCGGGCAGCACCCGATAAATTTTTCTTAACTCCGAAATTTTCTTTTAATGGTGCTACCCTCCTTTAAGTAAAATTATCCCGAAGTGGGCGGGGGCGACGGAGCCGCTTCCAAAAGAAAAACTATATGCTTTTGAGCTATCTTTTTGATATAATACAGCCGGGATCATTATGTCTTTAGTTTCAAAAGTCAAAAAATTAGCAGATTTAATACAATCTGAAGGGATTGTTACGAAGGATTTAAAGCCTGTCACAATAGTTGGTAAAATTACAACATCAGCTCAACAATTATTTCCTGAAGATAAAGATAAAGATTTTTTACAGATAGTCCAGGAAACTTACATTAAATTGCTTACTGATAGAGGAATTGATCCAATTAAAGCTAGGCAGAGTTGGGTTGTTGCAAGTGGTGGAGATTTTGAGGGGTATATAAGAAATCATGTAAATCAAACTCTGAACCCCGAAGGAATAGTTGCTATAAAAGGTGATAGGTTAAAGCAGTTAGGTAAAAATTCAAAAAAGATTCAAGAGCTAATAAAATTTCTTACTCTGCCAGCTAAACGAAGATGCACCCAAACAAGTGTTGATGTCTGGCCTGACAATGATATTCTTGTCTTATTGAAAACAGAAGATAATTTATGGAGGATTTTAGCATCTATCAGTGCTAAAACAAGTAGTCATAGCAGAAATACAAGTGTTCTTTTTTGGTCTCTTGCTGTAAGTAGTTTAGGTATAAAATATTTTTTGGCTACCCAAGATAGAGATGGTCAATTTGTTAAAGAGTGTACCTCTGGAAATGTAAATCAAGAAAGAAAGTTATTTGAGGCATACTGTGATAGAGTTTTTACTTCTAATCCTCAAGCTAGTTATTGTTCCCAAGTTAAATGCTTAACTCTTAGAGACGATGGATCATCAGAACTTACGGATGAGCTTTTGGAACTCAAAAAACAAATAGTCGGTAAGGTGGCCAAAAGTAGAACTGTCTCAATTAAAGATATTGAGGATTATTAAATGAAGGTACTAGATTTTTCTCTCTAGCCAATCTTCTATTAGCAACTTCATTATATTCTTCGGAGATATCTATATGTATAAAATGTCTCCCCGTTTTATGAGCTACCGCCGCAACTGTTCCGGTCCCTCCAAACATATCTAGAATAGTATTGTCTTTATAGGAATAGAACTTAATGAGGCGATAAATCAAGTCTTCAGGAAATGGTGCTGGGTGACCGTTTCTTTTAGTCTCTGGAGATATCTTCCAAAATCCATCAGAAAAGTCCATGAATTCCTTTTTTGTTATATCAGCATTTTTTTGATCTCCATCTAATCTGTCATTTTCTTTGGTGAAAATTAATATATATTCCCATGATGGTACGATATGTGGATTAGCAGGACTCTTAAAACTTCCCCATGCTGTGCGTTTAAGCATAGTCTGCTTATACCAAATTATCTCAGTTCTGAATTTCATTCCAAGTTTTCTCTGTTGAGCAATAAAATCATGGTGAATAGGAACAAAATCCTTAATTCCTGTTGGTGCAATATTTAAGGCAAATCTGCCACCTGGCAATAATACTCTTTTAGTTTCTCTCCAGACTTTTTCTAACCAATCTAAGTATTCTTGATAATTCATCCTGTCATTGTGATTATCATAATTTTTACCTACATTGTATGGTGGTGAGGTTATAGCAAGGTGGACACTATTATCTGGAATTTGAGCCATAACTTCCAATACATCGCCCGTAATTATTCTATCAAGTTCGAAAGATTTCTTTTTTTCGTTTTGGCTTGTTTGGGGTAAAATTTTATTATGAATTGGTAATACGCCTACAACTCTTCCTTGAACTATAAGATGTTTAACAAATATAGGCTTAATGCTTGAATTCGCTGCTTGGAGTCTATAACCATTCCCCTCTTTATAAATTTTTTTTAAGGTAGCCTCATTCCCATTTATGAGAGCAACTACTTTTTGTCCATTTTCTGCTGTCTCCTGACGTCGTATTATTACAGTATCCCCATCATAAATGTCCTCATCAATCATACTGTTTCCCTTAACTTTTAATGCGTAATGAAGGCCGGATTTTGATAACATAGATTGGGGAACTTTTAGTGGCTCTGGATTAGAAATAGCTTCTATTGGTTCTCCTGCCGCAATATATCCCAATAAGGGTATCTCTGTCTCATTTACAACTGGTTCTATTGACCTTTGCTTGAACTCGACTTTGTTTAAATAGCCCTTTTTCTCGAGAGCGACAACTTGATGGTGAACAGTAGAAATGGAACGTAATTTAAAATGCTTTGCTATTTCTTCAAGTGAAGGCGAGTAATCGTTTTTGTCAAGAAATGAGCTTATAAAATCAAGGACCTTCTTCTGCTTTGGAGTTAGGGCATTGCTTTCCATAAGATTATACTTTATACTATACGAAAGTTTTACGAAGGTGTCAAGGTGGAAAAAGAGTAGATCGAAAACAATAGGTATAGAATTGATGTCAAAATGAAAGTAATATATGTTACCTGATTTTCCGAAACTAAAAAAAGATATTCATAAATACTTCTTAATGCGAAGGTTTGAAGAGGCGCGAAATTCAGACCCATTGTTAGCAAGAATCCGACATTATATGCAACATGAGGGCGACGACGGCACGTATGAAACAATGGACGGTTATAAAAGAGATAAAAATTACCAGGTATTTGAAGCCAGTTATCAGATTACGGTCGATGAAATAATCAACGCAGATTTCGAAGTGGTTTTAAAAAAGTTTTACGATATGGGTTTAGAGGCTTCTTCTAAGATGGCCCAGCATTCATTTAAGGAAATTAGCTCTATCATTGCCGAAACAGGAAATAGCATAAAAGCGAATGGTCCTTGGACTAAAGAGCTCTTCTTAGAAATGGTTAGAAAAATTCTTATTGATTTTGACGAAGAGACAGGTCAACCTAGTCTACCCGATATCTATATTCATCCCTCACAAGCAGACAGCGTACGCAAAATGATGCAAGAAGCGGAAAGTGACCCACAACATAAAATTGAATTTGACAGGAAAATGAAACAAAAAAGACAAGAATATGCTAGAGAAACTAATAGAAAACTGGTTGATTAGTACCAATGAAAGAGGTTATATGCCCGCCTTCTGTCAGTTACTAGTCTCCCAAGGTTACCAATTATTATACATTTCACCCCATGGCCCTGATGAAGCGGGTAAGGATATTGTTGCCAGAAATCCAAATAGTAAATTAGAGTGTTTCCAACTAAAAAATGGTGATGTTAGCTTGCCTGAATTTCGGAAAATTGAAGGCGAACTAGAAGAATTGTTAAAACATCCGATTATTCACCCTTCTGTATCAACGAAGGAAAGATATAGCTCATTGCTTGTCGTCAACGGTAGAGTAAATGACCCCGTTAGAACGAGAATAAAACAAAGGAATGACGCCAATTGGAACGAATCTCGTAGTACCAAACTTGACTATTTTCAGCGCGAACAACTTATACAAAAATTCGTTGAATATTATGGTTCTTTTTTTCCACAAGAAGCTAAGAATTTTAGGGACTTTCTAGGTTTTTATATCGCCCCAGGTGATGATTTTATAGATAAAGCGCAGCTTTGTGCCTTTTTAGAAAAACATTTTGAAAGTGATTCAAAAAAACTAAGTAATACTCAGATTGCACACCTAATATCCAGCTCGTTAATTTTAGTCAACTATGCTATTTCACCATGGATAAAATCAAAGAACTATGTCTCCCAAATAGAATCTTGGGTGTGTTTACTTGCCTATATCTATTCACGGGTAGAAAAACATAACTTGCCAGATAAGTATTGGAGCCAATCGGAATCAATTGTAATCACCTTTATTGAATCCAATTTTAAAGATTTACTTAGCGAAGTCGAGAAACGTCATCACCTTATTGAAGGCGATTGGCCATCCGATGGAATTGTATACCCTGCTAGAACAACTATCGTGCTTGGTTACCTATGTTCTTACGCGTTATACCGAAGATTACAAAATAATCCGCTGGAAGAATCAGTAGAAACAAAAATCTTAGAGATTAACAAGAAGTATGAGAATAAACTTAAGTTCTGGGGTGAAGTTTTTAGTCCACACCTTTTTGCCTATTTCTGGTTCAACTCGATACACGGCAGACAAATGGAGGCGGTAGGAAGATTTTCGAGTATGTTGCATGGGTTAGTAAACCCTAAAAAATCACCACAGCCGTATGGATTTCCCAATCCGTATTTCAGTTACGAAAATTCTGTAAGAATTGTTAATCAGCTGATGATTGATGACCCCAAACAACATTTTGTCGGACAGTCCTACTCTATGTGGTCTATGGTCGAAACTTTAGCAAGAAGGGGCTATAGGGACATATTGGCAGATTTGTGGCCAAAGATAAGTAAGACTCAATACTCAGAATTAGTATCAACTAATAAGCACAATTACCTTACTTGGAAGGTTGAAAAAGGAAAGCTTATTGAGAAGTTCCCAAACCAAACCCAAAGCTGGAAAACTTTAGTAGAAGATTCTGCTTCAAAAGATTACACCAATATCCCAGCTGTTTTATTGAACAAACCAGCTTTTGCGCTTGTATTTATGCTTGTTTTTCCTCAAAGGTTAACACCAGGAATAATAAAAGGCTCTAGACTAGGAAATTCTAACAAAACGATACTTTTTCAGTAAAACTATAAGCTCTTTGCACAACTGTTCTTTCTTCTTTCCGTATCTCCATTCGCATTCCTTTAAGTATAGCATAAAATTTACT
>Ga0209542_10018822_pt1 | contig 11142 bp, 9 predicted proteins | sample RifCSPhighO2_01_FD_184028 | JGI IMG/M metagenome (GOLD analysis project Ga0209542, IMG submission 184028) | Soil microbial communities from Rifle, Colorado - Rifle CSP2_plank highO2_0.1 (SPAdes) (version 2) | ecosystem: Environmental > Terrestrial > Deep subsurface > Rock core/Sediment ...
ACGCCAACAGGGACTATTTGTGCGACTTCTAACTCTAGCACCGGAAGTGGCGGCGGAGGGGGCAGTGGGGGAGGAGGCGGGGGTGGTGGCACCATCAATACGATTCTCCCGACGACAACAACTACGCCTACGCCTACGCCTACGCCGACACCCGCGCCAGCGGCTTCGTCTGGCAGCGCGCAGACAGAGCAAATCCTTGCACTCGTCGCGCAGCTCAAGAGTCTCATCGCGATCTTGGAATCCCTCGGTGGCACCGTCTCTCCGGAGGTAAAAGCCGCCTTGGACGCATTCTCAACTCCCTCGAGCTTCACACGCGACCTTGAGGTCGGCTCCAAGGGAGACGATGTGAAAGCGCTCCAGATGTACTTGAACGCGCAAGGGTACGCCGTTGCAGAAAGTGGTCCTGGCTCACCAGGCAATGAGACGACCATCTTCGGCAATGCGACGAAAGCGGCTCTCATAAAGCTCCAAGAAGACGCAGGCATTACGCCGGCGGCTGGATACTTCGGGCCAAAAACGCGCTCATACGTGACCGCGAATCCTTAAAAGTCTTTCTGAAGTAAGTCAGTGAGCGCAGCCCCGACGTAGCGTCGGGGCTGCGCGTCATACAAGACATGTTCGTTGCCAATGTCTTCTCGAAGATATAGAGTAAACCGATTATGAAACGCGTTGTTACGATCGGTGGAGGAACGGGGAGCTATGTTGTCTTGCGAGGTCTCAAAGAATATCCATTTTCGATCACCGCGATAATTTCCATGTTCGACTCCGGGGGCTCCTCCGGAGTCTTGCGTGATGAATTTGGAATTCTCCCGCCGGGGGATATACGGCGCGCGCTCGTCGCGCTCTCCGAAGGGAAACGCGCGGAAATTCTCCGCGAGCTTTTCAACTATCGATTCGAAAATGGCGGGACACTAAAGGGACACAGTTTCGGCAACCTTTTTCTCGCGGCGCTTTCGTCGATCTACGGAAGCGATATTGAGGGCATCAGAAAGGCATCCGAACTTTTGAACATCAAAGGCAAAGTACTTCCCGTTTCGATCGACAATTCCAATCTTCATGCAATTCTCGAAGACGGCACGGAAATCGTGGGGGAGACGAATATCGATATTCCGAAGCACGACGGCGGCAAATCGATCAAACGTATCTTCCTCGATCCACCCGCGCGACTTTTCGCAGAAACTGCTGCCGCCATCCGCGAAGCCGATCTCATCGTAATCGGTCCGGGCGATGCATACACATCGATAATCCCGAATCTCCTCGCCGAGGGGATGCATGATGCGCTCGCAGCGAGCAGGGCGAAAAAGGTATTTGTCTGCAACCTTCTCACGAAATGGGGAGAAACGCATGATTGCGTCGCCTCCGATATCGCGAAGGCCGTCCTCTCGTACAGCGGGTTGAAACGATTCGATCATGCGATCTGCAATACCGCAGAGATGGACGAGAAGCTTGTCGCGGCATACAAGAAGGAGAAGAAATACCCGATCGTCTGCGACGATGTGCTCTCGGACTATGCGGCAAACGTTATTACCGGCGATTTTTTCTCCGAGGCCGACATCGCGCGCCACGATTCCGCGAAAATATCAAAGATCATCGCCGAGTTATAATATCCATGTAAGCATGAGTACAAAACTGATCGTTGCTATAGTGATTCTCTTTGCTGTCGTCATCGCAGCTGCGGTACTTATCGTATTACCCGCGCCGGAACAAGTACCCTCAGAGGAGAACGGTTCTTCGGAGCTGTTCGTTTCCGAGAATGTAAAGGTGAGTTCTCCCTTACCCAACTCGCCGGTTCCGAAAACGTTCACCGTGGTCGGCGAAGCACGCGGTCCGTGGTTCTTCGAGGCATCTTTTCCCGTACAAGTCCGCGATCCGAACAATGATCTCGTGGGGCAGGGTATCGCTCAGACATCAGTCAATTGGATGACGACAGATTTCGTGCCGTTCACGGCACACGTTACGGTGACGGATTATGCGGGTCCGGCAACACTCGTGCTCTTGAAGGACAATCCTTCCGGTCTTCCCGAACTCGATGATGCCGTTTCATTCGATATCATTGTTGAGTAATCGCACATGGGTAGTACGGCAGGACGCAAGGAACGCGCACGAAAAATAGTCGCATATTTGAAGAGAGTGTATCCGAAACCCAAAAGCGAACTGAAGTGCAAAACACCGTTTCAATTCGTTGTCTCGGTAATTCTTTCTGCGCAGTGCACGGACAAGGTGGTGAATCGCGCAACCGAGAAACTTTACAAGAAATACAAAACATCTCTCGATTTTGCTCGGGCAAAGCCCCACGTATTCGAGAAGGAAATCTCGTCGATTCCATTCTTTCGCAATAAAACGAAAGCCATCATCGCGGCGGCGAAAGATATCGTGAAAAATTTTGGCGGAAAGGTTCCGAAAACAGCTCGCGAGCTACAAAGCTTGCGCGGCGTGGGATACAAGACGGCGCATGTAATTCTCGGTGAGCTCTTCGATATTTGGGAGGGGATTCCTACAGACACGCACGTGAAGCGTTTCGCGCGCCGCTTCGATCTCTCCAATCATACCGATCTCAAGAAAATCTCGCACGATCTCGAGGCGCTTGTTCCTAAGAAAGACTGGAAGTACGTCAACAACGGCCTCGTGCTCTATGGTCGCTACGTCTGTCCGGCGCGTCCGCACGACTGCTTGGAGCATCCGCTCACGCAGATTTGGTCTGAGGCCAACAACCGTTGGCCGAAGGCGCGTTAGTATCCTTTGTTTTTGATGAGGGTTTCGAGCAGCTCTCGAGGATAGATTGGCGGATTTTCCGCGAGTGCTTGATGATACAGCACGGTGGATGGAGTGAGTCCGGGGAGCGTGTTAATCTCGATCACGAGGAGTTCGCCGGTCTTGATGTGTGCGAAGGCATCGACGCGCGAATACCCCTCGATTCCGATTTCGCGGGCTATTTTTTCGATCCGTTCCCGAATCTTTTGAACGATCGGCGGCTTCATTACGGAAGGCGGAGGTGGGGTGAGATTGACGCCTGTACCTCCTTGGAACTTCTCCTCGACAGACAAGACTTCTCCTTCGGCGATCGTTATCGATGGGTTGAGCGCGTGGATGGCCCCGTTTTTTTCGATAACTCCCACCGTTATCTCGATCCAACCGCTTTTGCGCGTGTGCTTCAGCGCATTATTTTTTACGCGAAGCACATCGGTCTCCACGAATCGCTCGAATATCAGGTATTCGGGTATCTCAGGCGGCATCTCAATGATGCTCGTTTGATGTTTGAACGTTTCCGGCGGCGCGTGGAGCGCTCTCCTGCGCAGCAATTCAAGGTATGCCCGCAGGTCGATCGCTGAATACAGGTGCACAACACCCGTCGAACAGCCATCACTTCGCGGTTTTACCACGAGTGATCGCGCGGAGAACGTCCGCTTTATTCCGTTCCAGAATTTATTGATGGCACTCTCGTTCATTTCGAGGAGTGTTTTTGTCCCGGTGATCGTGCCAACGGTGGCGCTTACGCCCTCGATCTTCGAACGCCGGATGTATTCCGCTGTCGCCCATTTGTCCATGCACAGTTTTGATGCGCGCGCGCCCGGCCCGTTAAAGGGGATCTTGCGTTTCGCGAGGCGCAACTGGAGCGAGCCGTTCTCTCCGTCTCCGCCGTGGAGCGCATTGAAAAGAAAAGGGCTTCTCTCAAGGAGCTGGTCGAGCGTCATCTGTTGCGGATCGAAGAATTCTCGTGTGTCCTTTTTTGCCGACAAGCCGATGTGCAAGCGCGCCCTCTCTTCATACAATTCGAGCCGCTTCTTTCCACTCTCGTATTTCTTGCAGTTCTCGACGATCTCCTCGACGGTGTGATTGAGCGTCAAATGGTAGGGGAGTTTCCACACAGTGGCCCCGTCGGTGTCGAGAAGGTACGGACGCGGCTCATAGGTGTGCGAGCCGCGAAGTTTGAGCCAGACATTGGTGCCGCTCATGAGAGATACCTGTCGCTCCGACGTAGGACCTCCGAAAAGGACGGAGACGGGCTTTCTCTCAATGTGCGCGGGCCCCTCCTCGGAAAGTTTCATATCATAACGCCCACATGCACTTTGAATGATATATCGGAGTACGTCGCGGTGCGTCAGCCCGATGCGGGACGCTTGCTGAAAGAGGAAACTGTTTTGTTCCATGCCGGAGATGGTATTGAAATCGGAGAACCAGATGTCGCCGGATGGGAGTATCCAGCCGTCGAAGCGAGCGAAATCGCGCATTCCGAAGAGTGCGAAGAGCTGTTCTGCATGCGCCTGAATGCGTTCAATCGCATGTTCGTCGAAGCGTGGCGGACTGTGGTAGGTGACGTGGCGCGTCGGAAGGTATTTTTTCCTAAAATCGAATATCTGGTGCTCCGAGTAGTCGATTTCCATCTCGGTCGGAGGAAGCGCGATAGGCAGCCCGAAGCGATTTTGGAGAATGATGACCGTGAACTCTTTTCCCTCGGCGAATTGCTCGATGACGACCCGCGTGTCCATGCGTTTCCCGAAGAGGAGATGAGCTTTCTCTACCGCCTCTTCCGGTGACGAAACGGAGAATACGCCGATCGAAGAACCGCCGCTTGCGGGCTTCACGATTGCCCGCTTGATACAATGTTCTCTGAAAAAATCGCGGGCTATCGTCAAGTGGTCTTTTCCATAGATTTTCAAAAGTGCGGAAGGAAGCACGAAAAAACCGTTTTGCTTGATAAATTCGTTCCCTTCGAATTTGTCGAATGCTTGTTTGCAGCTCCGTGAGCCGGAGCCCACAAACGGTACCTCGTGCTTTTCAAGGAATTGTTGGATTCCGCCGTCTTCGCCGTAGGGGCCGTGCATCACCGGAAAAATGATATCGGTTTGCTTGAGGGCGCGTACGAATTTCTTTTCATCGAGAGGCCGCGCGGTCTGAGCAAGCTTGAAATCGAAATCCGATGGAGTGTTGCTGTAAAGTTGCGCTGTCGAGATTCGGTATGCGTTTTTCTTTGCATCGAGATAGAAAGGCACGATCTCAATCTTGGGAGATGAAAGGTGATCCATCACTGATCGCGCCGAGTTGAGCGATATCCCCCGCTCAAGGGATGGACCACCGCAGATTAGAGATACTTTCATATTTTTTTCATTACAATATGTAGTTCTTGAGCCAAAAATAGAGGAGTATGCCCTTCATACTACATAGGTCCGGTCTTTTTTGCAAGAAAACATAGCTCGTTTCCTGTGTTATGCCGGACGTTTGGTAGGATACGACTATGCGCAAAAGGCAGCGGGTTGTCGTATTTGACGTGGATGGAACGATATTCCGCTCGAGTCTCCTAATTCAGCTGGTCGATAGACTCATAGAGGATGGCGCATTTCCAAAGGAAGCACGAAAGGTATACGCGAGAGAATACGAAAAATGGCTCAACCGTGAAGGCGATTACCAGGAATATATCCAAGCAGTCGTGCAGGCATTCAATAAATATTTGAAGGGCGTGTATTACGGCGCGCTCGCTGATGCTGCCGAGGAAGTAGTGAAAGAGCAATGGAAGCGCGTCTATCGGTACACACGAGATCTCATCGAAGACCTAAAGGGGCGCGACTACTATCTTCTCGCGGTGTCGCATTCTCCGAAGACCGTTCTCGACAAGTTTTGTCCGCGCATGGGCTTCGACAAGGCCTACGGCATCGTCTATGAAATTGGTCCGCAGGAATGTTTTACGGGGAAGATGCTCGAGGAACATCTCATACTAAACAAGGCGGCGATTTTGAAACGCGCTGTTGAGAAGGAGGGTCTGACGCTTAGACACTCGATCGGCGTTGGCGACACCGAATCCGATATTCCATTTCTCGAAATGGTCGCGCAGCCGATCTGCTTCAATCCGAACTCGAATCTCTATACGTATGCAAAGCGTATGAAGTGGAAAGTGGTCGTGGAACGGAAGGACGTGGTGTATGAGCTCTAGCGTCGCGCGCGACTGGCCCATCGCAGGTCGGAAAGGAAAGTGACAGATCGCATAAAATACAATGCCGACACACGGTCGGCATTTAGTCTCGGGGGTGTGTGCTGGCTGGAACCTCCATTATATTTTCAAGAAGCTCGTCCTCGACGGATCATAGGTCGGGTTGCCAACCCGCTCTAGCGCTACTTCCCATTTTCCTGCGGGTGCTTGGCGCGTCCTATTTTCAGATACGTCTGTCCCTTCTCGGGGACGAGGCTTTCGAGCTCGCGAGAGTCTATAGTAAGAAGTTTTGGTCGTCAAACACTGACGATTACAGGTATAACTATCGGCCTCTTCATTGTTCTTTGAAGCAAAAAGCGCGAGACGGATTCGGCGAGGTCTTCACGCGCGGCGTCCAAGTCCGCCGCGCGCGGATTTCGCATTGCACCCTCGACACTTTTTCTGATGATGAGCCGCGTCTGATCCATAAGCTCTTTGTTGTCGCGCAAGTAGACAAAGCCGCGCGAGATGATGTCTGGCGATTTGTGGAGTTTCCCCGTGCGGCGGTCGATGGTGGCGACAACCACGCAGAATCCTTCCTGCCCGAGCGCTTTGCGGTCGCGCATCAAGACGTCCGAAAGTTCCGTCACGGTGTTGCCCTCGACGACTCGAAGTTCCGCCGGGGCCTTCATCGGCAATTTCACGATTTTCTCCCCGCCTTGTATCTCGATGATAGAGCTGTTGTCGGGGATCGCGACATTTTTTGGATGGACGCCTTGCTCGATCGCGAGATCGGCGTGGACGCGGAGCATGTAGTGGTAGCCGTGGACTGGAATAAAGAATTTCGGCTTGATCTGACGATGGATCCATGCGGCTTCCTCGCGGTTGCCGTGACCCGAGGCGTGCACGTCGCTCGCATGGTACGTGATGATGTGTGCGCCTTGGCGCGAGAGATTGTCCTTGAGTTTTTGCACCGCGCGCTCGTTGCCCGGAATGACGGACGAGGAGAGAACGACGGTGTCCGACGGCGTGAGGCGGATGTGCTTGTGCGTTTTGTTGCCGATCCTCGCAAGAGAGGCGAATTCGTCGCCCTGCGCGCCGGTCGCGAGAATGATTATTTTCTCGGGAGGATACTCGTGCATGCTCTCGACCGGGACGACGGTGTCGTCGCGGTACTTCGTGAGACCGAGTTCGCGCGCGATCTCGATGTTGGTGCGCATCGAGCGTCCGTCGATCACGACTTTCTTGCCGTACTCCTCGGCGAACTGCATGACGCGAATGAGACGTTCAAGATGCGAGGCGAACATCGCGATAATAAGACGCCCCTTGCTGTCGCGGATGATGCCCTCGAGCGTGCGGTACACGGTCGTCTCGGGGATCGACCATCCGGGTTGCCAGACATTCGTGCTGTCCATGAGGAGCGTGAGTACCTTGCGATGATGGAACACGGAGAATTCCTGATGCTCTTCTTCGGAGGGCTCGCCATCTTGGTGGGAGAGCTTTATGTCGCCGGTGAAGACGACATCGCCCCACGGCGTCTCGATGATTATTCCCATCGAGTCAGGCACTGTGTGCGTGACACCGAAGAAGCGGACGCGTGCGCTGCCGAGCTTGATCGTCTCGTCCATCTCGATCTCGCGAATGTTGACGGGCGGCATGTGTGTGAATTCCTCCTGCCGTTTTCTGATCATCATCCCTGTGAGGCGACGGGTGTAGATTATCGGGTTGCCGATGCGGTCGGTGATGTAGGGGATGCCACCAATGTGGTCGAGGTGTCCGTGTGAGATGAAGAGCCCGCGGATCTTATCGCGCCGCTCTTCGAGATAGGCCGTGTTTGGGAGTATGTAATCGACGCCGGGAGTTTCTTCTTCGCGAAATTGGAATCCACAGTCCAGAATGAAAATGTCCCCGTTCGTTCCGAGTTCTTTCGACGGACCGAATTCGACAATTGTCATGTTGCGTCCGATCTCCTCGACGCCTCCCAAAGGAATGATGCGGATTGAATCCGCCGCACACTCCGGTATCGAAGGCGCAGGCGCGCGCGAAGAGCGCGGGTGATGCTCGACGCGCGTTCGGCGGGGGCGCCGCGGATGCGGAGGCCTTGATCCACCCCGCCATGCGCCGGAACGACCTGCTCGACTCGAGCCACCGTGCGAAGGTGCGCGGGGCGGCGCTCCGCGATAACGCGGAGCGTGCAAGGGTCCTGAAGGCCTCGGGAAACCGGGCTCTGCGGAAGAATTGGGTTGAGGGAGATTCATAGTTAGTTCTTAGTTTCGTTGGTAAAGATATTCCACACGCGCTCCGTGTCGGTGTACCATTGATAGACGTTCAGAAATCGTTCCGAGGGCTGGGTCAGAGCGCCCAGCTCGACCCCACGGAGCGCTTCGGGCACGAAGTAGATAAAGTCGGGTGCATAGAGAAAGACAGCGGGCCGGTCCTTCTCGACGTTCTCGGAGAATTGTTCGTAGAGCTCTTCTCGCTCTTCTCTGTCGGTGATCGCGCGGGCGCGTGCGAGAAGGTCGTCAACCTTTGAGTTTGTGTAGAGCGCGAGGTTCAATCCAGGATCGTTCCGCTGCGACGAATGCCAAAAGGCGAACAGATCGAGCGTCCGCCCCACGACTTCTCCAAAGAGGACCGCCTCGTAGTTTCGCGGTCTCAGCACGAGCGCGTTCAATTCCGAAAGGGGGTAGACGTGGACATTCACGTTGATCCCGAGGGCTTTCCAAGCCGCCGCGACTTTCTGCGCGGTCTCGGAGAGTTCCGGTTCGTCGGCTGTCGCGAGTGTAAACTCAAGGATCGTATCCTTTTTCTTCCACACACCTGCTCCTTCGTCGCCTGCCTGCGCCGTGCTCGTCGCGGCAGGCAGGAACATCCATCCGCCGCGGGAAAGGATCGCTCTGGCTTCCTCCATGTTTTCACTCGGGGCGCTACTCTCTTGTACTTCATTTTGAAACGGCGTTGGTATGGCCGGATTCACCGCGCCTAAAATACCGGGCGGTATCGGTCCTTCGAGGACAGCGCCGTATCCCTTGAGCACTTCGTCGACGATTTGTTTCTTGTCGATGCTTGCGTCGAGCGCAGCGCGGACTGCCGCATCGGCGAGCACGGGATTTTTGTTCTGATTGAAGAATATTCCAAAGGTGCGCGGCAGCGGCACTCGCACGATGTGCGCGTTTCTGCGCGTGAGCGTCTCGATCTCTGATGGCGATATGTTGGCGAAGTTGTCGGCGTGCCCCGTGTTGAACGCATCGATGAGCGTCTCTTCGTTGGGATAGAAGAGGAAAACGAGCTCTTTGATGTACGCTTCTCCGAGAGCGAATTTCGGGAACGATGAGAGTTCATAACGTTTTGCGGCGCCTGTCGCACTAGTATCGAAGTGTTCGACTCGGTACGGCCCGCTTCCCACGGGGTGCATATTAAGAGGATCGAAGGGGAATTCTTCGGCGAGAACGTTTTCCCATAGATGTTTGGGAAGGATGCCGATTGTTGCGTTTTCGAGGAAGGGGGCGTATGCATGTGGAAGCGTAAAGGTGATGGTTCTCGCATCCGGAGCCGAAACAGAAACACCCTCCCAGTCGGCGCGTCGCGCGCTTTTGAAATCCTGGTTCTGGGCGCGCTGAATCGTGAAGAGCACGTCCTCGGAGGTCAAAGGATTTCCATCATGAAATACGAGGTTGTTCCGCAGCGTGAACGTGTATGTCGTACCATCCTCTGATATCTCATAGCGGTCGGCAAGATCAGGAATCAGGGCGCCCTCGGGAGTGGCGCGCATGAGACCGGAATAGATCAAGGCCGTGAGATCTTTGTCTGGCCCTGAGATCGAGAGGAGTGGATTAATGAAACGCGCTGGTCCGACGACGCCCTCGGTCAGGGAGCCACCGCGCGCGGGAGAGATCACCGAGGATGCTTTGTTGGCGAGCGCAAGTAAGGCGAACGCACTCAGCGCAAGTCCGATCGTAAGCGTATAGAGCGCGAGGCGCTCGCCGGGAGAGAATGCGCGGAGCGTCTTCTCGAAGAGCGAAAAGTACGGCGCCTCGCGGCGCTCTCCCAATCTTGTCGTTATGTTCTCAATTCTTTCCGAATAACCCTCCTTCCTTCCACGTTGGTGGACTTCCGGACGGTTGAAAGAGTCATAGTCAGAATCCATGGCGCGATGCACGCGCTGCGCGAATCCGAATCCGCCTGCTGGCGGAGGAAACGCGAAAGCGTCAGTTGATTAATAAATTAATTAATGCCGAGAGGGCGAAGAGGATACCGAGAGCAATCGTAGCATAGAAGAGCGTCTTCTCCAAGCCACGGCGGGTGTGGAAACCGGAGCTGAAGTTGTCGGCGCCGAAAGCGCCGCCGAGTGAGGCGCCGGTGCGCTGCAGGATGATCGCTCCAATCAAGAGTACGGAGAGAACTATCTGCACATAGGGCAGCGCTCCTTGGAGAAAACCCATTGTGGGAAACTCTAGCATGGCGGGGAAAAGAATGCAAAAAGAAACAATTCGCCGCTGCGGACCCTTGAAGGGCCGCAGCGGCGGGGGATTCACTCACGCGACTATGTAATGTGTCTATCAGTCAGTCAAGGTTGACCCCGTTAGATAAAGAACGTATATACCGTGACAGGGTGGGGAAGGAAACGGATTTGAGGTACGTCTGGACACCGCAAGGTGTTCGGGGTCGATTATCTAACGGGGTTGACCCTTGACTACCTATTCATTTATATTACATGACGTTCAGCAGCTCATCGGGGGTGCGCTGCCCCGGGGGGATGAGCGGCACATCCAAAATATTTTATTAGAAGGTAGCATATGTCGATATGAAAAAAGGTTCAAAGGAGTCGAAGGTTAACATTCAGCCGATTGGCGATCGCGTGTTGGTAAAGCCGGAGGAAGCGTCGGATGAGAAATCCCCGGGCGGGATCATCATTCCCGATACGGCCGCGAAGGAGAAACCCGAGCGCGGGAAAGTGGTCGCCGTAGGGCCCGGCAAGCGCGGCGATGACAACGAACTCATCCCCGTTGCGGTCAAGGTAGGTGATACGGTGATGTTCTCGAAGTACGGATACGATGAAGTGAAGATCGGTGACGAGGAGTACTACATTGTTGCCGAGTCCAACATTCTTGCGGTCATCAAATAACCTTTATTAACCCTACACCCTAGTGGCTAACAACTATTCGTATGGCAGGAAAACAAGTCATCTTTGATCAGGATGTGCGGAGCGCTCTCAAGCGCGGCGTTGACATCGTCGCCGG
>Ga0209542_10018823_pt1 | contig 11141 bp, 7 predicted proteins | sample RifCSPhighO2_01_FD_184028 | JGI IMG/M metagenome (GOLD analysis project Ga0209542, IMG submission 184028) | Soil microbial communities from Rifle, Colorado - Rifle CSP2_plank highO2_0.1 (SPAdes) (version 2) | ecosystem: Environmental > Terrestrial > Deep subsurface > Rock core/Sediment ...
CGCTCTTCGATCTCGAAACAGCGCGGTGCGGAGATGTCTTCCATGTTCACGCCGCCGAACATCGGTGCGATCCGCTTCACCGTCTCGACGATCTCGTCCACATCCTGCGTGGCGAGCACGATGGGAAAAGCGTCCACATCCGCGAACTGCTTGAAGAGGAGTGCCTTGCCTTCCATGACCGGAATGGCGCCTTCGGGACCGATGTTGCCGAGCCCCAAGACCGCAGAGCCATCGGAGACGATCGCTACGAGATTTTTCTTCGCCGTGTAGTTCCGCGTTTCTTTCGGGTTCTTCGAAAGATACAGTGCGACGTCCGCCACGCCGGGCGTATAGACGAGCGAAAGGTCGGCGCGATTCTTCACCGTCATTTTCCCCACGACCGCGATCTTTCCGCCGAGTTTCTTATGGAGCGCGAGGGCTTTTTTGCTAATGTTCATATTTATATTATTCGAGCGAGACATGCTGTTCTTTTGCTAATTCGAACACATCAACACTTCCGAGCTTTGCATATTTTTTTGCCTTTTCAATTCGAAGCTCCCGGGTACCTGTGCCATATTTCATTCCCTCCGGAGTCAAGGAACGTGTCCAGCTTCGGGCGGCTGAAACATATCCGCGACGCATGAGAATCTTTGCGATTTCTTCAACGCGAGGAATATTTTCATGCGATCTTTTCAACCACCGATCTACGTCAAAGGCGACATCGTGTTCATATGAATCCCGGAACAAGTCACGAATCCGCCACTTCCTATTTTCATCAAGATTTCTGGAACCTGACTCTAGTAAAACGATAAGTTCTTCAAAAAGAGCCTGGTCATCTGCTGACAGTTCGCGCTTCTCTGGTCGAACTTGCGATTCTGTCTTGAGCTGTTGCGGCGACAGAGGAACAGCCGTTTTTTCAGGAGGATCAGGGTTTGCTGGTCGTCCAAGAAATTTTCCAAGTTCCCCAAATGATCCGAACTTTGGCATGTGTCGAGTATATCAAACACGGCTTGTTATACTATATTGCCAATGACCCTTACCGATGACATCATACAGCATTTCCGCCTCGCGGAGCCGCAAAAACGGGCGCTTCATAAGCTCGGTATCCATACTATCCGCGATCTGCTGTTTCATTTCCCCTTCCGTTACGACAACTATTCCGACTTACGGTCGATCCAGGGGCTGCAGCCGAATCAAGAGGTCGTGCTCTACGGGACGATTTCGAAACTGAAAACCCGCAAAGCTTGGAAGAGCCGTCGCCCTGTTGCCGAAGGAGTGCTCGAAGACGGCACGGGAAAGATGAAGATTATTTGGTTCAATCAGCCCTACCTCGCGAAATATTTCAGCGACGGCGACTTAGTGAAAGTCTCCGGCAAAGTAACCGGCACTGCTGCCGCTCCCTATCTCGCCAATCCGGAAATGGAACGCGCCAATGCACCGGAGAAGGGCCTTTTCGAAACTAAAAGCTCGAAGCTAGAAACTAGAAGCTTATTGCCCGTTTACCCCGAAAGCCGCGGTGTTACCTCGCTGTGGTTTTATCATGCACTTGATCGGGTGTTGAAATCCGGGGTGCTCGAGACAATCGAAGATCCGATCCCGCTGGATATCCTTGAACGGTACCACCTGCCCGGATTGCGCTCCGCGCTCATTTGGATCCATACGCCGAAAAAAGAGAGCGATGCGCAGGCGGCACGCAAGCGATTCGCATTCGAGGAAGTCTTCCTGATCCAGCTTAGTAAGGCGCAGGAGAGGATGCGATACCAGGAGAAGAAATCGTTTCGCGTCGCCGCCGACAAGCATGACGTTGATGAATTCGTCAAACGCTTCCCGTTTGAACCGACGGGGGCGCAGCGGCGCGCCATCGCGGAGATCCTCGCCGATTTTGATCCGCCAGCCGGCGGAAAGCGCGCGATGGCGCGCCTGCTTGAAGGCGATGTCGGCTCCGGCAAAACCGCCGTTGCGGCGGCGACCGCCTACGCGATCACGGTGACGCACCCGCTAAAACGTCCCAAAGGGACGTTCGGGCGATCATTGCCGGACGGCAATGATGTAGCCGAGAGGCAAACCTACGGGAACCTGCAGACCGCGTACATGGCGCCGACTGAAATTTTAGCGAAACAGCAGTTTGAATCGTTCATTTCCTGTTTCCGTCACATGCCCATCAACATCGGTCTCATCACCGGCGCCGGATGCAAAAAATTCCCCTCGAAAGCGTCTCCCGGAAAAGCGACTGACATCTCCCGCTCCCAGCTTTTGAAATGGGTTGCGAACGGGGAAATCCCTATCTTGATCGGCACCCATGCGCTCATTCAAAAATCGGTGCAGTTCAAGAATCTCGCCTACGTCATCATCGACGAGCAGCATCGCTTCGGCACCGCACAGCGGCAAAAACTCGCGCGGAAAGACGACATCGCGCCGCACTTGTTATCCATGACTGCCACCCCGATTCCGCGGACGCTCGCGCTCACCATCTACGGCGACCTGGACCTCACGCTTCTCGATGAAATGCCGGCGGGACGAAAACCGATCATCACAGAAATCGTGACGCCGGAAAAACGGACGAGCATGTATGAAAAAATTCGAGTAGAGCTTGCCGCCGGGCGGCAGGCATACGTGATCTGCCCGCGTATTGATGAGCCTGATCCGACCAAAGAGCTGGCGCTCCAGGCGAAATCGGTGAAAGAAGAAGCGAAGCGGCTCAAAAAAGAAGTCTTTCCGGAGTACGAGATCGAAATCCTCCACAGCAAGATGTCGGCAAAAGAAAAAGACGCGGTGATGGCGCGATTTTCGGAAGGCACAACACATATCCTTGCGGCAACGTCGGTCGTCGAAGTGGGCGTGAACGTCCCCAATGCCACCGTAATCCTCATCGAGGGCGCGGAGCGTTTCGGCTTAGCCCAGCTTCACCAGTTGCGCGGGCGAGTCCTGCGCTCAAATCATCAGGCGTACTGCTTCGCACTTGCGGAAACGAAGGGCGCGCGCTCTCTGGAGCGATTGCGGGCGCTCAAATCCGCTAAAAACGGCTTCGAGCTCGCTGAATTCGATCTCGCCCAGCGCGGGAGCGGCGAGCTGTATGGCAGGAAGCAGTGGGGTCTCTCGGACATCGGCATGGAAGCGCTCCACAACATCAAAATGGTGGAAGCGGCGCGCAACGAAGCTCACGCGCTCGTCAGAGCGGACCCGAAACTCGCGAACTACCCCCTCCTCGCCGAGCGGGTTGGGGCGAAAACAGCAGAACTCCATTTCGAATGACAGATATCAACAGTGCCGTTCTTTTTCCACAGAAAAAAATTCAGTACAATAAGAGTACATGGTTCATCGAGGGATAACCCGCGAACCGAAACGAATCCGCCTACTCCGGATCTCCACGCCGGAAGGTAAGTTAAAACGTCATCGAAACAAAATGCGCATCTGGAGGCGATTCCGCGAACGCCTGGGACCGCCACCGATGCCTGATTGGAATTTGAAGCTTAAAATTACAGGCGAACCGGTAAGAGCTCCGTAGAGAGTGTGCCCAGAGGGAATCGACTACCTGTTTCCATTTGCTAGCGGAACGTGCAGTTCCGCCTCGGTGCCGCCACACCCTCGCTTGTGCAAGCTGGCGCATCGAAAAACTCTAGAACAAGCTATAAACGAGATATACGAGGTAGAGGACAATTACAATCAAAAGCAAAATCCTCAGGTATTTTTCTGGGACTTTTCGGACATGCCGAGCAACAAAGTTTGCACCGATAAAAGACCCGAGAAAAATCATAATGAAATACGACCATGCAATAAGTCCAGACATTCCAGTCACGATTGTAGAAAATAGAGTTGCTGGTAATGCTATGAGACTTGTGAGACCGAGACTTTCGATAAAACCGACCCGAAGCAAACTGACATATGCAAACCTGTTGAATGTCCCAACTCCAACACCACTTACATTTCCATATACCCCAAGCACAAACATCACGGCAAAAATAAGCGGGTATCGCTGCCAGTTCAGATTTATATTCTCAAACGCTTGTAGCTCTGCTTTTCTGCCAATCAGCACATACATAAGAAGCAAAGACAGTCCGACTATCAAAACTGCTTTGAGTAATAGAACGGGGATATGAATGAGAAATAAGGTTCCTATGACGCCTCCAATAAAAACCGGCAGAGCCAACATCAAAAGTAATTTTTTATTGTTCAACATCTTACGCGATGAAGCAACGATAATTCCAAGGTCTGCACCTTGTGAACCGCCGATATCGGTTGCAACAACAACCGCAAGCGGCAATCCAAGAGTGGCCAACACAAACTGAATAAGTACACCACCGCTTCCGACTAACGTGGCATATCCCTCACCAATAAGTCCAGCGAGGAAACTTATCAGCAAGTGCCATAATTCAAAATACGGCGGCAAAAGTTGTGTAAGAAAGTCAAGCATAATAATTTTCCTTTACCTTGATATGTAGCTACTACTGGTGCGCCCAGAGGGAATCGGACCCCCGTCAAGCGTGTATAAGACGCTCGCTCTACCATTGAGCTATGGGCGCAGTGCTACTGTACCCCTTTTTGACATGAGCTCAAAGAGTTGCGTGTTTTCTCCAAAGGAATTAGTGTGAAATCTGGCTCATTACTGCAGGGAGGCACGTATGTGCTACCATCCGCCCGCACGAACCGGCGAGACAGCGCTGCGCGATTGGCTCAAACACGCCGTATCGTTCGCAGGAAGATTCTTTGGCGGAATTGTCGTCGTGGCAGGTGCGGCATGTCTGATCGGGCCGTTCTACTTCATTGGTTCCTTGATCAACTTGCTTTACGAGCAGTACAGGGTGCCTCGGGCATTCACCGCTCTACAAGGACTGGCATCGTTCTTCGTGATCGTCGTCGCAACCCAGCTCGGCCTTGACCTTCTTTCCGCTATCTCCATTGGCATCATCGTCTTCCTCCTATGGCAGAGCACGAGATACGAGGGTGCTACGTCGCTACTGCTTCGCGGCACCCTATGGGCGATCGGAATGTTTCTTGCGATTGCGCTCAATATGACAACTTGGCAGGTAGCCGTCGTCAATGCGGGCATCGGCATGGTGTTTTTCGTCGAATGGTCGCGCAGCAAGTAAGAACGATGCCCTTCGGGGCATTTTTATTTGTACATGAGCGCGTTCGCGAAGATCGTAGATGCAAGGAGAGAGCGAGAAGAGAACCGAGCAATAGAAAACTATTGTGAGGGAGAATCGGAGCGAGCAACGCCGCAGATGCGGTGTTCGCGAACACGCTAGCCCGCGTGCCCGATTCCTTCGGGGATCTCGCTTATCACTTCAGCTTTCTTCGGCACAATCCCGTGCGCGATCAAAATCTCTTCAAACTCCTTGCGTTCGAGCGTTTCCACTTCCATCAGCTTCGCCGCGAGCACATCGAGCGCCTTGCGGTGTGTCTTTAAGACCTGTTCCGCTTTTTTATATGCATCGTCGATGATTTTGGCGACCTCCGCGTCGATTTCCGCCGAAATTTTCTGCGAGTATTCCTTGTCGCCGACCCCTGCGCCGAAAAGCGTCCGACCGCCCTCTCCTTCGAGCGCGACGGGGCCCATTTTTTCCGACATGCCGTATTTGGTCACCATATCGCGCGCAAGCGCGGAGAGCACTTGGAGGTCGTTCGAGGGTCCGGTCGTCAGGTCGTCGAACACCAGCCTCTCCGCGACATAGCCGCCCAAGGAAACCGCGATATCGTCGAGGAACTGCTTCTTGCTCTGCATCCGCTTGTCCTCGAACGGAAGCTTCAGCGTGTATCCGGCGGCGCGACCGCGGCTGATGATGGAAATTTTATGCACCGGATCGGCATACGGAAGGACGGAGGCGACCAGCGCGTGACCGCCTTCGTGGTACGCGGTAATCTCTTTTTCTTTACGCGAGAGGACATGGCTCTTGCGTTCGGGTCCCAGCATCACCTTTTCGATCGAGCGGATGAGGTCGTACTGCGAGACCTTTTTGCGATTCTCGCGCGCCGCGAGGATCGCACCTTCGTTCATGAGCGAGTAGAGGTCGGCACCGGAGAAGCCGGGCGTGCGCTCCGCGATGGTACGCAGATTAACGTCTTCGCCGAGCGGCTTTTTTCGTGCATGGACCTGCAGTATGTGTTCGCGGTCATTGCGGTCGGGAAGGTCGATCACGACGCGCCGGTCGAAGCGTCCGGGACGAAGCAATGCGGGGTCGAGCACGTCGGGGCGGTTCGTCGCCGCCATCACGATCACTTTTTCGTTCGGTTCGAAGCCATCCATCTCGACGAGTATCTGATTGAGCGTCTGTTCGCGCTCGTCGTTGCCGCCGCCCACACCCGTGCCGCGCACGCGCCCCACCGCGTCGATCTCATCGACGAAGATGATCGCGGGCGCGGCTTTCTTCGCCATACGGAAAAGGTCGCGCACGCGGGAAGCGCCCACTCCGACGAACATCTCGACGAATTCGGAGCCGGAAATGGAGAAAAACGGCACACCCGCCTCGCCCGCGACCGCACGCGCGAGAAGCGTATTGTGATTAATGAAACCATTAGCGACGAAATTGTGTACATGCGGCACGGTCAAATCGTACACACGCGCCTTACCATGCTCGATCTTCTCTACGCGCGTGAAGAAAAAATCACCAGACGCGAGCCGCTTCAGATAGGCGACTTCCGGTGCGTATACCAAAGCCGGAGCAAGAGCCGTCGCACCGGCGATGAAGGTTTCCATGCCAGAGAGCGAAGGGGTTCTCTCTCCGCTCATGTACCGTTTGACATTTTTATACAGCGACTGACTATAAAATTCCCTATCGCGGGGCGCCTCGGCAACCGCGTGCTGCCATACGGAGGCGATTGCACGATTTTGAAGCGGAACGAGGTTGACATTAGTATTCCGCTGTCGAGAAATTAAGCGGGTAAGCGCCTCTTTTTTTCGCACCACAGCAAACGAGATTTCACGTTCAAACAATTCCACGAAGTCTCCGTATATCGTGAGATAAAATTGTATTTGGCCGTTATAGCGCTTCTTTCGCTCATAGATACGAGCCACCATGCCCATATTCAATAGGAGCGCATGCACCTCTTCAATCAGCTTTTTACTCGCACTTGAAAGACCGATGCTACCGGTCTTCTCGACATAACCGTCCGAATCAAACAGTCCGCGCAAAAATGCCACCACAAAGGGTTTCGGCGCGATCCGCACCCACTCGGGGACCTTTTTGTTGCGCGCATATGTCTCTTCAAGCCCCCATTCACGCAGCTTGGATTTCGCGGCAAACGAGCGTAATTCATAATCATACAGACGGGAGCTGGTTTTGGAAAAACCTGACGCAAATAAAGACTGCGTTATCTGCTGCACACTAGCGATGACTTCCGCATCGGCGGTCGTGAAGTTTATCCTGTCTTTTACCGTCAAGCAGCCATCACCGACCAACAGACCGAGCAAGTACGCCGCATCGGGAGTCGGAATTTTGGTATACGAACCATAGACGTTCGCCCCGCGACTCATCACGACATGCTCGCCTTCAGCGATTTCATCAAGGCGTTTGAAGAGAAATGAGCCTGTCTCGTCGAGTACGACAACCGGATGCTCATGCGTACCCTCAATCCGCGAACCAAGTTCCGTGGTAAGTATCTTCGTTTCCTGTTCGCCGAGCTCGTACCAATGAGACGCCGCTGCAGAGTCAAACTTTGTCGTCTTTGGATTCAGAGAAATCACATCGAGTCCTTCTACCGTAGAATCTTTCCGGACAGTAAAATACTTCGGTACCTCGTCAATGGGAATGTGCCCTTTGTTGGTAAGGAGAAGCGTATCGCCCGTAACGCATTTTCCCGTGCCCGGCGCGCCCATGAGGAGGAGACCCTTCGGGATGCGTGCGCCGATGTCGAGGAATTTTTTCGGATTGCGGAGAAAATCGACGATCTCGGTCAGCTCTTCCTTCGCCTCTTTCGCGCCTGCCACATCGGCGAAGGTGACGCGCTGGGTGGTGTCGGACGGATCAATGACGCGCGCTTTCGATTGTCCGAACGTGAACGCCTGCATGCCGGTGCCTTTTACCTGCCGCGTGAGAAACCAGAGGAAGAAACCGATAAAGACGAGCGGGATGAGGAAAGGAGCCAAATTGAAGAACCAGAAGGAGAAGCCGGATTCGTTCTTCACTTCGATTTTCACCGCCGCCAGTTTTTCGGCAGGAACGCCGTAGTTGCGCAGGCTCTCGGAGAGCGCCGTTCCCACTTCTTTCTTCGATTTGAATTCCTCTTCGCTCTTCGTCGTTACAGTGAGCTCGTCTCCGGAAACCGTGATCGAGACCACTTCATCGTTCATCACTTTCGCCGCCACTTCGGAGAGCGCGAGCTCGTTTGCTTTCTTCCCCTGTCCGACAACGTAGGTGTAGACGGTCGCAACGAGAAGGAACACGAGAAGCGTCGTCAGGAAATTTCCCCAAAACGGCGAGCCGCCCGGCATGCCGATCTCCGGCAACGGATTCTTTCTCCCTTTTTTGCCATTCTTCGGCGTATTGTTGCGGTTAAAAAATGCCATGGATTCTTTAGTATACAGAGCTCCGTTTTTTTGTACAGAAAAGTGGTGCCGGGTATACGCACGCATGGTAAACTTCGTTCATGCCGACGCTGATCCAAAATAAAAAAGCCGGGCTCAACTACGAAACCCTCGAGACATTCGAGGCAGGTTTGGAGCTCCTCGGCCCCGAAGTGAAATCGCTCCGAGAGGGGCAGGGCTCGCTTGAGGGTGCACATGTCGTGGTGCGCGGCGGCGAAGCATATCTTGTCGGCGCGCACATTCCGCCGTACCAGCCGGGGAACACCCCACAAGGATATGACGCGGAGCGGACGCGTAAATTGCTTCTCACACAGAAAGAACTGGCGACATTGTCCGTCAATGAAGAGAAGAAGGGGTTGACAATAGTGCCGCTTTCGGTGTATACTAAAAACCGAAAGCTGAAGCTCCAGATCGCGATCGCGCGCGGCAAGAAGAAATACGATAAGCGCGAAGATATTAAAAAGCGCGATGCGGAACGGGAACTGCGCCGGACATTGAAAAACGAATAGGGATTCTGTCGACCGTCTAGAACACGGGTAGCGTCGTGTGTTTTAGGGGGATGACAGGCCTAGACAATGAATAGATCAGGGCTGATGCGCGAGGCAGAAGTCCGGGGACTTCTTAAAACCCTCCGGAAACTCTAACTGGCAAATCAGTTGCATCGCCGTATTTTACGGCGAATGATTTCGTGTTCGCCTACGCTAAGGCTTAACACGTCGCCTCTCCTGCAATGCTCGAGCGCGGGAAGCATGGCGTCATAACATCGAGCTGCACGGGCGCGGTCGCTTTACCGCACCCGTAAAGACTAAGAGCTCTGGAATAGTGCGATCTCGTTCGCTTCTTACGCACTGCTCCGAAACTTCGAAGCGAACTACGCTTCGTAGATGCGCAGTCCTTCTCTCATTGAACGGGGGTTCAATTCCCCCCATCTCCACTCGTAAAAACATTTGCGCCCTTTTCGGGCGCTTTTGTTTTTTGAGTGGAGATGAGAAAAGTGCCAATGCACTTTTCGTGGCGGAATTGAAAGGCGCAGACATGTTTTGTCAGCAGACAAAACGGTCGAGCCGGGGTCGCGAAAAATGATCCGCGACGGCGGATTATTTATTTGTGACCAATTCCCAGCATTTTCACAAAATAAGAAGTCCCATCAGGGACGCCTATATTTTGTGAGAATCCTGAGGCATATTCGCCGAAGTGCTCCACAAAGTGTGAGTGCTGAGTGCTCCACATCTAAGCCGCCTGTAACAGGCGGCTTAGATGTTATTTCTTTTCTCCCGTCCCGCTTTCTTTCAGGAGTTTCTCGTACACATCTCGAACATACGCTATTTCATGGCCATCGAAGTTATAGTTTTTGGTTTTCGCAGCGCGACGGATGGCATCTACAAAATTATTATACGTCGCGGCAGAATTCCCCCAGTATTCGTATTTATCCAGCTCTCCATGGTATCCCTTCCAATCAATTTGCTCGGCTTTTTTCGTTATATCGAATAACGACTGAGCGATTCTCTGTGCGTGAGGGGAAGAAGGATCATTGGTTTCGCGTATTCCCTCCTTCAGCTCTTCTGTATAGCGTCGTACACGCTCAAAAGACTGCAGATACTCGGGGGAAAGGAGCAAATCAACCGCCTGTTTCTGCGATCGATCAAATATCCCCAATTTTTTTCGCTCCTCTTCAAGCCGTGCTTGTAATTGTTCCGCTGTGGTTTCATCTTTGATAAAACCGAAAAGTCTATTTCGTTCTCCTATCTTCTTCTGAACCTCTTTATGTATTTTTTGTACCTGTTCGTTGGCCAGACGAACATCTTCATCGCTCAAACCCTTCATCCCAGCATTGCTTTTTTTGATGAGATTGTTCCTGCGTTGGATTGACTGGAATGCCTCTTTTCCAAGCTCCTCCATTTGAGGTTTCACCTCTGATAGAAAAGCCTGGATATTCTTTTCAGTATCCAGTCGAACATTTTCCTGATTTGCGGCGTCAAACAATGCGTCTACTACATTCGATTGAGCGGTCAGAGCAGCTATCTGCCTGCTAATTTCTTGCCGTTGCCCTTCTAACGAAGAGACGATGTTCTGAAGCGCAACAAATTCTCCCTTCGCTTTTTCATCAAACAATCCTTTTTCTTCCGCTTCTCTAAAAGGCTCAATATTCTTTTGAGTGTTGGCAAGTAGCGAATCGAGCTTGGCTCCGCTTGCAATGAGCGATTCCCTTTCGGAAACTCGTTTTTTAAGGTTTTCAGTTCGTTCTCGTTCGAGTCGTTCTGCTTCCCGTTGGGTCGCGACAATTCTCGCCTGCAAATCTGCAGAAAGCTTATCTATAGTAGCTGAGGGGTCTTCTGGAGTCACCGGAGCCACATCTACATGGCCTTGTTCTTGAGACATATGTTTTATTATACACCTGTTTTTCTCCTAGTATAGGATGCCCATGCACACCCTATTTGTGAGAATCCTGAGGAGTGTGCAGTAGCACACGACGAAGTGCTCCACAGAACATGGAACAATATTGAAGAATAAAAAAACAGCTCTCGTCCAAATAAGCGTCCGAGAGCTGTTGCGTTGGTGGACAACTCGCTAGCAGAAAAAGTATTAGCCCCCCAAGGAGCTTTTACTTTTTCTCACTCCCTGTAAACCGCTAACCTTTAGC
>Ga0209542_10018824_pt1 | contig 11141 bp, 11 predicted proteins | sample RifCSPhighO2_01_FD_184028 | JGI IMG/M metagenome (GOLD analysis project Ga0209542, IMG submission 184028) | Soil microbial communities from Rifle, Colorado - Rifle CSP2_plank highO2_0.1 (SPAdes) (version 2) | ecosystem: Environmental > Terrestrial > Deep subsurface > Rock core/Sediment ...
CTCGGAAGACGCTGTCTTCTCTAAAACCACCGGGTTGCCCACCGCCAGTTCGACTATCGTTATTCAGTCCTCAGCCTCCTCGGCTAGCGGCACCATCGATATAAGTACCCAGGGACAGGTTAGCTACTCAATCAATTAGAAAGCGGAGGTTGTATAATAGTTAATAATGAGAAAGGGAGCCGATCTTGAAACCGGTCAATCTCTGGTTGAGGTTGTCGTTGGCGCTGCTATTGCCGCTTTGATTATCGGCGGGGCGGCTACGGCTTTAATTGTATCCCTGCGCTCTAATAAGCAGGCGGCTAATTCTGAAACCGCTGTCTCGCTTGGCGAAGAATTAAGGGACGGTCTGAAATCGGTGGCCGAGGCCGAATGGCAGGATTTATACAACCTAAGCCCTAAGGGAGCGGGCAATTCCTACCATCTTATCGAAAGCGGCAGTCCGCCGGTTTTGGTTACATCAAGCGGCACCGAAGATGTAGTCGTTGGCGGTATTACTTATACCCGTTCCTTTATAACAGAGAATGTTAATCGAGATTCAAACGGCGATATTGTCACAAGCGGCGGGACCGAAGACACCTCAACCCAAAAAGTGACGGTTACTGCAACCTGGTCAAGCGGAGGCCAGACTGCCCAAATCCAGCTTGTCGAGTACCTGACTCGCTGGGCAAAAAACGCGGTAGTCGATTTTACCGATTGGAACGGTTCCTCCGGAGCCGAAGGTCCGATTACCTCACCGAACAATAATTATTCATCTCAAACTGATCTTGATCTTTCGGCAAAGGGCGAAATTAGATTAGCTCCATAATGCCTAGATTGATTACTGATATTTATCCGATAAAAAAAATTCCCAAACAGTATTTCACCCGGGGATTAATTATTCTGGTTATCGGATCCGGACTGCTTTTAGGCAATTGGCTCGGGGTGGTGCGTTTACCCTCAAAAGTCCAAGAGGCAGAAGCGGCGGTCACGGCGGCGAACCTCACTTCGGGTTCATCAACCACCGATGCCTCATCTTACACCACTGCCTCAATCACCCCCTCGGCCAACAAGCTTATTTTAGTGGCCGTGACGATTAGAAATGATACGAGTGACGCTGCCTCAGCCCCTACCATTTCAGGTAATGGCTTGACTTGGGTCCAAATCAATACCCAAAGCTTTGGTGCCAGACAAAATCTCACCCTCTTTAGAAGCATGGGAGCCTCTCCTTCAGCCGGGGTCATCACTATTGATACCGGCGGCGATACTATGGATATGGTTTCCTGGACCGTGGCCGAGTTTGACGGCGTCGACACCTCAGGCACCAACGGTTCAGGAGCGATTGTTCAGAATGCCGTAAATTCAACAACGGGGGCTACCTCCCTAACCGTAACGCTCGCCGCTTTCGGTAGCGCCAATAATGCCACTTATGGGACATTTACTCATTCACAATTTAACGAAGGAATTGCTCAGGGCACAGGATTTACCGAACTAGCTGATTCCTTTGCCGCCGGCGTTTACGGCACTGAATCAGAATGGCGAAACGACAATGACACCTCGGTCGACGCCTCGTGGGTAACCTCAACGAGGGGAGCTGGGATTGCGGTTGAGATTAAAGCATCGGCTGGGGCCGCTGCTCCCACCGTTACCTCCGTCACTGGTCAGAACCCCCAAACAACCGCTGGCGGTAAGTCAATCACTATCAACGGCACAAACTTTGTCGCTACTCCAACCGTTACGGTGGGCGGGACTTCCGCGACCAATGTTACTTTTGTGAGCTCAACTCAATTGACCGCTACGGCCCCAGCTAAGGCGGCTGGTTCATATAACGTAGTGGTGACTAACCCCGATTCCCAAAGCGGCACCTGTACTAACTGTATGACGTATACTGCGCCGCCGACAGTAACGAACGTTGACCCCAATAGCGGTCTAAACACCGCTGGCGGCGAGACCGTCACCATTACCGGCACCGGTATTAAAGTCGGCAGTAACGGCGTCAAAGTTGATACCACCTATGCCACTACCTCTGGTTCTTCAACCTCAGCCACCTTCACCACCCCGGCTCATTCAGCCGGCGCTGTTACCTTGAGGGTTTATGGTACGAGCGGCACTGACTCAAACGGGATTTACTATGATTACAGCCCATTTACTTACGGCGCTGCTCCCACCGTTACTTCCGTCACTGGTCAGAACCCCCAGACAACCGCTGGCGGTAAGTCAATCACTATCAACGGCACAAACTTTGTCGCTACTCCAACCGTTACGGTGGGCGGCACTTCCGCGACCAATGTCACTTTTGTGAGCTCAATCGAACTCACTGCCACGGCTCCAGCCAAAGCCGCCGGCTCCTACGACGTGGTCGTCACCAACCCTGATACTCAAAGCGGTACCTGTACGACTTGTATGACCTATACCGCTCCACCGACTGTCACCAATGTTAATCCAAACGACGGTCTAAACACCGCTGGCGGCGAGACCGTCACCATTACCGGCACCGGCATTAAAGTTGGCTCGAGTGGCGTCAAGATTGATACCACTTACGCCACTACCTCTGGTTCTTCGAGTTCAGCCACTTTCACCACCCCGGCTCATGCAGATGGCAGTGTTACCTTAAGAGTTTACGGCACGAGCGGCACTGATGCCAATGGAATTTATTATGACTATAGTCCTTTTACTTATACGGCCCAGGCGCAGGTCACGGCGGCGAACCTCACTTCGGGTTCATCAACCACCGATGCCTCATCTTACACCACTGCCTCAATCACCCCCTCGGCCAACCAGCTGATTCTAGTGGCCGTGACGATTCGGAATGATACAAGTGCTGCCGCCCCAACGCCGACTATATCTGGCAATGGCTTGACTTGGGTCGCGATTGATAATCAAACCATGGGAGCAAGACAGAAACTAACCCTTTTTAGAAGCATGGGAGCCTCTCCTTCAGCCGGGGTCATCACTATTGATACCGGCGGCGATACTCAAGATATGGCTTCCTGGACGGTTGACCAGTTTGACGGCGTCGACACCTCCGGCACCAATGGTTCGGGAGCGATAGTCCAGTCTGCCAAAAACTCAGCCACAGGAGCAACTTCTTTGACCGTAGCCTTAGTTGCTTTTGGTTCGGCGAACAACGCAACCTATGGTACTTTTGCCCACGTTGTTTCCAACGAAGCCATCACACAAGGGACTGGATTTACCGAACTAGCCGATTCCTTTGCCGCCGCTGTTTACGGCACTGAGTCAGAATGGCGAAACGACAATGACACCTCGGTCGATGCCTCGTGGGTCACCTCAGGGAACGCGGCTGGGATTGCGGTTGAGATTAAAGCGGCGGCTGGAGCGGCTCCCACCGTCACCGATGTTAATCCAAACAATGGTTTAAACACCGCTGGCGGCGAGACCGTCACCATTACCGGCACCGGTATTAAAGTCGGCAGTAACGGCGTCAAAGTTGATACCACCTATGCCACTACCTCTGGTTCTTCAACCTCAGCTACCTTCACCACCCCGGCTCATTCAGCCGGCGCTGTTACCTTGAGGGTTTATGGCACTGGGGGTAATGATGTCAATGGAATCTATTATGACTATAGTCCATTTACTTATACCTCCCAGGGGGGGGTCACGGCGGCGAACCTCACTTCGGGTTCATCAACCACCGATGCCTCATCTTACACCACTGCCTCAATCACCCCCTCGGCCAACCAGCTGATTCTAGTGGCCGTGACGATTCGGAACGATATTTCTGCCCTCGCTCCGATTCCCACTATATCGGGCAATAGTTTAACTTGGGTTCAAATAGATAGCCAGACTCTTTTTGGACAGAGGGAAAGAATTACCCTCTTTAGAAGCATGGGAGCCTCTCCTTCAGCCGGGGTCATCACTATTGATACTGGCGGCGATACTCAAGATATGGCCTCCTGGACGGTTGACCAGTTTGACGGCGTCGACACCTCCGGCACCAATGGTTCAGGAGCAATTGTCCAAAGCGCCAAAAACAATCTGACGGGAGTAACGGCCCTAACCGTAACCCTGGCGAGTTTTAGCTCAACCAATAATGCTACTTATGGGGTATTCACCCACGCCGTTACTAACGAAGACATTGAGAGCGGAATAGACTTCACCGAATTGGCCGATTCCTTTGCCGCTGCTATTTATGGAACCGAATCAGAATTTAGAAGTGATAGCAGTACCTCGGTTGATGCTTCGTGGGCAACTGAAGAAAGGACGGGTGGAATTGCGCTAGAGATTAAATCCTCATTAGCCGAAAGTGCCGCCTCTGGCAGTTTAATTTCAAGCACTTTTGATACTGGATTTAGCGGAGGAGTAAAGCTCAATTCAATTCTTTGGCAGGGCTCTTTAGGAACCGGGGGGACTAATAATGTTAAGTTTCAAATGGCGAGTAGCCATTGTTCCAATGGGGCTACTGATTCTCCAACTTGTACCACTAGCGTTGGCTGGGGCGGCGCAAAGACGAGCGGCGACGGCGCTTTCATCGGTTCGGACGGCACCTCCACCACTTACTACGGACCCGTATCCCCGAATACCCCATCGGTTATTCCGACTAACCAGCACAACAACAAGCGCTATTTCCGGTATAAGATTTTTCTAGATAAAGCCGTGGATACCACCACGCCAGTGGTTAAGGACGTGATCATTAATTACTCACCATGAAGGGCGTTTCTGCTCTACCCACCATTCTCCTTATCTCGATCATTATTTTAGAACTCGCAATTGCCGTGGCTCTCACCGCTAGTAGTCTAAGTAATACTTTCTACGGTGAAAGAATGGCAAGCGAGGCCTTGGCCGCCGCTCGAGCCGGGGCCGAAGATGCTATTGTAAGGGTAATCCGTTATAAGAATTGCCCTACCACTGGTTGCCCGGCCTCTTACTCGGTGGCAGTCGGCTCTCGCTCGGCTGATGTGACGATTGCGAGCGACGGCCAAGGACACATCACCATTGACTCAACCGGCACTGCTTTTACTAGGAAAAAGAAGGTCGAAGTAATTTTAGGAGTTGACCCTACTACCGGTGAGGTCAAGCTTCAATCTTTTGAAGAAGTAGCGTTATAGAATTCATCATGAGGGGAATTAAGGGATTAAAATGGTTTATCCGAAAACTATCTTCGCCTCTAAGAGTGGCGGGGCTTGAGCTTACCGATTCCTCTATTAAATTTCTGGATTTAAAAAAGGGAGAGGCAATTTCCTACCGTTTACCACCGGGCGTAATCGAGGCGGGGATCATTAAAGACCGGAAGACTTTCATTAATTTCCTTTTGAAACTGCGCGGACAGGCGGTTCCTAGTCGGCGTCGACCGATCAGCGTTATTCTCGTTCTGCCCATTAATAATGTCTATATTGGGACTTTCACTTTGCCCCAAATTGCTGAAGAGAATCTGGCTGAAGCCGTCGATCTAAATCTCAAAATGAGTTCACCAATTGACGTTGCCAAAACCTATTATGACTGGCAGGAGATTCTCGGGCCAAGAAATAAAGATCAGATCGAGATTTTAGGAGCCTTTGCCTACCAAAAAGTAGTTGATGACTTCATCGGAGCGCTCGAAGAGGCTGGATTCGGCACGGCGGCGGTCGAGTTCTCAAGCTTAAGTTTGGCGCGGGAGCTTTTGGCTAAAAAAATTATTACCCCCACGGATTTCTATTTTATAGTCGAGCTTAGTCCCCAAGGGCTGAATTTTATTTTAACCGAGTCCTCGAGTCCTACCTTTCATTACTTTTATCCCTGGAAGCTGGTTCAAGGCGACTCGAGGGTTATCGCCCTCGAAGAGTTCAGGCGGAATCTCGAATCCGAAATGCGACGAGTCTTGAATTTTTATGCCACTCATCGAAGCGGCCAGAAGCTCCCCGAGATTATCTTTATTACTCCTGTCCTTGAAGAAGAGATAAGTAGCTTGGTTCAGGCTAAATTCGGAGAATACAAATTCAAGTTTTTAAAGAGCGATGAGGTAAATGCAGTGGCAGGCGCGGCGAGACGTGGTCTCGTCTCTCGCTCCGAAGACTTTGAGATTAGTTTGGCTAATCTTAGCGCTCGAGGGGTTTTTGAGCGAGCCCAGCTCATTAACTTCGTCAATGTCTGGCGGAATATCACCCTGACTCTTGTTGGTTTTCTCCTTATCCTATTTTCGGCCTCAAACTTTATTTTACGGCGGACTGCCACCGAGGCCTCGCTTGAGGAAAGTATTAGGCTGGGCGAGCCCGAGACGGCCGAACTCGCCGAGCTTAAACAAAAAGTCGAGGAGTTTAATCGCCTAGTGACCCTTGTCGGCGAGATTAAATCAGGCGCCCGTAATTTTTATCCGCTCGTTCAAAAAGTGAGCGATTTAGCTGGGCCCGAAATTACCCTGACCCGGTTTAGTTTTTATTCGGAACGCCCCGCCTCGATTAATGGCGTCGCCTCAAGCGAGAACGCAGCGGTCGACTTCAAAAATCGCATTGCCGCTTTGCCTCAATTTAGCGAAGTGAACCTCCCATTATCAAGCATCTCTAAAACCAACGAAGGACAGATCTTTTTTAACCTTGGCTTTAAGGTCAATAACTTAGAGTTCTAAGTTTAGATACTAAAAATTACCTTCTCCGCCGCCATGAAAGCTTCTTTAAGCAGGGAATAATCTTTACGGCCGATTGGCTTTAAGATAAACTCTCCGGCTTTGCCTCTTTTCTTCCTGATGCCTAGACGAAGACGCCAGAAGTTTTTGGTACCGAGGGCATTAATGATACTCTCTACCCCCTGGTGACCGGCTGAACCGCGGCCAAACGAAAGCCTAAACATTCCCAAGGGGATGTCGGCATCGTCATGGACAATGAGGATTTCTTCTGGTTGCAATTTGTATTTTTTAAGCGCTTCTTTTATATATCTACCCGATTGATTCATATAAACATCGGTTTTCAAAAGTTCAAAGTTCGGCCTAGCGGGATACCCCCGGCTTTTCAAATAGTCGATAAAAAGATGGCCTGTATTGTGATAAGTCTCGTGGTACTCGGGATCGGGATTGCCGAGCCCGATTATTAGTTTTATCTCTCTTTTTTCGGTTAGAACCATGAATTTGCCACCTCCTTTTAATTGTATTAGAATGCCTCGAGATACACACCGATGAGACAACTTTTCGCTTCAATTCTTGAGATTCTTGAGACTTTGGTTATAGTACTGGTCTCCATTTACTTCGTCTATAGCTTTATCGCTCAACCCTTCTTGGTCCAGGGGGCGAGTATGGAACCCAACTTCGAAAGCGGTGACTATCTTTTGGTAGACGAGGTGACTTATCGTTTCCGCGAACCGGAAAGAGGAGAGGTAGTCGTTTTTAGAAATCCGGCGAACGAGAACGAGTTTTACATCAAACGGGTGGTGGGGCTACCGGGCGAGACGGTGATTATCCAGGATGGTCAGGTGACAATTGACGGCGAGCCGATTAAGGAAGGCTACTTGTCCGATGGGCAAAATCTAAAAGGAGAATATATTTTTAAATTGGCCGAGGGCGAACATTTTGTAATGGGAGATAATCGAGCTCAAAGTTTTGATTCCAGGAGCTGGGGGCCGCTCGATGAAGATTTGATTATCGGTATTGTACGGTTGAGATTCTGGCCGCCGACCACTTTCGCCATCCTAAATCCCTAAATAAAGTCAATGCTTAAAAAAAAGATTGCAGCTCCGGAAAAAAGGATAGATAGAATTGAATCACTTGCGCCGCCGAAAGGGATGCACGACGTGCTCCCTAAAGATATGCCTTTTTGGGATAAGGTGATTGAAGCCACCCGAGAGATCGCCGACTTCTATAATTTTTCCCGGATTGAGACGCCCATCGCCGAAAAAGTAGAACTTTTTGAAAAGGGAGTGGGGGAGACAACGGACATTGTCGAGAAGGAAATGTATTTTTTGAAAACCAAAGGCGGTGATAAGTTGGTTCTCCGGCCGGAAATGACGGCGCCGGTTGTCCGGAGCTATCTTCAAAACGGACTCCACCGCCTGCCTCAACCCCAGCGGCTTTATTATTTTGGTCCGGCCTTTCGCTACGAAAGACCTCAAGCCGGTCGCTACCGCCAGTTTAATCAGTTTGGCTTTGAAATCATCGGCGGTGATAGCGATCCGATCTATGACGCCCAGGTTATCGTCGCCTCTTTCCGCCTGATCGAGAATTTAAAGATTAAGCCTCTGATTATTCAGATTTCGAGCATCGGCTGTCGGATTTGCCGTCCTGGCTATCGCAAAAAACTCGTTGACTATTACCGGGGTCAACCGGTTTGCCGCGATTGTTTGAGACGGCTGAAGCTGAATCCGTTGCGTCTTTTAGACTGCAAAAAAGAGGTTTGCCAACCGATTAAAGCGGGCGTCCCCAGCATCCTCGACAGCCTTTGTAGCCCTTGCCGTAGTCATCTGAAACAGGTGTTTGAGTCGCTGGAAGAGATCGACCTGCCCTACACCCTGAACCCGCTCCTCGTCAGGGGATTAGATTATTATAGCCGGACTGTTTTTGAGATTTTTGCCAGCGAGGAAAAAGATGGACTACCTTCGGCACCTCCGACCGCGAGCGTCGGCCTAGCCCTGGCTTCTGGCGGCCGCTATGATTATCTGGCTGAAATTCTCGGCGGTCGGCCGACGCCGGGCGTGGGAGTGGCCGGCGGCGTCGAGCGACTGGTGGAGCTCTTAATGGAGCGGTCCGATGCGATAAAGCTGCCTAAACCGAGGACTAAAATTTTCCTGGTTCACATCGGCGATTTAGCTAAAAGAAGAAGTCTCTCTTTAATTGAAGAATTCCGTCGGGGCAATATTGGCGTGGTGAGCGCCTTGGGAAAAAATTCTCTTTCGGATCAGCTGGAATTGGCCAATAAGATTCACTCACCCCTGGCCCTGATTCTTGGTCAGCGGGAGGTTTATGAGGAGAGCATTATCATCAGGGATATGATAACCGGAGTTCAGGAATCAGTGCCCCTGAAGAAGGTAGTCGAGGAAGTGAAAAAAAGACTGCATTAATGGATTGTCTATTTTGTAACATCGTCAATAAGAAAATATCGGCCGAGGTCATCTACGAGAGTAACGAAACGTTGTCACTCCTCGATGTGAATCCGCTCGCTCCTGGACACACCATCGTCATCCCCAAGGAACACGCGGACTCAATTGCCACCCTTTCCGAGAATAATCTCGGCCCTATTTTTTTGACGGTAAGATATATAACTGGTATGCTCGAGAACGCTCTTTCACCCGAGGGATTTACCATCGGCATTAATCAGGGGCCGGCTTCCCGGGGAGGAATTGAACATCTTCATATTCATGTGGTGCCCAGGTGGCATGCCGACAATGGCGGTAGTATCCACTCTATAGTTCATAATCCGCCAAAGGAAAGCCTTGAAGAGATAAGAAAAAAGATTCTAGAAGCGAATAAAGTTTAATCTATGTCTGCTATTTCAATTAAGAGGAAGGAAGGAGAATCGACGAGTTCTTTAGTTTACCGTTTTACCAAAAAGGTTCAGCAAAGCGGGGTTTTAGTCGAGGCTAAAAGACGGCGCTTTAAGAAGCGGGCGGTTAACCGCAATCGCCGGCGCCGTTCAGCCCTCCACCGACGAAGGCGGAGCGTCGAGATCGAGCGGGCGAGGAAGCTCGGCAAGTTCTAATGGCCATTATCGAGGAGCTTCGGGCCGACTCAATTCAGGCCCTAAAAGGCGGCGATTCATTCAAATTGGAGGCGATTCGTTTTCTTCTCTCGAGTATTCACAATGCCGAAATTGAAAAAAGAACTAAGAGCGGTGAGGGGAACTTAACCGACGAAGAAGTTGTTTCGGTTTTAAATAAAGAGGCTAAGAAAAGAAGAGAGGCTATTGAAATTTATGCCGGAGCCGGTCGGAAAGACCTAGAAGAAAAAGAAACGCGCGAACTTGAGATCATTAAGTCTTATCTTCCAGAAGGATTAACCGCCGCTGAAATAGAATCGGTTATTGATAAGGCGCTCGCCGCCGGGCCTAAACCCCTTGGCGAAGTAATGAAAGAAGTGATGAAAGAAGTAGCCGGTCGGGCCGATTCGAAGACAGTCAGCGACTTGGTTAAAGAGAAATTAAGCCAGGGATGAAGAGCTCGATTTCGGTTATCGCTCTTGATAAGAGATTCAAAAACTTAGAAAAAGATTTTAAAAAGACAATTTCGACCCTCGTTCAATTTCTTGGGCTAGACCGGGTCGAGTTCGAGGTTTATCTGGTTAGTCGCCGGATGATGCGGGAGATTAATCACCGTTTCCTGGGTAAAAACGAGCCGACCAATATTCTTTCTTTTACCCTGCCCCGGGAATTCCCCCAGGCTCCTTCTTTAACTAAAAGATTAGGAGAGATTTATCTTTGCCCCCCGGTCGCGAGAGAAAGAAAAGAGAAATTTGAGGCGCTTTTAACCCACGGTCTCCTCCATTTATTAGGTTTTAATCACGATCTTAAAAATGCTAGAATGGGGATGGAGAAACTGGAATTAAACTTTATTGAATGGCTCAAGCAGCGGTCCTAGGTCTTGATATCGGTTCGGAAAGCGTGAAAGCAATAGTGGCTCTGCCCGGCACGAGCGGTCGAATGATCATCCGGGCGAGTTTTAGCAAACCCTCTCATGGGTTGAGACGGGGCGTGGTGGTTGATATGGAGGCGGCGGCTACAGCCCTGCGTTCTCTGCTTCAAGAGGTCAAACAGATTGATAAATCGGCCCTTAAGAACATTTATCTTCGAGCCGGAGGGCCTGATGTCAAGGTCCAAAGCTCAAGGGGAATTACGGCCGTTTCCCGGGCCAATGCCGAGATTTTTAAAGACGATATTGAACGGGTGGTGCAATCATCCGAGGCCCTTAATCTGCCCTCTAATCGGATGATTCTCCATACCGTCAAACAGGAATTTATTGTTGATGGGGTCGGGGACATTCAGGACCCCCTGGGCATGACCGGGGCGCGACTGGAACTCGTCAGTTTAATCATTGATGCCTTTCAGCCAGCGGTTAAAAATTTAACCAAGTGTGTCGAGCTCGGGGGCGGCAGTGTTAGCGGTTTAATTTTTGGTCCCCTGGCTTCGGCTATGGCCGTGCTCACTAAAAACCAAAAAGAATTAGGCGTGGTTTTAATCGATATCGGCTACGGCACGACGGGCTTGGCTGTTTACGAGGAAGACAAGCTTTTACATACGAAAGTCCTGCCGGTCGGG
>Ga0209542_10018825_pt1 | contig 11141 bp, 19 predicted proteins | sample RifCSPhighO2_01_FD_184028 | JGI IMG/M metagenome (GOLD analysis project Ga0209542, IMG submission 184028) | Soil microbial communities from Rifle, Colorado - Rifle CSP2_plank highO2_0.1 (SPAdes) (version 2) | ecosystem: Environmental > Terrestrial > Deep subsurface > Rock core/Sediment ...
TAGACAATCCAGATAATATCACAATTATCACAATTGCCGCCATAAGATAGAACTGACCTCTCTTTAACATAGGGAAAATAAAACTAACAAACTTATAAGTCTTTTGAATCCTCTAGTTAGTCATTAATAAAATCGCTTTTCTTTTCTTTAGGTTCCTGCACAGCTCTATGTATCTTAGCGAAAGAAGGAGTAGCTATAATAATATTATCTCCAAAACCAGCAATTGAACCCTCCAGAGCTTCAATTGTCTTCTTAATCTTAGATATAGATCTTTTAAGCTCTATAATATCTTTGGTTTTCAACGGCTTTATATCTATAACTGCAATAGTAAACCCTTCCCTTAAAGAGTTAAGAACATCATTTGTATCGTCAAAAGTCCTTAGAACAAACGGCTTCACAATAACATTCTCCTGCTTTTGCTCCACAGAATTCAAATCAATCTCCACATAATCTTCCTCACCTTTATCTTTTCCAAAGAATTTTCCTATATTCAATCCCATGCGAATCTGTAATTCAAGGAGTATATAAATATTGCTATGATTTTTTGGTATTCTCGTTCTTCCCGTCTTTACCGATACTGCCTACAACCTTTTGTCTTAATTTTATAGATTTATCCTGCAAAACACTCTCCTGCCTTTCTATAGAAGTTATTCTCAACTCAGTAATTTTCTTTTTCTCTTCTAATTCCTTTACCAATGTATCCTTATCTGTCTTCAACATAATTCCAGATAATATTCTATAAACTTCATCTTTGGTTTCCTTCAATTCTTTTAAGGCATTAGCACTCTCCTGTAACTCCACAAGAAACATTTGTTTTTGAGCCAATAAATTTTGAAGATTATGCTCCAGCATCTGTAATTCTTCTATTATCTTTTCAGGTCCACTAGAATCCATTTAAACCGCCTTCAATTTCACAATCTGCAATCTCGGTTTGAAGAATATCTTAGAGCCGCAATGTGGGCACACGAATCTCTTCTCCAAAACCTTGTTGCTTATAGGTTTGCCGCATTTGAAACATTTATATTGTGCCATATTATATTTCCAATCCCTATATTTTTAAACCTATTGGTTAAGTTTAAAAATCAGAACTTTCATAAGTACCTTCATGATCGAGTTTGATTTTCACAATAAAGGAAACACAAATCGTATAAAAGGAAACTTAGGAGACCTTGTAATTTTAAGAACACTTCCGAAAGATTTAGAAAAAGTCAGATACAAAGGAGATACAAGGCCCTATGTCTTAGGGACTTTGCATAGTGTTCATTTACAAAGACCTTCTGGTCCCAATGATAAGGTCTTCATCTCAGGAGCAAGAAACCTCATCCTAGTTTATCCGGCATCTGCTAAATACGGAAATAATCGAGTAGAGAATTATTTAGCAAATGTAGGTTACGGTATAACGCGATTAGAAGAGATAAAAATTGGACAGGGAGAGGTGCTTAATTATATAGAAAGTAGGGAAGAGCTTAGGGGGCATTTAAAATGGATTAATCAATTAAGAGAGCCATACCAATTTCCAGAAATACAAAGAGGAAAGTATTCTAGAATTATTTCATCTTAAGGAATTAGAGGCTCAAATTTATAAACACAAATCTATTATCATTCATACAAAAAGATGGTGTACGATTTCCTTGTTATTGGTGCTACAGGTATGCAGGGCAGAATTGCCTCAAGAGACTTGCTTCAAAGCGGATACTCTGTCCTGCTTGCAGGAAGAGACAAACCGAGGATAGAGCATATTCTAAAGAAGTATCCTAATAGAACCGGATTTGCCCACGTAGAACTAAGAGACAAAGAGAATATAATTCAAGTAATAAAAAAATCGGGGGCAGATGTAGTAATAAATTGTGCAGAAGGAGACTACAATATTGATGTTTTAAAAGAGTGCATAAAGCAAGGAGTAAATTACCTAGATTTAGGATCAGACGACTGGATGACTGAAATTCAATTTGCTCTTCACAACTCTCTAAAAAATAAGAACCTCCTATCTTTAACAGGATGCGGTTCAATTCCAGGCATAGTTAACGTAATGGCCAAATTCGCTGCAGATAAGTTCGATAAAATTGAAAGGATAGACTGTGGATTCGACTGGGATTCTAACATGAAGACTTTTGTCGTACCATATTCAATAGACACAATCGTAGATGAATTTGTAAAAAAATCAAACGTTATAAGGGACGGGAAAGTCAAATACATCGACCCTTTGACTTGTGAAATAGATCACAAACTAATAGGCATACCAGCAAGCAGAGCAAGAAGTATTATGCACCAAGAAGTCTACACATTCTATAGGGCATTTAAAAATAAAGGAATAAAGACAATAACTTCCTACGGAGGTTTCCCAGACCACTCATTTAATGCAATAATGGAATTAATTAGCCTCGGACTCTGTTCTCATGATCCGGTTATGGTTGAGGGCGTAAAACATCTAAAAATAAATTTCATCACAGAGTCATTCAAACACATAGGAATGCCTAAAGGTTACACAGAAAAGGAAGACTTATGGATAATTCTTCAAGGAAAAAAAGATGGAGAAAAGAAGAGAACAGAAATGGTTTGTACTGCAGGTACTCTCAAAGGATGGGAAGATGCAACTTGCAACATAGACACAGGAATGCCAATAAGTATAATGGCTCAGATGGTAAAGAAAGGTCTTATCAAGGAAAAAGGGTCATACAGTCCAGAGAACATAGTTCCCCATCAGCACTTCTTTAAAGAGTTAGCAAAGAGAGATATGCATGTTTACGAGAATAAAAGAAGAATAAATTAAACTATTTTTGTTCAAGATAATAAGCAGGACCCGCAAAAACTGTTCCCGTCTTCACATCTTTCCATATTCCAGACGCAATTCTTTTCGCCTTTCCCTTTTTATAGAACGGGGATATCTGTCTTTTCCTCTGATGCTCTTCTACTTTATTATATTCTTTCCTAACCCTGACGCCATACCCTGCGCCGAATTTTCCGAATGCTCTTACTTTCTTTGTCTTTGTCATATTCTCTCCTACTTTCGCGGCTTTTTAAACTTTACATTATAGGGGGTTGTCTAATTTTCGGTTGTTTTAGCCATATTTAACTCTCCTGTCGCTTTCGGTTGTTTTAGAATTCCATTACAAAGTCTAATTGCTCTTCTGGTATGTTTATAGAAAGACCATAGTCTATTGCTTCCTTCCAAGTTCTTTTATCTGTTGCGCTTACAATGAATTTCTTGCCCTTAAAGAAAATCATCATTACATCATCCTTCCAAAAGTGCATATACCAACTTTGTTTTAGATGATGGCGTATTCTTTCAATATCTTTTTCAGTTAGTAATGAATCATAAATGTGCCATCTTTGTTCTGGATTATTTTCAGAGGTTATTCTTATTTTAACAGCTTTAAGATTATTCAAAACTCTATTATCGTCTAAACTTTCTTCAACAATGCAACCCTTCCACATTTCCACTACCCTAAGAAGTTTTTAATTTATTTAAACTTTACACTATAGCAATTACTTCGATAATCTCTCTGTTGGTTGCTATATTCGAGAGGATTAAACAGCTTGGTTAGAAATTTAAGTCTCTCGTTATAAATGGGGATGCTGGGATTTGAACCCAGATTTTGAAGTCCCAAACCTCAAGTACTAACCAGGTTATACTACATCCCCATTATTCATTTTGAGAATTTACTATATTTAAGCTTACTTATTTAGGATTATTTTACAGAAGGAGCTTCAGCAGGGTTTGGACGAAGAGTCTTTAGAGCATCTTCTTTTCTAGCTTGTTGTATTATACCTATCCATTTATCATAATCTCTTTGAAATTCTTCCATAACCTCGTTATCTAAAATACTCTCCTTATTATAATTAGTAGCTTCGCCTCCATTTATTATTCTTGCTTGGTAAACTTTATTTTCATTAGATGCATGATATTCTATAATTTTACCATCCTTTCTTTTAATATTTAAATGATAAAGTTTACTACTATTCATACCATCTTCATCCATATTGAAAGAGATAACATTGCCTACTTTATCTTCTACAGAAGAGGAAACATGTTTATCACATCCGCTCAAAGGCAACAAAGCCAGTGAAGCTCCTAAAACAATATCTCTTAATTTCATAAAAACTTCACCATTAATCAATATTTAAATCTACTCATAAAAATTTTTACTCAAGTAGTAGTAAAATTACTTATTCTCTAAAGATTCTACTTGTCCAGGATTTTTCACTTTTTCAACAATACTTATTTCTGAAGTCTCGCAATATCCTATTCTATCTTCCTCAAAATGCCTACTTGAGAATTTAATTTTATCTCCCTTATCAATTGCAATTAAAAGCGCAGATGCAGGTCTGCCTGAAGAAGATTCTACTTGCATACTATAATCTCCTTTTTCGGTACGGGCTCTTAAAGCATAACCATATACGGACTTATCTACTACAACTCCTTCAAGATAATCTTTTCTTGATGAACTATCAGCACCGATACCAAATACACCATATGTCATAAGGCCGAAAGTACCAGCAGCAAAAACTCCTCCTACGCAAAATACGGCCTTAAACATTTTATCCCCTATATTCCTAGACATATACAACTTCAACAAAATTGCTATTTAAATTTTATGGGGATAGAGAATAAACTAAGAATTATTTCTTCTTGCTATCTTTCTTAGGCTCTTCTTTCTTAGCACCAGCAGCAGGTTTAGCTCCAGGCGCAGCAACCGCTTTAGCATCAGTTGCACCAGCAGTAGGTTTAGCCTCACCAGCTGGAGTACCAGCAGCAGGAGCAGCAGCACCAGCCGCAGTTGCAGCAGCAACTTTAGCAGCTTCCTCAGCAGCCTTAGCTTCCTCAAGAGCTTTCTTATCTCTCTCTTGTTTAGCCTTTCTAACTTCAAAGAACTTTTCAAGCTTTGCTTTCTTTTCTTCAGAAACTTCAGTTATCTTGCCATCAATTTCTTTATCATATTTTCCTTGATCAATGTCCTTCTCAATTTCTTTAGGATCTTTATTATCTATTAATATACCAAGAGAAACACAGCTGCCCACTGCAAGCTTAACAGCAGACTTCAAAGTCTTAGCAAGTAAATTTGGCATCTTCGTTTCAGCAATAGAAATTAATCTCTCAAAAGCAATATTTCCAACTTTAGTTGCATGAGGCTCTCCTGAACCCTTCTCAATCGCAACCTCTTTCTTTATCAACTCAGCCATAGGAGGAGAAAAAACAGAAATTGTAAATGTCTTAGTTTTTCCATCAACATCAATCTCAACAGGAACTTTCATTCCAGCAAATCCTTTAGTAGCAGTATTAACATCTCCGATTACTTTTCCCAGATTTATTCCCATTGGTCCAAGCTGCTGCGCAATCGCAGGACCGGGCGCCATTTTTCCACCTTCAACAATTAATTTTACTTTCATAGGTCGTCTCCATCATCGTTTGAGTCTTCTTCACGCCTTATAACCTTTACGTTGCTAATCTTCACAGTTACAGGAATAGGAACAGATGCTCCAAGAAGAGAAACAATAACTTCTCCTTTAGCTTTATCAATTCTTACAACTTTTGCTTTCTCTCCCTTAAATGTCTGTCCAATCATCTCAACAATATCTCCTTCCTTAATATTATAATCCTCAACCTTAGGCTCAAGCATATTCTTAATTTCGTCATAAGTTACAGTCTTTCTAATTATTCCTTTAACATACGGCAAATTAAACGCAGCTTCCTCGGCAGAATCCCTATCTAAGGCCTCTAATATAATATATCCTTTAAGACCATGGGGCCTTATTACAGAAAACACAGTAAGATTCTTTTTTAGAACTCTCTCGCTAATTGCTTCTACAACGTTATCTTCCTTGTTTGTCGTTACCTTTACAATAAATATCATTTTACTTATGCTCCGCTACCTCCTAATACTTAAGAAGTAGTAATCCTATTATAAATTCGGCCTTTTTAAAACTTTCTAAATTATCTTTTAAAAGTGGTTAAATAAATTTATAACAAATACTCTCCTAATATCGCCATGAATGTATTTGATATTGTAGATAAATCTGGTAGAAAAATAAGATTGCCTAAAAAAAGCTGGACACACATTACAACAACTCATAGAGAGATGGCAAATTATCTTGAAGAAATTAAAGAAACCCTAATAAGACCATTAAAAATAATTCAACATACAAAAAAGGAGAATTTATGTTTCTATTACACTTATCAAAAACATAGAAAAAATCCAGAAAAATATCTTAAAGTCTTAGTTAAATATTTAAACGGCGAAGGCTTCGTAATTACATCACAATTTGTGAGGCACATAAGATGAAAGGTCCTATAGATATATATTATGACGAGGAAGGGGATTTCTTAGAGATAACTATCTCAAATCCGCCAGAAGAAAGCTATTGCGAAGACGTTAAAGAAGATATTTTTCTAAGAAGAGACGAGCATACAAATGAGATAATAGGAATAGGCATTCTTAATTTTAAAGAGCATACAGAAGACCTTAAAGATATGCTAGAGAACTTGCCAGTCAAGATTAATTTTGAGACTCTATCTTAATTATCTTTTTTCCAAAATAGGCTCAGAATATTCAACAGGTCTAATCTCATAACTCTGAACAACAGGTCTTTCAATATCATCAATTCTTAAAAGGAAAGGTCTTCCCTTATATTTTATAATTGTTTCAAGCTCACCATTTCCATCTAAATCACTGGTTTCAATTCCTAAATCTCTCGGAATAGCATACCCAGATTGGACTTTATCAACTTCAGGTACTATATTTTTAGGATAATGAGCAATCATACTAACAATTGCAACTGTCCCAGCAACAATCCCTCCAAGCCAATATCCTTTATCCCACTCACTCATAAAAACCACAAAACTAAACACTATATAAATATTTCTAACTCAAACTCTCCAACTTCCCCAGGTACTCCTTTATCCTGTCAATCGTCTGGGGAATCAAAAACTTCTCAATCTTAATTTCAAACAATTGAGAAAGAGATTCAAACTCCGATATCCTATACTGATTTTCTTTCTTATCAACAAGCATGCCATCTCTCAATCTTTTCAATTGTCTTCTAATATTACTTTCAGCAAGGCCTTTAGACTCCAAAGAATTTTCTTTTCTCAGCAATTCAACCTTATCTCTTATAGAAAAAGAGCTCAACCATTCTTTATTTTTCCTAGACTCCTCAAGAACAAGCATTATATCGACAATAATATCTCTAGAATCTCCAGGTTGCAGCAAACCAAGACTCAAACACACTTTCTTAACAATCTCTCTCTTTGAAGAATCATAAGGCTTCTCATATTTCCTAAGCGTAATCTCTCCCAACGGAATATCTCTCACCATAAAATACGAATGACAATAATCATTATAAAGCTAATGTTTCTTTTCCCTGCATGGAACTAGTTTGTTTTCAAGGTCTAGACAAAAGTAATTGGGCACAAATCAAAGCCTTGGTACAAAGAGGGGAATGGGACAGTGTTGTTCTAATGAAAAACAAATCCGCATCCCACATTCCTTTGCCAGAAAACTGCAAAACAGTAGAAGTAAACTCCGACCTCCCTCTCCTCGAACTCAAACAAGAAATGATTTCCAAATTAAGAGCCTCAATAGGAAAAGATTTCGAAGTCGCTCTCTCAATAGCCTCAGGCACGGGCAAGGAAAACATGGCTCTTATCTCTGCTCTCCTGAGTATTCCAGTAGGAATTAGATTAGTCGCCTTTACCAAGAAAGGAATTGAGTTTATTAATTAAGAAGTTAGAGATTTATTCTCATAGGTAATTTTAATAGGTTTGCCATCATTTAGAAGCTCAACAATTCTTGCACCACCGCTATCGCTTAATTTTATTTTAACTTCCATTGCCCTAGTATCAAACCTTGCGTCTCTTTCAAAAAAATACTGCTCAATACCATACTCTACTCTCATATTATCTCCGGAAATATAGTTTATCTGCCCCTTGATAAACAAATTGTCTTTAGAAGGTTTATCAAGTGATGCCGATTTGTACCGAGATATACCAGTACTATCTTCTTCTAACACAACATACACATTATCTCCAATCTGTGCACCATCAACAGAGGGAATTGTTCCAATTTCGTATCTAATAGTTATATACTGTCCTCTAATTAAATCAAAAGGATCAACTGGCTGAGTTGCCAAAACGGCAGTTTTTGTGCCTAATAGTGGATAAGAAACATACAACATAAATCCTCCCAATATACCGAACAAAACAACGAGAATTATTACTAATTTCAAATATTCTTTATTTTTAGATTTCGAATCCATTTTAATAAATTGCGTAACCTTGCTGTGATTTTTCCTTTGTCTTTTCTATCAATTTTCTTCTCCACTTCTCAATTCCCCATCCGCCAGCAATCAAAATTATTCCTCCTAATATAGACATAACTGCAAAGCCCATTTGTCCTCCGAAATCAAGAACAAACCCTATATAACGGGTTATAATATCTAATGCAAAGAACATAATAGCCAAATTAACAATTTCAGCTGATCGATACCTTGTTCCATAACCAATTACAGACAAGATTACTAAAATAAATAGAACATTATCAAAAAGCCACATTACCCAAAGTCCTCCGCTAATGGCTCCTCTGAATACACCATTCCCCGGAATTAGGCTCGCCAAACCAATTAACAAGATATAAAGGAAAACCAACCCAACAAAACCAGCAACTTCTTTCCCAGAAAGTTTATTTTTACTAAGAGACATAAAAATCCCAACAATGGCTAAAACTATTGCTATGAAAGAAATAATAACTAAGAACAGTAAAACACTAGCTGTTAATTCAAATCTTTCCGGCCATAAAATTGGTAACAGGCTTTGAAAACTTAAAATATAAGTCAAAAGAAGAACATAAAAAGCAGTCCAATATCTATACTCTCCTGAAAACTTATGGTCTTTAGATTTATGTATCTGAGTCAACCCATACAAGCCAATACCAACAACCAAATAAATTATTGCTAAAATCCCCACAGAAAAATTCCCCTCATATAAACTAACAAATGAAAAGTATTGTAAGCTTATCCAAACTAAAAATTCAGATAAGGCAATAACTAAACTTGGAGAAGAATCAAGAATATAAGAAGCAAAAATTATTCCAATCCATGACAAAAGTAATAAAAAAGCATTAGCTTGTAAAGACGTAGCCAAATTAAACGTCTGAGCAATCAAGAATATACTTAAAGTATACAGTAATGCTCCGAGAATTAAAAGCGATCCCCCAATTCTTTCATAATCATTCGTCCTAAGTAGAACTCCAACAATATAAGCTATAGCCGTAGAAAGCACTAAAATTAAAACTTTCAAGGCAGAAGGCATAACTCTCCAATTTAAAGCAATCAACCAAGCAACACCCAAAGCAATTAATATCGAACCGATAGTTGCAACAATCGCACCAAAAGAAACACTTTGCTTTAATTCAACTTCTTCGCCCTTCACCATTAATAGCAAAGCTCATTTGTATTTAAAAAGCTACCTAAAATATCCATACACAAAAACAACTATCTTTCATCTGGAGCAGTATTACCCTTGTCATCTACTACATGAGAACCCAGCTCAGATATCCCAATACCACTTACTCCAATATATTTCTTTCCAGTTCTGTTATCGGTAATTTCATATATTCCTCTTTTTCCATCATATGCCAAATTATCCTCAAACACACCAACTCTAGTCACCGAATAATTAGAATTACTCTCCAACCCAGGTTTAGGAGTATTAGCTATGTTCATTTCCATTGTAGGTTTAGGACCGCACCCAACAAGAGTTGCGCAAAGTCCGCCAATAGCTAAAATATTCTTGTAGTTCATAAGAAATCAAAGTCGCAATTTAATTAATCAAAGAATCTTCAAGCCTCTTCAAAGATTCTTCATATCTGTTCCTAACAGCCTTTGGAATTGTATCCTTAAAGGCCTTATAAGCAATATTAAGTTCCTTAAGATGCTCCTTTTTTCTGTTGTCTTTCTCTTTAATTAGAAAGCCTTCAGAGGAATCTATCATTTGTATAAGATATTTGTCTCCAATAAAACCTTTGTCTTCAGAATCTAACTCCTTTCCATAAATCAATCTAAAACCCTCTCTATCTATTTCCTCTTTCCTATCATGACAATAAACAGCGGGAGCCGTCCATGAGCTGTATAATTTAGCCAAGTCTGGATTATTATTTCCTTTCTCTAAACCAAACCACAGATCAAAATCCACATGCGACATTAGAGAAATTAGCATAGGATGCATCCTGCTAAACTTATCTCTTATAGCAGGATTTCTTATTGAATGGAGAATCTTTGCTTTGAAATCCTCAGAATATCTTTTCTGTGAATAATAATTATTTGATTGTTGTATAAGGGCACCATCAAGTATATCAAGAAATCCTGTTAGAATATTTTTTCTTTCATTCCTATTACTGCTAAAAGATAAGCTTTTTGTCAGTACTTTCTTTAAACTCTTATTATCGTCCCTAAATTCTCTAAAACTTCTAGGTGCTTCATTATATTGTTCTGGTAAATTAGTATCGGAGTCTATCATGTCATCATATAGATGGCTCATATATGTAAGAAAAGCTATCTTATATGTCTCATCAGCGTCCCTCGCAGGAATAGTTAAGATTCTCGCCTGTTGTATTGTATCAGCAAATGAATGCACTTTACTTTGATTTGGCTGCATTCCATTATCCAAACACCATTTCTCATAATCTCTTGCAGCTTTCTGTATTAATGATTCTTTCTTACCAGATAAAGTAACTTCACTCATCTTATCCTTATGTGCAGTTCCTCTTAAAATCACAGTTTTGACCGCAGTGCCAACATGGCTCTCAAGTCCATCCATTCTTTCAGATTTTCTAGAGTTTACCTTAATTTCTCTCTTACCTCCATTTCTCTTGATACCAAAATCACTATATTTTAGATTTACAGTCTCGTTTAATATCAATTTAAGAATCTCGTTCGTCTCTTCATTTTTATCTTTTCTCTTTAAAGAACATATCAAGTTATCATCAAATCCAACTACTTTTATACTCAAATCATCAGATTGTGAAATCTCATGTAGCTCTTGAATCAAGATTAGTTTATCCATCTCTTTATTCAACCAATATAATCTAAGTTTAAATATATTTCATTAAACAAAAATCAAAACCCACTTCAACATCAACGCAGCAACC
>Ga0209542_10018826_pt1 | contig 11140 bp, 12 predicted proteins | sample RifCSPhighO2_01_FD_184028 | JGI IMG/M metagenome (GOLD analysis project Ga0209542, IMG submission 184028) | Soil microbial communities from Rifle, Colorado - Rifle CSP2_plank highO2_0.1 (SPAdes) (version 2) | ecosystem: Environmental > Terrestrial > Deep subsurface > Rock core/Sediment ...
ACGTTAACTAATCAAGAGCTTCGCAACACTTCGAGCGGTGTTTGATAATTAATTCCCATGTGCGTTCTCGCCTTGTTGTAGTAGTTTAAATAATCGGGCAAAACTTCTCGGAAACTTTTCAAACTGTGGTTGGTGCGGTCTAAACACTCTTCCTGAATTGTGCGGTTGAATCTTTCAACATGGGCATTGTCATTTGATTGGCGCACCCGTGAGTGTCGGTGCTTCATCCCGCTTTGCCATAAGCCATGGGTAAACCAGAGCGAGAATTCACTACCGTGGTCGGTTTGAATCATCTCAAACCTAAACGGCGCTGTAGACTGGGCTTGGGCCACGAATTGAACGCGGACTTCCGCGCCAATCCGGTCGGCCACTTCGGCGTAGGCAAAGCGGGAAAACAAATCAATCAGAGTGTAGACGTAAAACCGTGAACCATCCGGCGCGATGATGTGAATCGTGTCGGCTTGCAGTAAAGCCCCAGAATACGCCGGTTGGGGTCGAGGGGTCGGATCGTGATGGCGTTTCCAGGGCGAGCGTTTCTTCAACAGATGACAGCGGTCAAGAGTCCGTTGGACCGAGGGTAAGCTCACCGCCACGCCTTCTTTTTTGAGTTCATGGTAAATGTGTTGGCCACACCTTCGGCGTCCGATTCTCTTGGTAATGATTGCCTCAACGATTTCTCTTTTGAGCGCGTTCGGACTGGTCTTCGGGCGGGACGATCTGGTCGGTAACTCAAACCAACCATTCGCTAGTGGCAGTTTGCACCACCGTGATATGGTTGACGGCTCAACCCCGAAGCGCAAAGCCGTCCGTCTCATCGACCACCGACGATACTTTACTAAATTAACTGCATCTCTTCTCACTTTTGGCATATTGGGGTTTTGTGTGTATGACATGTCCATATTTTAACCCTCAAGTGTTGCGAAGGTCATGATACATTACGACCCATTGACTTGTCCAAAGTAATATGATAGCTTAAAAACGGACTGGCGAAGAATGGCTTCGCTGACGGCTGAAAGCAGTGTTCTTTGAAAAGGAGACATGGTTAAATGCGAATTACCAAAATTGCCATGCACGAAGGGCCGCATGTTGACGAAATCGCGGCGCTGTTAATTCTGAAGCGTTGGGGGGAATATTTTTTCTCGGTGGTTCGTTCAACCGAAGTTGTTTATTGGTCTCAAGGCGGAGCAACACCCGATGGTGAATCAGCCGAAAGTTGGCTCAAGCAGGGCGTGCTTTGTCTCGGTCAAGGATTTGGACAATTTGATGAGCACCCTAATCTGGCACGCGGCATTCCGCGCAAGACGAACGAATGCACCACTTCGCTCGTGGCTAAGGCACTTGGTTTCAAAAAAGGGAACGAAACACCAATCAGCCGAGCCGTTCGTCATCTCGTCAGCCTCGTTACGGACCTGGACTTGAAAGGCGGTTCTGATCTGTTGAGTGTTGAGCAGACACTTTCAGCTATGAGCCGCCGTGGAGTGTCATCGGCTGAAATGCTGGACTGGGGGATCAGGGGGATTGCGGCGATTCTTGACGACCAAATTGAGTTTCAAAAAGAATTTGACAACGCCCGCGGTCGCAATTATCGCTATTACACAATTGGCCCAGTCATTTTGGCTGTCGTTGAATCAGATTCCGAGTACGCCTGTAAGGCGGCGCGCGTGGGTGGCCGGGCAAATTTAGTAATTCGTTGTAATCCCGACACCGGCCACATCACGATTATGAGGGATATGAAGCAAGTGCCGGCGGCGGTGATGGAAGAGATTGTAGTCAGATTACGGCGGCTTGAAAGGATCGACGCCGACAAGATAAGGATAAGTCTAGCAAGAAGAACAGAAGCGGCCGCTGAAGGCCACCTCTACGGCTGGTACTATCATCCGCGGCTTGGTCTGGTCACGACCGGCGGAAACCGCGGGTCGCGATCGGCCCAACCGCCACAAACGTCGTTCAATAAAGTTGTTGAGACGATTGTCTCGGTGTTGGAAGATCTCCAGACAACAACCATTTTCCCCATGCGGTCCTCTATAGCCCATGTCTAGCCCTCTGTTTGGGCGGAAGCTTCTGCCAAAAACCAGCCTCGCTTCGGCGGGGCTTTTTATTTTCCAGCGCCGTTGCTTTCGCTCATCAATCGCACTTCGCGCAAAGCCTCGCGCGCGCGATGGTACTCTCTGGTGATAATCTCATTAACTCGCTGTGGCCGGCTGACTCCTCTGATGGTGAATTTTTCATTTTGACCGGCGGTTTGAATTTGCAGATTGCCGTAACCGATCAGCGTCGCCAAAATGCCCGGAATCTCAATCGTCGTATCCTGAATCATTTCCAGCCGGAAAGTGGAAATTTTCCGGTGGAATAAGCCGCGCTGTTCCACATCAATAATTCTTTGATTCGTGATGTACCAAACATCAAGATAATAATCCGTCCAGATTAGGGCAATGACGATCCAAATGATCAGCAGCCAGATGAAGTAGCAAAAAATCAAAAATGGCTCACTGACATTTTGGAACTTAAGCGGCGCGAGAACAAATTGCTCCAATGGCGCGGCAAAAAATAAAACCGCCAACGCTGGTAGCACCGCCACCACCAGGGCGAAAAATATTTCCACCACAAAGATAAACCAGTGCTTGCGCGCCGTGCCGATGATGTTTTCGTTTGGTTCGAGACTGATCATTATTCAGATTAAAATAAGTTCATAACAACATTGACTATTTTTAAATTCAGAGTGGCCAAAGCCGAGCTGATCAAAACGGCAGAGACGGTGAAATAAATCGTTTCCGCCAGAATGGCGAGTTTTGATTGTCGGCTATAATGCCGCCAGTGAAAGATAAAAACAATACTGAAAATTGACCACAAAATGACAGCGGCGAAAAAAATAATCCAGGAAACAACGACAATCATCGAAAAATTATATCAAGAAAAACATCTTAAAACCATTTAATGGGGGCCTGTCCGGTGGCTTCTAAATATTTGTTGGTCTGGCTGAAGTGACGACAACCGAAAAAACCGTTGGCGGCGGAAAAAGGCGACGGATGCGCCGCCTCCAGAATTAAATGTTTACGGCCGTCAATCAACCCTTTTTTATTTTTGGCGTAATTGCCCCACAAGAGAAAGACAACATTTTTTTTGAGATCGGAAATTTTCTCAATTACCGCATCAGTGAAAGTTTCCCAGCCGCGGGCCTGATGTGAACCGGCCGCACCGGCGCGGACCGTCAGCGTCGCGTTCAACAGCAGCGACGATTTCCTTGTAAATATTTTGCAGCGACGGTGGAATGGCGGCGGCGGCCGGCACGGAAAAACACAAACCCTCGGCTTGGCCGGCGCTATGATAAGGATCCTGGCCCAAAATCACGACCTTAACTTGGTCGTACGAACAGAGCTCAAAAGCGTTGAAAACCAATTTGGCCGGCGGAAAAATTTTAGCGGTCAAATACTCCGCGCGGACGAAATCCGCCAGCGCTTTGAAATAAGATTGGGCAAACTCGTCTTCCAAAACATTTTTCCACGACTCGTGAATTTTTACCGGCATAAATTATTAATTGTCGTAATGGACTAATCATATCATTCGCGCGAACCTTTTTCGAACGGCAGGCGACTAATTGACCGCCGCCCGCCCCGCCTGTGGCGGGGCTTCCCCCGAGCCAAAATGCTCCCTCAATTTGAAAAAATTGGATGGCGCGCAAATCAGAAAAGTGGAGAGCATTTTGGCTCGGGTTCCGCGCTTTCAGCGCGAGGCGGCGGGAAATTATTATGTTACAATATCAGGGTAATGATAAAAGATTTTGACGGCTGGAACGAGGTGAAAAAGAAAACCCATGCCGAGCAACCGCGTTTATATACAGTGCGAGAAATCTGGTGGTGCCGATTTGGTGTCAATGTCGGCACAGAACAAGATGGGAGTGGCGATTGGTATGTGCGTCCCGGCGTAATTGTTCGCGGTTTTGGGCCGAGTGCTTGTATGATCATACCGCTAACCACTTCACCACGAGAACATAGACTTAGAATGTCAGTCGGATTAGTAAACGGCCGCGCGGCTCGCGCCAATCTCTCGCAGATTCGAGTGATTGATACCCGTCGTCTGGAGCAGAAAATTGGATTTTTGGAAAAAGAAATATTTGCGGAACTAAGAAAAGCCGTCAAGAACTTGCTTTGACGGCTTTTCACATTCTCCCCGCCGAAGCGGGGCAAGGCCGAAGCCAACTGTGCTTTCATGCTAGCAAATCAATATATACAGTCAAGTTTTCAATTTCCAGCTGATGTGTTAGTATTTAATGGACAATATGAATAAGTTTAATCTTCTCTTTTGGGCGCCGATAATCCTAATCGTCAGTGGTTTGGGAGTCTATTTTTTTGTTGGAAAAACTGAAAATGTCTGTACTTCACAAAATCTAAACCAAGAGCCAGAAAAAATAGTTACTGACATTGTAAATGAATTTGAGCGGTTTAGGGGTCAAAAAAATATCAAATTACTCTCAACTTGTCTCTCGAAACCATTAGCCGATAAACTGCTAATTGACCCCGCCCCATTTCCGTTTTATGCCATAAAAAGTTACTTCATAAAAAGTTTGTCGAAAATTTCTGAAACAAAATATTCCGCAATAGTAAACGAACAAAACATTATTTATCAATCTGGTATTAGTGGTGGGTCTTATCCGGAAAGAAATGTTGATATATACCTAATTTTAGAAAAAGATACTAGCGGTACTTGGTTGGTCAATATGTTTAGAAAAACCCCATTTCCTAAAGTTCCTAGTTTGGGAGATGAATTTCAGGGTGGGACCGCGGATATGTCCGATTGGAAAACTTATCGGAACGAACAGTATGGGTTTGAAATAAAATATCCTTCCGAATGGTTAGTGAACGCAGAAGGATTTGGTATCGTCAATCTTATGTCTTCCTCGGTATCGTCTGGTTTGGCAATTCATACTGAAGAAATTTCTGAAAGACAAACCTTGGATCAATTTTTGAAAATTCGAGATAGTAGTAAATGTGAGGGAGTGCCTTGCGTAAAGGTTCTCACTAAGAAAGAAATTATGGTTGCGAACTATCCTGCAATTCAGCGTAAAGAAAGTTGGTCAGACTGTCCCTGCACTGGTCAGACAACTTATTTTCGGTGGAATAATTTAGTCTATATTTTTTCTGGAGCACCTATTAGTTCCGATTCAATCACTGAAAAAGAGGAGACAGTGTATAATAAAATCCTCTCCACCTTCCGGGTTGTCAAAATATTTCCTACCTCCAACATAATGGATGCTTCAAATTATCTAACTTATCCTTACCGTGATGAGAAGTTTGGGTTTGAATTTAGGTATCCTAATATTTACAAACTTGACGCTTCATTTAACCAAAATACTGAGTCAGAGACCAGAAGGATTGTAACGCTTGGATTAAAAAATGAGTTTTATCCCCGAGAAGAAAATTTAAGCTTTAGCGGAGTGAGTATTGGCTTTATAGTTAATAAAAACATTCTCGACTGCCGTGAAAGAAACTATGACTCAATAAAAGAGATAAATAATCAAAACTTTTTATTCGATAGGAAAGTAGGAATGAATGATCTTGAAACACAGCAAGTAATTTTTAATGATTACTACCTAAAAACAAACAACGGTTGTTACCTACTTCATTCTTCAATCAGTTGGGTAACGCAAGAAATTAATACAGGACGAACTTATGCACATCCATCTAAGTCGGAGATCGAAAGGCTAGAAAAAGAAATTTTAAATATCGTATCTACCTTCAATATTACAAAATAAAGTTTGCGGGACTAGTTACTACTTCCGCCGCCTCGCGCTGAAAGCGCGGAACCCGAGCCAAAATGCTCTCCACTTTTCTGATTTGCGCGCCATCCATTTTTTTCAAATTGAGGGAGCATTTTGGCTCGGGGAAAGCCCCGCCTATGGCGGGGCTGGCGGCGGTCAGTTAGTTGCTTGCCGCTCGAAAAAGGTTCGCGCGAATGATATGATTAGTCCACACAACGAAACATCGGCAGAAAACGGAGCATCGCTCGCCGCGCGCGAAGCGCGCGTCTCGCTTCCCGAAACAAAATCCGCTTTGGTTTTGGCGACAAATACATTTATGAAAAATCCAGTTGAAGAAAAGAAGCTCGCACCGAAATATTTTCTCTACACTCGGAAATCAACGGAAGATGATGACCACCAGATTATGAGTATTGAGGCACAGCTTTTTGAATTGCGAGAATATGCGCATAAAGAAAATCTTGAAATTCTTGAGGAATTTCAAGAGTCGAAAAGTGCAAAGAAACCCGGTCGTCCGATATTTGCCGAGATGATAGAAAGAATTAAGAACTCCCGCGAGCCGATGGGGATATTGAGTTGGCACCCGGATCGTCTCGCGCGAAACTCGGTTGATGGCGGCAAGATAATTTACCTCGTGGATATCGGCAAAATCGTTTCTCTGCGCTTTCCGACTTTTTGGTGCGAGCCAACGGCGCAAGGGTTGTTTATGCTCCAAGTGGCGTTCGGACAGAGCAAGTATTACTCGGACAATCTCGTTGAGAATATCAAACGGGGCATCCGCCAAAAACTCCGCCGGGGCGAGTGGTTGACGAAAGCGCCCTTTGGCTACATCAACAACTCTAAGACGCGACAGATTGAACCGCACCCCACTCATTCTCGCGTTATCGTTCTCGCTTTCGAGGAATACGCCAAAGGCACTTACACGATTGAAAAACTGGCAGAGTTTTTGACGGATCACGGCGTCACCACGAAAAAGGGAACGCCACTTGGCAAAGCTTCCGTCGTAAGGATTTTAACTAATCGCGCCTATCTCGGTTTCGTCAAACATAATGGCGAATGGCACGACGGAAGCTTTGAGCGGATTCTTTCCCCGACACTGTTTGAAGCCGTGCAAAAAGTGCTGGCGGGAAAGAGAAAACCGAGACGAGAAAATTTACCGACCAATTTCCCGCTCACCAAACTAATGAGGTGCGGCGAGTGCGATGGCTGGATCACGGCTCAACATTCTATCAACCGCTGGGGCACGATTTACAAGTATTACCACTGCACCAAAAAGCGTGGCAGATGTAACCAGCCGTATATCCAAGAACCTACCCTCGCCGCTCAATTCCAATCATTGCTTCAAACAGTGTCGTTGCCCCTCGAAGAAATTGACGGGATGGAAAACCAAATCAATCACTGGGAACAAGAATCAATTTCTTCGAGGGGAACAGTTGCCCGCCAGTGGAAAAGCCAACGCGAGACAGTCCAGACAAAACTTGATCGGCTCGTTTCCGTTTATCTCGACAACGACATTGAGCGCGAGATTTATCTCAGACGCAAAGACGCGCTCATGCTCCAACGAGCCGAAGTGGACGAACAAATGCAAACTGGCGGGCAACCGAGAAAGAATCCGCTCGAACCCTTGCGGAGTTTTGTTTTGTCCTTGAGACAAGCCAAAAAATTAGCCGAAGAAGAAAATCAACGCGAGTGGCGAAACTTTTTCTTCTCCGTCGGCTCTAACCCTGTTCTCAAGGACAAAACACTTTTCAGCAACTGGAATGAATTATGGGATTTCGTCGCCAAAACCAAAGCGGATTTTGCTTCGGGAAGCGAGACGCGCGCTCCGCGCGCGGCGAGCGATGCTTCGTTTTCTGCCGATGTTTCGTTGTGTGGACTCACCGGGAATCGGACCCGGGCCTCGGCAATGCGAATGCCGCGTAATACCACTTTACTATGAGCCCGGTCGGGCTGCTGGGAATCGAACCCAGTCTTTACGCACCCGAAGCGCACGTACTACCGGTATACTACAGCCCGTTACTTTACCCGCATATTATAGTAGAATTTTGACCAATGAGCAATTTCTTGCTTCGCGAAATTAAAACCGGCGAACCATTTGATCCGTTAACTTTGTGTCCCGCCGCCCCATTTACGCAGGCCGAATTTTACGGTCTTTGGCAAAAAAATTTGGGACGGAAAATTAGTCGGTTTTTAATTAACGATCGAAACGAACCGATCGCTTATTTTCAACTTATAAAATATCCGCTCAGCCACCGACAGAATTATTTCTATATACCCTATGGCCCGGTGGTAAAAATCCTGTCGGAGCAATTTTTGACTTATTTTCGTTCCGAATTATTAAAAATTGCCAAGAGAGAGAGTTGTTTTTACCAGATTAGACTTCACACCGTCACCGTCTGACGCCTTTCGACTTAAGAAATTTTTCCAAAAATCTTTTCTTTGCACTTATCGCGCTGCTTATTTTCAACCGCGCACTGAATGGTTTTTGTCTCTAACTAAATCAGAAGATGAAATTTTTAGGGCTATCCACGAAAAGACCAGATACTCAATAAAGCTAGCTGGTCGAAAAGGTATCATCTCGGAAATCGTCACCGGAAATTTTTCCGAGTATTTTGAAATTTTTTACGAGCTGTTGCTTGAAACGGCCCAGCGAAACGGTTTTCATTTGCACGAGATAAAGTATTATCAGAACATTTTTGATAACCTCCAATTCGTGCCAAAAACTTATCTAGTTGTCGCTAGATATCAAGATAAGATTCTCGTCGTTAATCTGATTATTATTTTCGGCCAAACCGCCAATTATGTTTTTGGCGGTTCCAGCAATCAACATCGTAATTTATGCGCGTCATATTCGGCTCAATGGGCAGCGATCTGTCACGCTAAAGAATTGGGTTGTTGCGATTATAACTTCGGCGGCGTCGCTACAGACGACAAAATCTATAGAAGTTGGGACGGTTTAACCAGGTTTAAACAACGCTTCGGTGGCCGACAGATTATTCATTCCGATTTTTACGATTTGGTCACAAAACCATTTTGGTACTGGCTTTATAATTTTGCCAAGCTCATTAAATGGGCGGCAAAGGGATTGAACCTTTGACCTCTCGCGTGTGAAGCGAACGCTCTACCACTGAGCTAGCCGCCCGGCCTGACTCAATGGACCTGCGGGGAATCGGACCCCGACCTCCTCCATGCCATGGAGATGTAATACCATTTTACTACAGGCCCGCCAAATCTGCCTTTTTGAAAAGATAGCATAATTTTAAAACAGAAAAAAGCCGTCGCGCGCATCAGCAGGCGACGGCTCGAGGGGCACTTCATTAGCCGCTCAATTCAATCGCAAACAGAGACTAGATCAAGAGCTGGAAACTGGGGTCTGCTTCTCTCTATAACCATCCTTGCCAACCTCCTAATCACCAAGACTTCCGCCGGACTACTGACTATATTGAATTGCCTGTCGGCAAGACGGTTCTTGCCGAAAACCCATACCCATCATTTTTAGTCTCCCTCTCTTGATTTCCAAGGTCCAATTTCTTATACCAAAAAACGACTGAGTTATTAATATCAAAATCTTAAATCATTTGTCAAATTTAATAATTCTTGTTACATTAACAGCCATCATGTCCCTCTCCATCGGCATCGTCGGTCTGCCTAATGTCGGAAAATCAACACTCTTTAATGCGCTGACGAAAAAAAACGTGCCGGCGGAGAATTATCCGTTCTGCACGATTGATCCGTCGGTCGGCGTGGTGGCGGTATCTGACCCTAGACTGGCTAAACTCTCCGAGTTTAGCCAGTCGGGTAAAACAATTCCCGCCGCAATTGAGTTTGTGGATATCGCCGGTTTGGTCCGTGGCGCGGCCGAGGGACAAGGGCTCGGCAATAAATTTCTGGCGCAGATCCGCGAAGTGGACGCCATTGCGCAAGTGGTGCGCGTGTTTAACGATAAAGAAATTATTCATGTGTCGGGAAAAATTGATCCATTGGCTGACATTCAGACAATTATGATGGAATTATGTCTGGCGGATTTAGAAACGGTCACGAAACGCCGCATCTCGCTCGCGAAAGAAATTAAACGCGGCGCGAAAGAGGCGCTGACGGAGGATAAATTATTGGGTGAGATTGAACAGGGATTGAAAACTGGTCAGTCAGCCAGTCTTTTTCCAACCGCGCCGACAAATTTACATTTATTAACAGCCAAACCGATGCTTTATGTGCTAAATACCTCCGCCGCGGCGGAAACCGCCGCGTTGGATTTCAAAAAACAATTAACCGGACCGGCGGTTGAAATTGATCCGATTTTCGGCACCGGTCTGGATGATTTGATTGTCGCCAGTTATAAATTACTCGGGCTGATAACTTTTTTTACCACCGGCGCCGATGAGACGCGGGCCTGGACAATCCGCGCGAACGCGCCCGCGCCGGAGGCCGGTGCGGCGATCCATTCCGATTTCCGCGATCGGTTCATCAGAGCCGAAGTGATCGATTGGCAAGAATTACTCGCGGCCGGTTCTTACGCCGCGGCGCGCGAGCGGGGATTGATTCGCACCGAGGGCCGCGACTACATCGTCAAAGACGGCGAGGTGATTGAGTTTAAGATTTGAGCCAATGAAGAAACAATCAAGAAAAGTGATTATTCCATAATTCTACGATCGTAGAGATGTGGAATAATTGAAACAATGGCGACAAATGAGGTGAAAATAAAAATAACAAAAATCCCCGCCCTAAACGCTGACACGTCGGGCGGGGATTGTTAAACACTCGGTATCTAACTGTCTAACAAAGAGCGATTACGCGGCGAGTTCAGACTCAACCAAAGCAAAATACCGGTCCCATTTCTCGTCCACCAATTGAAAGGCAAGAAGGGCGGCGTGACTGTCTTTCAATTCCCGCCGCCGACAAGCCGTATCTCCGTCCAATTCTTCCTGCAATCCTCGGTCTGTATTTTCCTTTGCTCGGCGCTCGGCTTCCAGAGATCTTCTGACCCGAATTTTCATATTCATCTCGGCGAGTTCTCGAAGTCCCTTCCAGTTTTCTTGGTACAGCGTCTCCGGCGGCCAACTGGAAGGCATTCCAATTGCTAACTTTTCCAGCGCGCGGGTGAATTTTTCAGATTGACTAAATTTTATTCTTGCACGGGCAACGAAGACTGTCGCCAATCCGAATCAAATAAAAGCACTAATTATCCTAGCCACACTGAAGCAGATAAAGGTTGTGAGTCCTACCGCCGTCGCCAACAATGCCAATGCCAGAAAAATGAGATGTCTAACGGTTCTCCGAGTTAGTACCGGATCATAGCCATGCATCTCTTTCCATTTGCGCCGCAATAGAGTCGGCATTGCGCAATCCTTATCTAACTGTAAAAGATCAATCGCCATCATAATGGCTCCA
>Ga0209542_10018827_pt1 | contig 11140 bp, 5 predicted proteins | sample RifCSPhighO2_01_FD_184028 | JGI IMG/M metagenome (GOLD analysis project Ga0209542, IMG submission 184028) | Soil microbial communities from Rifle, Colorado - Rifle CSP2_plank highO2_0.1 (SPAdes) (version 2) | ecosystem: Environmental > Terrestrial > Deep subsurface > Rock core/Sediment ...
ATGCCGTCTCGCAGGCGCTTAATATCATTAATAGTCCGGATACGCCAAATGGGTTAATCGTTTCCGATGTTGTCGGTCTTGGCAAAAGCATTATTGCTTCTTTGATAGCGAAAAGTTTAGGAAAACGCGGCGTGATCATTTGCCCGCCGGGGATTATAGGCGACGAGAACAAAAGATCAGGCTGGAAAAAATACAAAGAAGATTTTGAGCTTCACGATTGGGAGATACGCGCCTGCGGGCTTGAAAATCTTGAGCGGACTCTGGAGCTGGTAAAGGATAATAATGAATACGAAGTTATTATCGTAGACGAAGTCCATCGTTTCCGGAATCAGGACACCGAAGCATACGAAGCGCTTAGCAATATTTGCCGAGACAGAATTGTGATTTTGCTCTCCGCCACACCATTTAACAATACTCCGGCGGATATCTTTTCCCTTCTGAAGCTATTTGTTGTACCCGGAAAATCAAAGATAAGTTTGGATGACGATTTGGCGAGCCGCTTCAGATCATATAACAGTGCGTTCAAGAAATTATCCGGCATAAAAAAGGATTTTAAATCCCCAGATAAGCAAAAGCGAAATCGGGCAGTGGCCGACTACGAATCCATGTTCGGAGATAAAAAGGTTGAGGGAAATAAACTCAAAGAGCGCGTTAGATATTTATCAAACAGTATTCGTCAGGTAATAGAACCTGTCCTTATCCGCCGCAACCGCATTGACCTAAGACGGGACCCGGTCTATTCAAAAGAAGTTTACGATCTGTCGGAAGTAAAAGATCCCAAAGAATTATTGTTTGAGATGACAGACAAGCAGTTAGATTTCTACGACAGTATAACCAAAGTTTATTTCGGGGATGATAAGGAAAACCGTAGATTTACCGGCGCAATTTACCGGCCGTTTTACTACGAATCGGGGCAGGACGAATTTGAAGAAAAAGACATTGAGAAAAACCGCGAATTTCTCATGCAATCGAACCTATTTGATTTCATGAGGCGACTTTTGGTTAAGCGCTTTGAAAGCTCTTTCGGCGCATTTTATCGGAGCATAGAGAATTTTTACAAAATTACAGACAAAGTTCAAAAATTTATTGAAAATTCCGGCGGCAAATTTATTCTGGACAGAAAGTTAATGGATAACATCTACGAAGAAGATGCCGATGTAATTGAGAAACAGCTTGAGGACTATGAACAAAAATTGGGAGAGGGCAAGTATCCGAAATCTTACAAAATCTATGAGGTTGATAAATTTAAACTTAAAGAGCAATTTCTCCGCGATATTGAATCAGATAAAAAGCTTTTTGAAGAGTTATTGAGTACGCTCAAAACGCTCAAGTTGGTTGATGAGGACCCGAAGTTTAATAAGCTCGTTGAAGAAATGCGTTCTTTGATATTAGCGGAGCGCTCTGTTTCTGAGCCAAACAGGAAAATAGTCATTTTCACCGAATACTCTGATACAGCTAAATATCTGGAAGAAAAGTTGGAAGCGGTTTTCCCGGACAAGGTTTTGTCGATTGCCGACAATTGGTCCGCCTCTACAATTACCGAAATTGTGGAGAATTTTGACGCAAGCTATAAACAACAAAAAAATAATTATCAGATTCTTTTGGCTACTGACAAAATTTCAGAAGGATTCAACCTTAATCGTGCTGGCGCAATTGTTAACTATGATATCCCGTGGAATCCGACAAGGGTTATTCAGCGGGTTGGCCGTATTAATCGTATCGGCAAAAAAGTTTTTAATGAACTCTACATTTTCAATTTCTTTCCGACATTGATGGGCGCGGAATATGTAAGAAGCAGGGAGATTGCCGCTCAAAAGATGTTTATGATTCATAATACGCTTGGTGAAGACGCCAAAATCTTTGAGCCGGACGAAGAACCAAGCGCAGCTAAATTATTCCAAAAGATAATGGCGAATCCGGAAGAAGCGGAAGAGGAGAGTTTTCAAACCAAAATCCGCTCCGCGTTTGCCAAAATTGCCGACAATAATCCCGAAGTAATTGAGAAAATAAAAAGTTTGCCGGCCCGCGTAAAAGTTGCAAAAGGAAACGATGAGTATTTGCTCTCGGTGTTCATCAAGAAGGGGCTGGGATTTTATGTCCGCACTACAGAAAGCGGTGAACAAGTTGACGAGCCGCCATTCGAGCTTGCTTATCCTAAAATAGAATGCAGCAAAGACGAACCACAAAAAAGATTAAGCGATTCTTTTTGGGGCAATTATATAAAAGTTAAAGAATTCAAATTACAAACAAAACAAGTTCCGGGCGCGGTAAGTTTGGAAAATAGGGCACGCAACAATCTCGACACATTATTGAATAACCCTCCGGCCGGATTTGATCGCCACCTGTCTTTTGCGAGAATGCTTTTTGAAGACATCATTGATTACAAGACACTGCCGGATTTCACCCTGCGGCGAATAGCCAATTTAAGTACTGTCGCGCCTGAGGAAAAAGACATCAGCAAAATTCTTGCTGAATTCGACAAGCTAAAAAGCGATCTCGGCGCCGATTATTTGGATAAGATCAAACAAAAACTCGGAAGTATGCAGAGCGAGGTAATTGTCGCCATTGAAAATGTCAAAGATTAAATTTTTATGCCAAGAACCAAGCTTGAAGAAATTATTGAATCCTCTGATATAGCAGAGTTTTCTCAGTTTCTCCGCCTTAAAACCCGCGCGGAAGGAAATTTCCGTCCCAGCGACGAACGGCTCTCCCGATACGATGACGCCGATTTTTTTGATTTCGCGAAACTTGGACAAATCGAGTTTTCCGAATCACAGCGATTGCTGGTGACGAGCGCCAAGGTTGGCAAGGACTTGAGCGAACGATCCGGTAAAAAAGCCCAGTACGAAAAGGCCAAAAAGATATTGCGAGAGCTTTCGGTATATTCTGCCGGAATCTTTATTTTTTACGATAAGAGCGGAAGTTTCCGTTTTAGCTTGGTGTATCCGGAAGCGGTTGGCACAAAGCGCGAATGGAGTAATTTCCGCCGATTTACTTACTTTGTGAGCCGTGAATTAACCAATAAAACATTCCTACAAAGAATCGGCGATGGTAATTTTTCAACGCTGGAGAAAATAAAAGATGCGTTTTCGGTTGAGAAGGTTACTAAAGAATTTTATCTGGAATACAGAAAGCTTTTTGACGGCTTAATGGAAGACCTTTCCAAAAATCACACCTTTCTTAATGAGGCCTCAAAAAACTATATAAATACCGAAAACTTTGCTAAAAAACTACTCGGTCAAATAGTTTTTCTCTATTTCGTTCAGAAAAAGGGTTGGATCGGAGTACCGGCCGGCAAGGGATGGGGCGAAGGAGATAAAAACTTCATGGGTAATATCTATAAAGAGGCGATCGCCCAAAAAGCGAATTTTTATAACGATTATTTGGAAAAACTTTTTTATAACGCCCTGAATAACGCGCATAGGGACTCGGCCGACCCCAGTTTTTCAAAAGATTTCAACAGCCGCATTCCGTTCTTGAACGGGGGGCTGTTTGAGGCCGAGTACGATTGGAAAAACAGCTTGATGTATTTGGACAATAAGATTTTCCAATCTATTTTTGATGTTTTTGAACGCTACAACTTTACTGTTGAAGAAGAAAGTCCGGACGACAAGGAAATCGCCGTTGATCCGGAAATGCTTGGGAAAGTATTTGAAAACCTGCTTCCCGAAAACCTGCGCAAAGGTAAGGGCACTTATTACACGCCACGCGAGATCGTTTACTATATGTGCCGGGAATCGTTGGTTAATTACCTTGTTTCCAATCATTCCAATATCACGGAAGAAAACATCCGGAACTATATTTTCTACTCCGAAAGTTTTGAGAATTTCAAAAAACAAAAGGGTGAAAGTTTTACGCCCGGCCAGTGGAAGGAACTGGATGATTTACTGACAAATATAAAGGTGTGCGATCCGGCTTGCGGCTCCGGCGCGTTCCTTGTAGGTATGCTCAATATGATCGTAAAGCTCCGGATATTTCTGCAAACGACTCCGGATTCACGCTTAATTCCTCAAAAGAAAGAATACGAGCTGAAACGCGAAGCCATACAAAACTGCATTTACGGCGTGGATATTGATCCGGGTGCCATTGAGATAGCCAAATTGCGGCTCTGGCTTGCATTGGTGGTAGATTATGACCTTGAGGATATTGAGCCGCTTCCTAACCTTGATTACCGCTTAATGTGCGGCAATTCTCTTTTGGAAGAGTTTGAAGGAATAAAATTCTATAACGGTGATGAGACACAAGCAACTCTGCTTGTTGATCCGGAAAAAGAAAAAAAGATAGAAGCGTTGAAAAAGAAAGTCAAAGAATATTTCAGCGTTCACGATGACAAAGAAAAACTAAAAAAACGCAAAGAAATCAATGAGATAAAAGATTGGTTAGTCCGTTCTGCTTTGGAGAAAAGACGGCGAGAGCTTACAGTCCAACATAAAGGCGAAGAAGCAAAAGCTAACATGCTTGATGAAAAAAGCCGCAAGCAATATCTTGCCGGCTTTAGCAAATGGCTCGGCAGTAGCTCAAATATCCAAAAAGCTCTTGAAAGCTTGCATAATCCCAAAAAAGAAAAACCATTCTTTATTTGGAAACTGGAGTTTATTGATGTCTTTGAGGAAAAAGGCGGGTTTGATGTGATGATCGCGAATCCTCCGTATGTAAAAGAATATATTCAGAAGTCAGCCTTCGATGGTCTCAGGGGTTCGCCCTACTATCAGGGTAAGATGGACCTTTGGTATTTTTTTACATGCAAAGGTGTCGATTTGGCAAGAAATAATACGGGCATAATCACTTTTATCGCACAAAATAATTGGGTTACAAGTTACGGAGCTTCTAAGATGAGAAACAAGATTATTTCTGATACCCGGATTTTAAGCCTTATAGATTTTGGTGACTTTAAGATTTTTGAAGCAGGAATACAAACGATGGTAATGATATTTACAAAAAATACTACTACGGACACCTATTCGTTCGATTACAGAAGGCTTTCTGGTAATAATTTAACGATAGATGATGCGATAGATATATTGAACAAAAATGAAAATGTAAAAGCCGAATATCTTACACCGCAAATAGACAGAAATACTTTCAAAAACAAAACACTAACCTTCAGCAACTCAGGGATAGAGCCAATTCTTGAAAAAATCCTAGACAAGTCAAATTTCCAATTAAACGACAAAGAAGTTGCTAACGGAATACATCATCATCACGACAAGGTTAACCGAGAACGCAATAAAATTCTTGGAAATCAGTATAAAGTTGGGGACGGAATTTTTGTTCTAAGCAATGAAGAAAAAAACTCAACGCCATTCACAAAGGAAGAATTAAAATTAATAAAACCTTCTTATACTTCCAAAGAATTGCATAAATGGTATGGGAATAAAATAAACCAAGAATGGGTTATATACACAGATTCGAGTTTTAAAGATAAAAGAAAAATAGAAAATTACCCCAATATCAAGAAACACCTTGATCAATTCAAAAAGGTTATTACTTCTGATAACAAACCTTACGGGTTACACAGGGCTCGAGATGAACGCTTTTTTGTGGGAGAAAAAATTGTGGCCATTAGAAAATGTATCAAGCCAATTTTTACTTATGTTGACTTTGACAGTTATGTATCCGCGACTTTTTATGTAATAAAGACAGACAGATTAAATCAAAAGTATTTAACCGGATTGTTAAACTCCGAGTTGATAGCTTTCTGGTTAAAGCACAAAGGTAAAATGCAGGGAAATAATTACCAGATTGATAAGGAACCGATCATAGCCATCCCAATCTTAAAAACAGATCAAATTAAACAAAATACTATCGTAGACATCGTTGATAAAATCCTCGCTATTACCAAAGATAAAGATTATTTAGAAAACACCACAAAACAAGCAAAAGCTCGCGACTACGAAAAACAAATTGACCAGCTCGTCTATAAACTCTACGCTCTCACCCCGGAGGAAATTAAAATTGTAGAAAATCATGGATGAAACCAAAGACCCGATTTTAAAAGGTGAGGAAAGTTATAGCGTTACAAGCGGTGATGAGCCATCGTTTTTTAAAGATGGGTTAAGTGCCATAAATCTTTCTCAGGAACAAGTAGATTTTGTTGGGAGAAAGTTTACGGAAATCTTTGAACATAATGGCTCCTCGCGAAACGGCTTGGTAATGGCGAGGGGGGCACTTTTCGGGATTGGGTCTAAAAATTATGGCAATGCGGAGTGGCGTGAACATGCTTCATCTTCGATACGCGAACTGTTGCATAAGTGGAAAAGGAATGCCGGATATTTGGCAGATGATTTCAAAAAAACATTTATTTCAAAAAATGCCAGCTTTCCTACAGTAGAAACCAATTCTGAGGAATACGGCAGGATGATTGCCTACTATAGTTATTTTTCTTGTATTTGCCATCACGAAGCAAACGATATTATCATATGCGCTCGTAAACTGGATGGGGAATTGAAAAAAAGTGGACAAGATTCCGAAGAAGATTTCTTAAGAAAGGTAGAGGACTTTTTCCGTTTCTTTTATGGTTTCTTTTCTAAACATACCAAATAGGATATGAACCAAATTGAATTACACAAAAAAATAGATGAGTTGTTGGTAAGAGGGCCCGCTGAAGCGAAGCGTGAAGATGTTTCTGCTCTGGTTCTGACTAATCAGGATGCACGATATTACTTCTTTGCTAAAGCCGACGAGCGTTGGCTTGATTGGCTATGGAAAAACTGGTTTTTGGATGTCATCAAACAAAAAGCAGAAGACCCAACGCGCTACGGTTACCGAACGCCGGAAGTTAACTATCTTGTAAAAGTTTCTGAAAAAGAGCCGAAGAAGGCAGTTGATGTCATGCTTCAAGTTCCGATTTCAGCTGAAAATTTCAACCCGGAGGTGGTTGATAGATTTATGAGAATTTGTAGCGGTTTGCCCGCACAGGAACTTAAACGAATGGTGAATAAAATCCGTAGCGACGAATGGGTTCCTCTCATGGGGACTTTCAATGATTGGGGCTTTGAGTATGAAAAAATGCTTAAAATGCTCACAGAAGCCGGCGACTTCGATAGCGTCCTTGTTCTTGCAGAAGCAATACTTTCTATTCGCACAAAAAAAGAGGCCGAACAAACTTCGCGCGGATTTTTATCCGATAACCCTTTCTATTTCAAAGAATTAAGCTATACAAAAGTATTTGAATATCTGCTTAAAGTGGATGAGAAAAACATTGAAAACGCACTCACTTTGGTAACCAGCACAATGAAAAAGGTTGTGCTCTTTGGAGAGAAAGAACACAAAGACGAAGTATTTAAAGTTTATGATAGCTACTTTTTATTAGATGTAGATTTTTTTGAGCTTGAACTTACCGAAAAAGACAGACTTTCACACAGAGACGATGTTAAAAATCTCGCAGCCGTTATTAAGCATTATGCAGAACAAACCATCGGGAAGAAATGCGATGATGTCGAATCGGCAGTTAAGCTGTATAATCAGTATTTTAATCCTCTCCCGGATAGCCGCTCTATGTGGCGTCTCCGACTATTTGTATTGAGTTTGTGCCCCGGCGCATTTAAAGAAGAGCTTAAAAAGGCATTCTTCCGATTGTTTGAGGTTGAGCGTTATTATAACGAACTTATTTCTGGCACAGAATATCTGAAGACGCTCCGAATCGGATTCTCTGTTTTATCTGACGATGATAAGAGTAAATATGTAAAACAGGTTATAGGTTATTTTGTAAAAAAAGACCAAGAAAAAGAGAACGAAAAAGAAAATTGGCATTTAGGATATGGCTCAAGGATTCTTTCAGTAATAGCCGATCAGCTTACTGAAGAAGAAAAACAAGTAGCTGAAAAAGCTAAATTTACGATCCGCCCTGATTACGAACCAGAGCCATCTATAAAAATGGGTGGATTTGCCGGCAGTATAAGACCGAGAGGCCCTATTACCCAAGAAGCATTTGGGAAACTTCCGATAGACGATATTGCGAAAAAATTAAGAACCGAATGGAAGCCAGAGAAGTTAAGAGAAGAAAACACAAGTGAAGATTTTCACAACCCTTTAAATGCCGAGGGCGTTGGTGAATTATTGCGTGTAGATATTTCTAAACGACTGCAGGATTATGTAACCAATGCCAACCTCTTTTTCGAACGAGATGTATTAGATCAGCACTATACTTATTCCTTTCTGCGAGGCGTACAAGAGGTTCTTCGCGGCAATAAAACCGAGGTCAGCGGTATAAATTGGGATAACTTGATAGCTCTTTGCGTCACAATTAAGAAATCTGGCGAGACAAAACATTTCGATGGCGAAAAGCGCGAGCGCGATACTTTTGATGCGTGGCTTTCTGGCTGGACAGGCGTTCATTCTGCCATGACAGATGTTGTCCAAGAGCTGTTGACCGAAGAAAGGGGTATTAAGATCGACTTTCCTAAATATCGCGATGGGGTTTTCGAGATTATAAGTTATCTTCTTGCTTATCCTGACCCAATTCCAGCTGACGAAGAACCGAAAACAGCTAAGATGACCACAACTACTCCTGGCGCAAAAGAACAGATGGTAAGTGACCCCTATTCAATGGCAATAAATACTGTGCGCGGCCGGGCGTTTCAGGCTTTTGCGCTGTTTATGTATCAAGACGGAAAGAGATTCTCTAAAGATGAAAAAATAAAAATTTCCTCTGATGTTAAGGGACTATACGAGACCGTTCTCAAAAAAGAAAATACCCGGGCCCTTATGTTTATGTTTGGACATTACTTACCATCGTTCTATTTCCGAGACAAAGAATGGATGCAAAAGTTATTATCACAAATTTTTTCTGCAGAGCCAGAAAAGAAAAACCTTTATACGGCGGCTTGGGAGGGTTATGTTTCGTCAAATCTTTATGCGGAGATATTCTTCAGCTCTGACATCCAGAAATTATACGAGCGAGGTCTTGCTCTGACAGACTCGGACTATCCACAACAAAAGCATTTCAAAGAGCCGGATGAGGGTATTGCTGTACATATCGCGCTTGCTTTTATGCATTTCTCGAAATTTGGATTTGAGCACGATTTGTTCAAGAAATTTTGGAGCATACCAAATACGGAAAATCACAAGGAATTCATTTCGTTTATTGGTCGTCACTCTATTTCACGAGAATCAGCCGCAGAGTGGATAAAATACAACAAAGTCGATATAGAAAAACTCAAGAAATTCTGGGATTGGGCACTTGAAAATTGTACCGCAGATGCGCTTACTGGTTTTGGTTTCTGGATTAATACAGAGCGCAGTCCGTTGGAAATAAAATGGCTCGCTAGTCATGCACGCCAAACCCTCGAAAAGACAAAAGGATATGTTGAGTGGGAATATGGATTGATGCGTTCACTCGCGGCATTTGCAAAAGAGGCGCCGGAAGATACACTTGTAATTTTGCGTGCGCACCTCCTTGAAGAGGTTGCTAAGCACGAGCCGGTAAGGACATGGCTTCACATGGATGCTGAAGTTTACGACACATTCAAAGAACTCTACAAAAACGAGGCGACAAAAGAAGGAGTGCATACACTTATTAACGATCTCTTGCCTTATCGCAATGGAATGTTTTGGGGTTTGAAGTCGATATTAGACGAAACCAATTAATCTTTATGGACGAAGAAAAAGGGCGGCAAAAAGAAATAAGAGAAAAATTAGAAAGCGAGGAGCTTGATCCAGACGAATTTGACGAGGATGAGCAACCCGCCTGCGCCGAGGCTTCGGCGGGCAGGGAAGAACTCGCTAACCTGCTTTAATCAAATATGGCCAAGGTTATCAAACAAAACGATAAGGAATTATACCAATGCGAAGAATGCGGTTTTCACTATGTCGAAAAAGAATGGGCCGAGAAGTGCGAGGCGTGGTGCCGGGAGCATAAGAGCTGTAACATTGAAATCACGGCTAATGCCGAGGAAAATAAGAAGCTTGGCGGGTAATATCTTAACGATATGCAAGAATTGATACGCAAAATTATAAATTCTTTGTTCCGCAAACCACCTCCCACACTATCCATACAGACAGCGCCAAAACCATCCGTGCAACCAGAGCTAATTACACCAACAGTAACTCAATCAGTGGCTGAAAATGTGCTGCCATCAACGGCAAAATGGCATCCGCCGATCCGTGAAGATAAGTTTAATCCAACTCAGAAATTTCTTAATCCTGATCCTTTATATAAAATAACTGGTCATCATCCCGGCACAGATTATGGCACACAAGGAGAGAATAATGTACCGCTTCATTTTTGCGCTGATGGTGAGGTAATTGAGAACGGCTTACACAATGCATTCGGAAACTATTTTTTCTATTATGTGCCTGAGGCGAACCGTACTTTTGTTTATTTTCATTTGCGAGACGCGGCTCCTCAAAAAGGAATATACAAAGCAGGAAAGCAATGTGGTATCACGGGCAAAACTGGCTTATCGCAAGGCATCCATCTTCATTTGGAATGTATGAAGGGCCGCAAAACATCTGCGGATCGAGCTCGTCTCTATATTTCCAAAGACGCTATTGCAGAAGTCGCCGAAGATGCGGATGCATTGATCAGATCTCGTATTTAATTTTCCAATGAACGAAATAAAAATAGAGAATGAGACATTCCCAGACCCCTTTATAGTGTCTCGTTTGTCTCATTTAGCTTTAAAATTTCAAAAAACGAGACAGCCGATATATTGATTCTAGACCGCAAGTCTCCCCCTATTTTTTTATGGAACCGAATTTCAAAAATCCTAAATTTCGTCAAAAAACGCTTACAGAGCTTGCCGGAAAGCGCGCATTTTTCAAAAACCAATAATTCACCGATCAAGAAGAAGGGTCACCTTTCTTATCCCGGCTCTGACCAGACCGAGACGCCTTTTTGTGGTATGCTCAAAATATTCTAAAAAGCCTTACATGGTCTCACTATAGGTTGTGCATGACCGGCTAGGCACCCAAGAGTCAGCGGCCGGTTTTTAGACCGAGACGCTCCGAATTTTTGAAATCTTGGTTCTAGACCGAGTAGCCAAAATCGCCGAGAGGCAAGCAAAAACACGGAAGAGCGACTCCGTGTTTTTGCTTGCCTCTATTTATACAAGCTGATTTTTCTGTCTTTCAACACAATTCTGCTTCTTAAATTTTCAAGCAATTCGCGTTTTTCATGCGCCGTTCCTTCTTTCAGCAT
>Ga0209542_10018828_pt1 | contig 11139 bp, 13 predicted proteins | sample RifCSPhighO2_01_FD_184028 | JGI IMG/M metagenome (GOLD analysis project Ga0209542, IMG submission 184028) | Soil microbial communities from Rifle, Colorado - Rifle CSP2_plank highO2_0.1 (SPAdes) (version 2) | ecosystem: Environmental > Terrestrial > Deep subsurface > Rock core/Sediment ...
GAAATTCAGGAGGACCATTGATAAATAAAATTGGAAAAGTAATCGGAATAAATAATTTTAAAATCGGTTCAGGAGAAAGTTTGGGATTTGCGCTTGAATCAAATTATATTAAAGACGCTGTAAATGTAATTTCGCAGGAAAAATTAGGATTGGAGATTTTAGGGTAATTTTTTGATATTTTTTGATTTTGTCTGAAGTTTTGATTTTTTACTAAAATTTGGAAAGCCACAAAAAAATTTAAGGGCGGGTTTTCCAATTGAGCGAAGCGAAATTGAAATTTAGTGGGAGTTTAAAAAAATCAAAACTTAAATTAAAATAATTTCTAACAGAACATCAAAAACCTTAAATTAATAAATCTCATTTTATTTAATTATTAATGGAAAAAAAATCAAAAGAAGGTCTAACAGCAAAAAAAGAAGAAGATACTGCAAAATGGTATGAAGAAGTTTGTCTTAAATCGGAGCTTGCAGAATTTTCGCCAGTCAAAGGCACAATGATAATTCGTCCTCGGGGATATTTTATCTGGGAAAAAATACAAGAATATTTTAACAAAAATATTATAGAAAAAACAAACTGCGAAAATGCTTACTTTCCATTATTTATTCCAGAATCATTTTTTAAAAAAGAATCTGAACATGCAAAAGGTTTCCAGCCGGAAGTTGCCTGGATAGATTCCAAACTCACTGCGCCTGGAGAAAGATTAGCAATTCGTCCGACATCAGAAACAATTATTTATGATTCCTACTCAAAATGGATTCGCTCTTATAAAGACCTCCCGCTAAGGATAAATCAGTGGGCAAATGTCGTAAGATGGGAAACAGAAACAACAAAATTATTATTAAGATCAAGGGAATTTTTATGGCAGGAAGGACATTGTGTTTATGAAACAGAAAAAGAATGTGATAAAGAAACTTTGCAATATATTCAACTATACAAAAAACTCTGCGAAGAACTTTTAGCTTTGCCAGTTTTAATTGGGAAAAAAACAGAAAAAGAAAAATTTGCAGGAGCAAAATACACTTTGGCAATTGAAGCATTTATGCCGGACGGAAAAGCTTTGCAGTGCGGAACTTCTCACAATTTAGGCCAGGGATTTGCAAAAGCATTTAATATAGAATTCGTAGGAAAAGATGAAAAAAAACATTTTCCCTGGCAAAATTCATGGGGCATTTCAACGAGACTTATTGGAGCTTCAGTGATGACTCATTCAGATAATAAAGGATTAATCTTGCCGCCAAAAATAGCAAAAAACAAAATTGTAATCGTTCCAATTATTTTTGAAAAAGCAAAAACTGAAATACTAAAACAAGCAAAAAAAATTAAAGAACAACTCAAAGAATTTGCTGTGATTTTAGATGATAGAGAAGATTATTCTCCTGGATGGAAGTTTTCAGAATGGGAGCTTAAAGGAATTCCATTAAGAATTGAAATTGGTCCAAAAGATTTAGAAAAAAACTCAGTAACAATCGTAAAAAGAAACACTGGAGAAAAATCTCAATTAAAAATTAAAGAAATAAAAACAAAAATCCCAAAAATTCTTGATGAAATCCAAAACGAGCTTTTTGAAAACGCAAAGAAATTTTTAGAATCAAATATTATCGAAGCAAAAAACTGGAATGAATTTTCAAATGGAATAAAAAACAAAAAAATAATCAAGACAGAATTTTGCAATGAAACTTCCTGCGAAAACAATATAAAAGAAAAAACAGGAGCTTCTTCAAGATGCATTCCTTTAGATTCAAAAAAAATCTTAGGAAAATGTTTTTCTTGCGGAAAACCCGCTAAAACTAAAATTTATTTTGCAAGAAGTTATTAATTTTATTTTTCTCTCTGTAAAATTTGTCCTAAAAATTGCGCCCAACGTTTTGGGGCTTGCTGTCAGTGGCGTATTAAATGCACGTCTCTGTCCTCGCTGCAAAAATAATAACAGCACACGAACCAAAAAAATTATTCATCACCAGCCATTGCAACAAGCCCTTGTTAACAGCAGTTTTTTATTTGTCTGTTGTTGTCCAATACCTAAAAGCTTAAAAATTGTTTCTGTCTTTTTCAAATATGGAGTTAAATAAAACTTTAGAATATAGAATTTGTTTTGATAAAGTGAAAAATCTTAATGAAGTTAAAAAGAATGGAAATTATTTTGGTTCAGTAGAAGTAGAGGGAAATCTTTATGCAATAACTGTTGAAGGAAAGAAGAAAAGAATAATGGAAGGGTTTGTCCCAGAATTCATCTCTGAATTTAAAAAAACCTACAAAGCAGGTAGAGTAGATAAAGGGATGGTTTTTGAACAAACTACCAATTATGAATCAAAATTATCAGAAAATTAATCCTCTTTCAAATAAAATTTTTTTTCGTAAGCATCCATATCTCCATAAATTACTCGTCCTAAAAAAGGAATCTCTTTATTTTGATTTTTATGTTCTATTCTAAAAATACTCTCTTTTTTCCCAGTTATCTCATAATTTTTTTTTAGCTTCTTCAATTAATTTATCGCTCGCCATTAAATTTATCCTTTTTAACATTAAAGAAAGATTAAATTAATAAATTAGAGATAAGACATACTATCGAGTACAGAAATTTCTTTTCTCATTTTTTTAGTGGTAAACAACAATTGAATTAAGCTCTTCTTCAAGCTTTATAGTAAACTCATAAAGAGCCCCCAATTCTCTCTCCACAATTTCTTGTTCCATTTTTAGTTTTTCTGTTCCTTTTAGGTTTTTCATTTTTTAGCTAACCCCAACTAATCTCTCCTCAATCTGAATCAGAACTATCCTCTTCAACTTAACTCAGATCAAAAAGCTGAATTAAATTGAAAGTTTTTTAATTGAAATGTAAACTAAATTAACTATACATTTCTCTGCTGTATGGGTTAGTCTACTTTCCATATCTTTTATAACATCTTTCTCTTTTTATATTTTTCTATAACTAATTCTTTAACTAATAGTAGTAAAAGGAAAAAAATAAGAATTTTTTATTCCGCTAAATTTCCCCTGTAATTTCTTGGGTTAATTCTTTAAATTTGGGTAAATCTCTTTTCATAATTTTTGCGCCAACTGCATTTTCGTGTCCTCCTCCTCTAGCATTTTCAAAATTTCCCTGCTGTAAAACTCTATCTAATATATCTTTTACATTTTCACCACGTCCTGAAATATTTGCAAATGAGTTGGATTCAGAAGCGTATACAACAAAGATTATTTTTCCAGGAAAAAGATATTTTAAACTATTGGAAATTTCTGCGCTCATGCTTGTATCTCCGCCATATTCAAAAAAAATTAATTTATCGGAACTCTTTGCCTGCTCTTGCGCCTCCCCTAAAAATTTTTTAAGCTTTTTATTAATTATCTGATATTTCTCGTGCATCTCCCGATTTTCAGAAGTTTTTTCCAAGATTTCATACGGACTCTTAACTTTCATTAAAAATTTAATCATTTTAACAACATAGGTAGTTTTATCTTTTAAACCGCAGTTTAATAGATGCGCAACAACTCCTATCCTGGAGTTATATAAAATTTCAAACGCATTTGTTGAATCAATAAACAAATCAGGATAAAGTTTTTTAAATTCTTCATAAACTTCCGGGACAAAATTATCAGAAACGCTTCCAACAATCGCAAGCCACAAATCATCTTTTTTTTTGGCTACTTCATAGCATAAATAAGTAGTTGAACTCGGAAAATCCTTTCCAAGAAGAGGGTTATAATAGTTAACAAAATCCGGAACCTTATTTTTTTCTGTATTATGATGGTCAATCCAGACAATAGGCAGATTAATTTTTTTAATTTCTTCCCAAAATTCTTCTGAAACCGTTGGAATGTCTAAAATAAAAATATAATCGGGATTAAACTCATTAATTTTTCTAAAATAACTTTTATCCAAAGGAGCTGATTTTACTGGGAATCCTTTACCTCTTTTAATATATCTTTGCAATAAAATAAAACTACATAATCCGTCGGGATCATTGTCAAAAAAGAATAAAGGATTTTGAGCATTGTTTAGATGTTCTTTAATTTCTGCTATTTGGGATTTGGTTAGCATGAATATACAGAATAAAAAGAGTTTAAATTATTTACTAAATTTTTTTAAAATTGCGCCCAACGTTCTGGGGCTTGCCGTCTGTGCGGAATTAAAATGCACAAGTTGTCCTATGAAACAAAAGTAAATAGAAAGCACAAACCAACAAATTAATTCGTCAACCCACATAGCGGCAAGCCCTTGTTAGCAGCAGTTTTTTTATTTCTGTATATTTGTTAATAACTTTCTGTTAATTGTTAATAAATTTGTCAAAAAGGTCTTGCTATCTGATTTTTTATCCATATTTTTGAGTCGTGATAATTAACCAATTAGTTTTTTAACAATTTAAAACCAAAAAAATATGAAAAACTCAGGATTCGGTAAAGAATTTAATGTTAGAACGGGATTTGTCCACGATACTCTAACTGTGGATGGAGTAAAATTGTTGTTTAGAGTTAGAGCCGATGATGACAGCAGAATTGGCGAACATCTAAATGATGAAATACTTTTTGACAAAGGAGTTCGTTCAAAACCAATAATTATAAATAATCACATCCCTTTCGAGTGGAAAGGGTAGAATGATAGATAAAAAAGATTGGAAAATTGTCCAGAAAGTTCAAAAAGTTACTTTTGAGTGGAGAAACATCCATGCAGAGATTAGCGAAGCTATGAATTATTTTGAAGGAAAAAATAAAGAAGCATATAAGATTCTTATAAAGATGGCAGAAGTTGAAGACAAATTAGCAGAGCAAGCTGTAGAAGAATTTCCCCCTTTGATGTTCAAACTAAAAAAAGCCCTTTCTAAAAATTAATTTTTCTAAATAATTTTATTATCTGTTTGTCCATCATTGTCCCCTGTTGAAAAAGTTGTCCACAAAGCAGGCAATTTTTTTGCTTGTCGGTCGGCTTGGAGTTTTCTGTCAACGGAGAGGGCAATTTATATTACTTGCTTGTCGGAAAGTTTGGAAAAATCTGTCCCGCAAAAATAATTGTCCCTACGCTTGATAAAGTCAATTTATTTCTGTCATATCAGACTGTAAATGAAAATTGTCCGAAGCCCGCTCATTGTCATAAAATTGCTGCTAACATTTGCAGATTTGCGAAGGCAGGGTTTAATCGCTAAACCTCATCTGAAAAACTCTCTTCAAACACACAAAAAATTGTCATATAAAACCTTGCTCCCCTGCTTTTGCAAATGTGCTGTTGGGCACTAATTATTTTATTAATTTCAAATTTTCTTATTTGCAAAAGTCTGTGACACCAAAAGTGGAAATAAAATTGTTGCATCTCCAAAAACTTTTATATGTTTTGCATTTGGCAAAATTTTTCCCCACGAAATTGCTTCTTCTGGTAAAGCGCCTGCGTCGCTTGCATTATGCTCTTCTGCCTCATTAATATAAACTGCATAATCTGCGCCATTTCTAAACATATTTGCATTCAAAATATGATGCTTAACAATTCCAGAACCAAGAATAATAACTCCAGATTTTTTCAATCCAATAGTTGAATCATTAATTTCTTTAATGTCTTCAGCAACATCAATTTTAAATTCCGGATTTTTAGATTTAAAAAAATAAACATTATCTCCAATTGCTCCGTCAGTAATTGCAGGGCAGTAGATTTTAATCTTGTTTTTCCAAGCCCAATAGCAAATGCTCTTTTCGTTATTAATTTTCTCACCGAGTTTCCAAACTAAATCAGAAGAAGAAATTATTTTTCCTGTTTGTTTTTGTTTTTCATATAATTCTTTTAACAATGGCTGAAAAAATTCTTCAAACTCTATATAACGATTATTTGCAGCGTAAATATTTCCAATTCTGTTAATTCCTTTTTCTCTTAATTCTGCTCCAGAAGCCCTGAAATCTCCGAGATAAAAATCACCAAGACATTTAATAATATCCTCTTCAACGCCTCCAGCAGTTGTGACAATTAGGTTTATTTTTTTGTGTTTAACAAGCCATCTAAAGATATCTCTCAAACCTGAACTTACCATGCTTGAAGTATAACCAAAAAAAACAAAAGCATTTTCTTTAATCATTGCATTTATAATTTCTATTGCTTTTCCAAAGTTGCTTGCCTGCGCTCCCGTTGAAGAATAGCTTTTTATAATTTCTTCATAATTTACTCCATTATCAAAATCATAACCTCTGATTGGAATTCCTTTAATTTCTCTACTTTTTCTTAAAATGTTCTTTCTCGCAATTTTCGTTTTATCCATGAATATACTTATAAAAATTTATTTTTAAAGATATACCTCAAAACAATTAAATTTAAAAAACCCAGAATCATCAAATATCTATGAATAAATTAGTTTCAATTTTATTTGGCTTAGTTCTTTTAGCAATAGGAATTTACGGAGCATTCAGACTTCCTTCTTGGGGTGAAGCAGCGCTTGCTTTTTTGCAGGGCGGAATTATCTGGTTAGTTCTTCTAATAGGGTTAATGCTAGTCATTTTAGGCATTAGTGATTTGAAGAATTAAGCGCCCAAAAATATCAAACTCCCTTCAATAATTGCTGCAACAATTAACAAAGGAATTACTATTAAAACAAATACTTTTAGACAGGAAATAAAATTTTCATTAAATTTACTGAATCTTTTTTTATTAAAAATACTTGCTCCAATCTTCAATCCTAGCGCAAGAGAAATGAAAATAGCAGGTAGTTCAAAAATTCCATGTGGAAAGATTCTCCACAAAGAAAAAATACCTCCATCTTGAACTGCAAGATTAGCAACAAAACCCAAAAGATATCCATTTGCAATTGAAAAAATCACAGGAAAAATTCCAAAAAAAACTCCAAAAACCATTCCTAAAAAACTGCTCTGAATATTATTTAAAAAAATAAAACTGATTAGTTGATTTTGAGACATTCCTTTAGTTTCTAATAAAATTTCTTTAACAAATTCAAAAATCTTATCTGAAATAATTTCGGGAGCAGGAATAAAAAAACCAATTAACGCTGATGCAAGAAAAACCCCGATAACAATCCATATGAATTTTTTAGAACTCTTAAGATAATTCCAACTCTTTTGATATTCTTTTTTTAAACTGAATTTATTTTTTTTCATATCCATGTTCACTTAAAAAATTTACTAAGCGCCTTAACTTTATTTCTGTATCTATTTCTTAAATAAAGCCCGTAAACTAGTCCGGCAATTAATCCTCCAAGATGAGCAGTATTTCCTATTGGAACATTTCCTGTAACTGAAATAAACCATAATAAAATCAGCATTCCTGGAGCAGCATATTTAATTTTTACTGGAATTGGAATAAATAAAATATAAACTGGAAGATTTGGAGTCAAGAGCATCATCAACCCAATTAATCCAAAAAGAGCTCCAGAAGCTCCAACTGCAAAAAGATTAAAATCTTCCGAGAAAAATGGAATAGGAATTAAACTGGCTAAAACAAAAAAGATTCCTGCAAAAAGCCCTGAAATTAGATAAAACCATAAATATCTTTTTTGCCCTAAAATTCTTTGAAGAAAAGTTCCGAGAAAAAACAAAGAAAACACATTAACAAAAAGATGGAAAAATCCACCGTGCATAAACATGCTCGTTAAAAAAGTCCAGATATATTTTCCTTCAAAAATATTCGAAGGTTTGATAGCAACATCATCAATGGTTAAAACATTAAATTTAATCAAAAGACTAAACACAAAGAACATAAGAATTGTAAGCAAAATTAAAAATGTATTAACGCCTATGCTTGAAAAGAAACTTTTTTTCCCATTTAAATCAGAATTATAAGTTTTCACTTGGAATCTTCACCTCTTTTTCTTCGCCTTTATTTTTTTACCTTTATGATTAACAGATTTACTTTTTTGGGGTTTTTTATTTTTAAGATCTTTTTTTGCAAGTTTTTTCTTTGCTTCTCTTTTTTTTCTTGTTTCTTCAGCTTTTTCTTCATCCAATTTTTTATTTTCTTTAAATTTTTGTTTCCCTATTTTTTCCTTTTCTTTCTCAATTTCTTTATTAATCAAAGAAAGTTTATTTTTAATCTTCTCTAAATTTCTTTTAAAATCTCTGAGTAATTTAGAATTATCTTTAATCTTAAAAACTTCTCCACATTCATTACAGATGAAATTGCACAATAAAGCTTTTTCTTCAGCTAATTCAAGATTGCACCTCTCGCAAATATAAAATTGTTTTGATTCTCTGCTGTTTATCTGATAATTTATTTGCTCAATTTGTTTTAACAAAACTTGACTCAAAAATTCTAGAGATTTCAAAGCTTCAATTTTCCAGAAATAAGTAAACCATCCCTTTTTCTTATCTTTTTTCCTAATTGAAGAAACCAAACCGGAATCAGAAAGCTTATAGAGAATATTTCTTGTTTGATTAATTGTCAATCCTATTTTTTTGGCAATTAAAAATTCATTTACATATTTTTTTGTAGACAAAATTATTGTAATGTTCTCTGCAAGTTTCCCCGCGGAATAATCAATAATCTCTTTGAGAAAAGTGTCAATCATTTTTTTATTAAAATTAAATTTATTAAATACCTTTCGGTAGCAGATTTTAGATAAAATAAGGTTTTTAAACCTATATTGTATAGGATATATATCAAATCATTATCTTAAAAATGGGTTTATTTAAAAAAAAGGGAGTGAAAAAAGAATTTAAAGATTTGCCTGAACTTCCAAGATTACCCTCTTTGCCGGGAGAATCTAACTTTGAAAAACCTCTTCCACAACTACCAAATTATTCAACAAATTCTTTGAATGACAGATTTCATCAAGATACAATTAAGAACGAACAGAAAACGGGAAATTTTTTAACAAATTTGTCAGGAAGACAAATTAAAGATGCTATATCTGGGAAAAAAGAGGAGATGCTTGGAGCAGATGAATTTGTCAGAGAACAAATGATGTCCGAACATCTTGAGATGAAACCGAGCGATTTTGCGAGACAAACTTATCAAACTAAAAACGAGCGCGAGCGTTTTGGCGAGAGAAACTTATTAAAAAATTATGAGACAAAGCGCGAGGAGGGTCGAGAGTTAAATAACAAAATGGAATTTCCTTATAGAATAGAAAAACCATCAAAAGAATTTGAATTAAGAAATTGGCAAGAGCCAAAAGTAAAAAAAAGCGGTCAAGTTTTTGTAAAGATTGATAAATTTGAAGAAAGTTTGAAAATTTTTGAACTAACAAAAAACAAAATTGTTGAAATGGAAAAAATGCTTGAAGACATTAAAGAATTAAAAGAAAAAGAAGAAAAAGAATTGGATTATTGGATGGCTGAAATACAAACAATAAAAAATCAAACAGAGAAAGTTGAGAGAGATATTTTTTCTAAGCTAGAATAAAAAAATGGTTGAAAACTTAATTCACATAGGACTTAATCGCGAAGAATTGGTTAATTCAAAAAGGGATATTCTATCAACAGAGGCGAATTTAATAAGAATCTTGCAAATAATTAAAAAATATCGGACATTAAGAATAAATGAATTAAAATTAAAAACAAGATTACTGAAAAAATTAAAAGAAACAAAAACTGAACTAAAAAAACTTGAAGAAATTCTTCCAAAACCAAAGATTCCAAAGATACTGCAGAGAATAGAAAATAAAAAAGAAGAATTTAAAATTAGTTCAAAAAAAGATAATTTAGAAGAGCAGTTGGAAGAAATACAGAAAAAGTTGAGAGAGTTGGAAAAATAGAATTTTTAAAACCTTTTTTCTTAATAAAGATATGAACCGCAAAGAGTTGATCAAAAAATACCTTGAATTTTTCAAATCAAAAAACCACAAAGAAATTCCTAATTCTTCTCTAATTCCAAAAGAAGACCCGACAGTTTTATTTACAACAGCAGGAATGCATCCTTTAGTTCCATATTTATTAGGGCAAAAACATCCCTTGGGAAAAAGATTATGCGGAATTCAAAGATGTGTCAGAACGGGAGACATTGACGAAGTTGGAGATGAGACACACCACACTTTTTTTGAGATGTTGGGAAATTGGAGTTTGGGAGATTATGGGAAAAAAGAAGCAATTGAATACAGCTTTGAATTTCTAACAAAAATTTTGAAAATTCCAAAAGAGAAATTAGCTGTTACAATTTTTGCGGGAGATAAAAATGCTCCAAAAGATAATGAATCTAATGAAATTTGGAAAAACCTTGGAATTAACAAGATAAAATTTTTAGGAAAAGAAGATAATTGGTGGGGGCCTGCCGGAGAAACCGGGCCTTGTGGCCCTGACACAGAAATGTTTGTAAACGGCGTTGAAATTTGGAATAATGTTTTTATGGAATATGAAAAAAATAAAAATGGAAATTATTCTGAAGCAAAACAAAAAAATGTTGATACCGGAATGGGTGTTGAAAGAACTCTCGCTGTCCTAAATGGATTTGATGACAACTATCTAACAGAAGTTTGGAAACCGATTATACAAGAAATAGAAAAACTTTCTGGAAAAAAATACAAAGGAAATGAAAAAGCAATGAGAATAATCGCAGACCATATTAAAGCATCTGTTTTTATTATTGCGGACGGAATTATTCCTGGAAATAAAGAACAAGGATATGTCTTAAGAAGATTAATTAGAAGGGCAGTTTATTATGGAAAGGAAATAGGAATATCAAACATTTCAAGAATAGCCAAATCTATTTTCAAAATTTACAATGATTATGAAGAATTAAAGAAAAATGAGAAACATCTATTAGGAGAATTAGATAAAGAAGAACAAAAATTCAGCCAAACACTTGAAAAAGGATTAAATGAATTTAATAAATTAACAAAAGATGAAAAGAAAATTTCTGGGGCAAATGCTTTTTTATTACGTCAAAGTTTTGGTTATCCTAAAGAATTAATTAAAGAGAAATTAGAAGAAATAGGCATAAAATTTCCAGAAAAAGAATTTGAAAAAGAATTTGAAAAGCACATAACTATTTCTGGTTCAAGTGCCTTTAAATTTAAATCCGGATTAGCAGACACTTCAGAGAAAACAACAAAATTGCATACTGCAACCCATTTATTAAATGAAGCTCTTAGAAAAATTCTTTCAAAAGATGTAAAACAACGAGGCTCAAATATAACTTCTGAGAGATTGAGATTTGATTTTTCTTTTGACAGAAAATTAACTTTAGAGGAAATAAAAAAAATTGAAGATTTAGTAAATAAAAAG
>Ga0209542_10018829_pt1 | contig 11139 bp, 12 predicted proteins | sample RifCSPhighO2_01_FD_184028 | JGI IMG/M metagenome (GOLD analysis project Ga0209542, IMG submission 184028) | Soil microbial communities from Rifle, Colorado - Rifle CSP2_plank highO2_0.1 (SPAdes) (version 2) | ecosystem: Environmental > Terrestrial > Deep subsurface > Rock core/Sediment ...
GGCGTCGAAAAAGTGCGTGCCAAAATGGCGGTCGGTGATAAGCATGGTGATCGAGCCGGCCAGCACCGGCATGGCGGCGATCAGCAGGAACGCGGTGATCAGCCAGGTCCACGCGAACATCGGCATCTTCATCAGCGTCATGCCTGGGGCACGCATGTTGAGGATCGTGGCGATGATGTTGATCGAGCCGAGGATGGACGACATGCCAAGCAGATGGATCGATAGCAGCGTGAAGTCCGTGCCGATGCCGCCCTGCACCGACAGCGGCGGATACAGCGTCCAGCCGCCGGCCGGGCCACCGCCCGGCATGAACAGGCCCAGGATTAGCAGTGTCGCGGCGAACGGCAGGATCCAGAACGACCAGTTATTCAGGCGCGGAAGCGCCATGTCGGGCGCGCCGATCATCATCGGGACCATCCAGTTGGCGAGTCCCACGAACGCCGGCATGGCAAAACCGAAGATCATGACCAGCGCGTGCACGGTGGTCATCTGATTGAAGAAGTGCGGGTCCACCAACTGCAGGCCCGGCTGCCAGAGCTCGGAACGGATCACGAGCGACATGATGCCGCCGACGATGGCCATAATGAATGCGAACACCAGGTACAAGGTGCCGATGTCCTTGTGGTTCGTGGTGAACAGCCAGCGGGAAATACCGGTGGGATGTTCTACGTGACGATCTGCTGACATGTTTGGTATCTCCTCTCGGAATCCTATTCGTTACTTGCGCAGGGCTTTGGCCTGGGACGGCTGCGCGACATCGCCGGTCTTGTTGCCGAGAGCGTTGCGTTCGAAGGTGACGATCGCCGCCACGTCCGCGTCGCTCAGCTGGGCCGCGAAAGCCGGCATTTGCGCGCTGAACTTGCCAGTGGTCTGGCCGTGCAGCACGGTCTTGATATGTTCCTCCACCGGACCGGTGGCAAGCTTGCTGCCCTCGATCGCCGGGAACACGCCCGGAATACCCTTGCCTTCGGCGCCATGGCAGGCGGCGCAGGTGCTGGCATAGGCCTTCTTGCCTTTCTCCATCAGATCATCCTGGCTCCAGGTCTTGGTGCCGCCGGCGGATTCCGCCGCGGCCTTGCCCTTCTGCACGGCGACCCACTTGGTGAAGTCCTCCTGACTCACGGCGCTGACGACGATAGGCATGAAACCGTGGTCCTTGCCGCACAGCTCCGCGCACTGGCCGCGGAAGGTCCCGGTTTCGTCGGCGCGGACCCAGAATTCGTTGATGAAGCCGGGAATGGCGTCCGTCTTCACGCCCAGTTGCGGCACCCACCAGGAGTGGATGACGTCGTTGGCGGTGACGAGGAAGCGTACCTTCTTGCCGACCGGCACCACGATCGGGTTGTCCACTTCCAGCAGGTAATGCTCGCCTTTGGCGGCCTTGTTCTCGATCTGCTCGCGCGGCGTCGCGAGCGTGCTGAAGAAACCCACGTCCTGATCGGGATAGTCGTATTTCCACTTCCACTGATAACCGGTGATCTTGATGGTCAGATCGGACTTGCTGGTGTCGCTCATTTCGAGCAGCGTCGCGGTGGACGGAATAGCCATGCTCACCAGAATCAGAAACGGGATGACGGTCCAGATGACCTCGAGGATGGCGTTCTCGTGAAACTTGGCGGACTTGTAACCGCGGCTCTTGCGATGCGCGAAGATGGAATAAAACATGACGCCGAAAACAATCACGAATATAATCACGCATATCAGCAAAATCATATTATGCAACTCGAGAATCTTGTGAGCGACGGGGGTGACGGGTTTCTGGAAATTGAGCCCGTACTCCGCGAACACCGCCGGGGCCGCCAACCACAGACTCACGCCCAGGATCAGGCGGGATACGATGCCTGGGAACTCTCTTATAAGTTTTATGGACATGCCTATCTCCCGTGTCGTAAATATCAAAATCTTTTCAGTCATCGGGCCGTGCCCGCTCTATCCGTTTCCCGGTCGATCGACCGTGTGGCGCAAGGCTTCGTGCAGCCGCACCGCTAAGGAAGCTCTGATTTAGTCATTCCAGCGAACAACCCCATCTTTCCCAGGTGGGAAAGCGAACGGTTCGGGCGGACCAGTAGCCCTGCTCGCGGCGCTCGCTCGTCTTGCCGTATTATGAGATAACTCAGGATTTCGCCGGTGTCTTTTTCAGGCGTATCGCGCGCGTCCATCCTCACTCACGCCTGCCGTAACAATCCGGAATTCACCGTTTGATCCAGATTATCGATCTAGATCAAGCCATTTTGGCGCGCGCAAATTATCACATGCGTCAAATCGCCGCAACTCATGATTCAAGGGAAAAACACGTGTTTTTCAGGAAATAAAACGGCGCAAGCGGCGGCGACATTCGACCGGTTCAGTCAGTCATAAAGGTAGACCTGCTTCGTTCGTCCTGTCACAAACCCTCACCCTCATTCCCTCTCCCGCTATCGCGGGAGAGGGAGGCGAGCCGGATGCGCTTCGCGCATGCTCAGTAAGATTGGTAGCCCTACTCGCTGCGCTCGTTCGTCTTGAGATAAGAATTGGAAGTAAGATGCATTATCGTCTCGCGTGGAAAAACCGGCGCCGACGCGCCGTGATGGCCCGGCGGCCGATAGGGGAATCGCGCGAGCAGCGGCGCTTCGATTCTTTCATTCAAGGCGGCGATATTCTCGTCCACGTGCGTCATGGCAGGATCGATCTGGTTGGCGATCCAGCCTGCGAGCGGCACGCCTTCACGCTGGATCGCCGATGCCGTCAGCAAGGCGTGATTGAGACAACCCAGACGCAGGCCGACAACCAGGATCACCGGCAGGCGCATGGCGCGCGCGACATCCGCCATCGTCAGAAGATCGCCCAGCGGCACCATCCAGCCGCCAATGCCTTCGACAACCATCCACGGCGCTTTTTGTCGCAGGCGCTGAAAACTATCGAGAATTTTTTCGTTCCGGATTTCCACCCCGCTTTCATGTGCGGCGAGGTGTGGCGCCAGCGCCGGCGCAAACGCATAAGGATTTACCTCCGCGTAATCCACCGCGACACCGCTCACCGCCAGTAGCCGTTCGGCGTCCTGGTTACGCAGACCCGCGGCCGTTTCCCGGCAGCCGCTGGCGACGGGCTTCATACCGACGGCGCACCGCCCTTCGCGCGCCAGCGCCTCGAGCAGCAGGCAGGCAATCCGGGTCTTGCCCACGCCGGTGTCCGTTCCGGTAATGAACCAGCCCCGCACCATGGACGAATTCAATTTCTCACCCATTTGATTGGATGATACTCGTCCAAGGTGCGGGGCCAGCCGCCACTCATCATGATCTCCGTCCGATGCGGCCAACAGGAACCACGGCGATACCATCGCGCGAATGAGCCGGCTCGGTCTCCGGCGCCCAGGCATGGCCATACACCGCTTCATAGGTCGCCGGAATTTTCCCATTCCGCGCGAGCGACTCGTAGGCCGCGCGGAAACGCGTAAACCTTGCCTTGCCAGTCAGTCCGCGTGTCCGGTTCAGCGCCACGTTATGGGCGCCGAGTTGCTTGATGTCACGCATCACCTCCATCACGCTGGCGTAGGTCAGCGTGAAAGGCTCCATGTCCATGACCGGGTCGGCAAATCCGGCGTGTATCAGCATATCGCCGATGTCGTGCATGTCGATGAAGGCATGCACATGCGGCGCATCGTCCGCCGCGCGCCACGCGTCGCGCAACTCGCGCAAGGTATCCGGCCCGAAAGTAGCGAACATGAGCAGCCCCCCGGGGCGCAAAACACGCCGGGCCTCGGCAAACACCGTGCGCGGATCGCACCATTGCAGCGCGAGGTTGGAGACGATCATGTCGACGGACGCCGGGGCCAGAGGCAGACGTTCGGCGTCGCCGCAGGCGAAGCCACCGCGTCCGGTCAGCCGGCGCCACAGGCCGGAATTGCGGCGCGCACGGTTCGCCATCGCCTCGACGATATCCAGACCCAACACGCGCGCGCGGGGATAGCGCTGCATAAGTTTCCTGGCGTCATAACCCGTGCCGCAGCCGATGTCGAGAATGACCTTCGGCTTGAGCCGCACCACCTCCAGCCGCGCGAGCAGGCGATCGGCGATTTCACGTTGCAGCACCGCGACCGCATCGTAGGTGTCGGTGGCATGCTCGAAGGACTCGCGCATGCTCCGCTTGTCGAGCGCCAATGCTTCAGTCATGCATGAAATCCTTGAGCTTTTCCAGGAAATGCGGGGTGTGCGACAGGAACGGCGCGTGCCCGGCGGCGGGAACCAGCTCCAGCCGCGCCCGGGGCAACTGCGCGGCCAGAAACCGCGCCGCCCCGACCGGCGTGATGCGGTCGCGTTCGCCATGCACCACCAGCGCGGGTACCGCGATCCCGGGAAGGGTGGCGCGGCGATCCTCCTGTTTGAGCAGTTGCAGTCCTTGGCGCAGCGCCGCGGCGGGCGGTTCGCCGTGACGGAACAATTCGTCGCGCAGGCGCCGCAGCACCGCGCGGTCTTCGCCGGCGGCCATTTGCAGGCTCAGGAACCGATCGAGGGTGGCGGCATAATCCTGCTCGAGATTGAGCGCGAATTGATCGAGCACCGTGAGTGACATGGCGTGCAACCAGTCCGCCGACTGGACATACTTCGGCGTGGCACCGACCAACACCAGCTTCGCCACCGCCTGGGGAATGCGTTGCGCCGCGGCGAGCGTCACGAATCCCCCCAACGACCAACCGACCCAGATCGCCGGACCGGGAAGCACGCGCTGCACTTCCTCGGCCAACACTTCCGGTGTGAATTCGCGCGGCAGAAAATCGCGCGATCGTCCGTGACCGGGAAGATCGGGAACCGTCACCCGGTATTCCGCCGACAGTTCGCGCGCGACATCGCTCCACACGCCGCCGTGCAGTGCCCAACCGTGCACCAGGACCACGTCGGGTCCATGACCATGACGTTCATAAAAGATCGTCATACGCTATTCACCGCCGAAAGTGCGTCCAGCAATCGATCGACGTGCGCCTCCTGATGCGCCGCGGAAAAGGTGATGCGCAAACGCGCGGAACCCTCCGGCACCGTGGGCGGGCGGATCGCGGGAATCAGGATGCCGTGGCCGCGCAGCCGGCGGCTGGTTTCCAGCGCCTTTTCCGCGTCGCCGAGAATGAGCGGCTGAATGGGCGTCGCTGAGGCCGCCAGGACAAAACCGAGGCTCTGCGCACCGGCGCGGAATTTCGCCACCAGCGCACGCAAGCGCTCACGCCGCCAACCTTCCTCCCGCACGATCCGGAGACTCGCGCGAACGGCCTCGGCCACGGCGGGCGGCAGTGCGGTCGTATATATATAGGTACGCGCCCGCTGGATCAGGGTCTCGATCAGCGCCACCTCGCCCGCCACGAAGGCGCCGAAGACGCCGAGCGCCTTGCCCAATGTCGCCATGAGTATCGCCGGGGGCGCCAGCGGTATCTCCAGATGTTCGAACGATCCGCGGCCATTTTTTCCCAGCACGCCAAAACCATGCGCGTCGTCCGCGAGCAACCACGCGCCATGCCGGGCGGCGAGCCGGCAAAGCTCGGCCAATGGCGCCATATCGCCGTCCATGCTGAAGACGGCATCGGTCGTGATGAGCCCGGGCCGGTGGGTCTTGGCCAGCATCTCCGCCAGCCGGTTTGCGTCGGCATGGGGATAACGGCTGACCTTCGCGCGGGTCAGACGCGCGGCGTCGATCAACGAGGCGTGGTTGAGGCGGTCCTCGAAGATGACTTCGTGGCGGTCGGTAAGCGCGCTCACCACGCCGAGGTTCGCCATGTAGCCGGTCGAGAACAGCAGCGCTCGCTCGGCGCCGACGAAATCCGCCAGTTCTTCCTCGAGCGCATGATGGGCGCGGCTGTGGCCGCTGACGAGATGCGATGCGCCGGCACCGACGCCATAGCGTTCGGCACCGGCGCGGAAGGCGGCGACCACTTCCGGGTGATTCGCCAGCCCCAGGTAGTCGTTGCTGCAGAATGACAGCAGCGTCTCCTCGCCAACGCGAACCTCCACTCCTTGCGGGGACTCAAGCACAAGACGCTCACGATAAAGGTGCTGTTCGCGGCGCTGCACCAAATCTTTTTCCAGTGTCTTCATGAAAAATTACGCGGCAACGGGCGGAAGATTTTGAGAAAGTACGGGGTTCAGGCGCGCGACCAACGCATCGAAAATACAGCCCTGCTCGCGGCGCTCGCTCGTCTTGTTATATAAATAGTGGCAAGTTTAGTGTGCCCCCCGCGACAGTCAACAATGATTAATTTAAATGGTTAACATTAGACTAAAGAATACGCAAGCAGGTACTTAACGCGCATCACTTAAATCAAACACAGAGCAATATGAAATGCCGTATTTTCCAGGCTTTTATTATCTTCCGGCCCGCCTTCCATTGGACGCTTGTGTTGTGGCGCCTTCATCAATGCCTTGCGCCAATTAATACGGCAAGACGAGCGAGCGTAGCGAGCTGGGCTACTGTTATGCTGCTAGCTATTGTCATCTTATTGTCCACAAGTTCCAATAATCGCTTGATTCTGCACCGTAATTTCATTCAGGTCTGTTTTTTGGACGCATGTCCTATAAACTGAATATTGCGAAAGTTGCAATAATTTTTTGTAAAAAATCAATAAAAAAGTCACTATATGGACTTAAAACAAAATCAACCTACTAGGGAGATATATTATGAAAATGCTAAGGCATTATTTCATCAGCGACAACCTGGACGACCTGGAAGTCTTTGAAGAACAACTGGAGAAAGCCGGTGTTTCCACCCCGCAGATCCATGTGCTCACTTCGCACGACGCCGAGTTAGATCATCATGAGCATCTCCACCGGGTTCAGTCGTTTATGAAGAGAGATGTGGTCCACTCAGCGTGTCTTGGCGCCGTGGTCGGTATGTGTGCCTTCGTGCTGGTTCTTTCTGTCGCCTATTTTGCCGGCTGGACGGAGACCGCTGCCGGCTGGGTACCTTTTGTCTTCCTGGCTATTGTGCTGTTGGGCTTTAGCACGTGGGAGGGTGGGTTGTTTGGTATCCAAAAACCCAACCACCACTTTGCCCGTTTTGAACAAGCTTTAAAAGACGATAAACATATCTTTTTTCTGGATCTCGAGCCCGACCAGGAGGCGGTACTGGAGAGGGTACTGAAATCTCATCCGCAGGTGGAACCAGCCGGGACGGAATCATCCAACCACCACTGGCTTATCGAGTTTCAGAAGAAAGTACCACGTTTCTTTAAAGAAACGTGGCCATGACAGCAGGAACCGCTGTCTGATTATTTGAGAGGAATGGAGCGTTAGTTACTCTTCAGCGGAGGGTCGAATACAAAAGATCGGTCAGGCTCGCTCTACAGCTAAATCGCTCGGTCTCCGCTTACCGATGCCACCGGATGTTCCATCCGGTATCTCGGTTCCCGCACTGAAGGAAAATTTTTGGTGTTATTCGGTTTCTGCCGGTTATTTCGACTGTGCCACGACGTAGTCGACGGCGGTCTCAAGATTTCCTCATTGAGCAATCATGAAGAAAAGACCTCTCAAATTCAGCATCATGATAACAACCGTCGCGCTGGCCGCGATGCTTACCGGAGTGTGGCTCGCTGCAACATATCGGGAAAACGATTCGCGGGCCATGTTGCTGCCGGATCAGGTGATGACATTGTTTCCCGATCCGAGGCCACTGACAGCCTTTGCGCTCACCGATCATCAGAATCGGGTATTTGATCTTGCAAGCTTGAAGGGTAAATGGTCCTTTCTCTTTTTCGGCTTCACCCATTGCCCGGATATCTGTCCGACAACCCTGGCGATATTGGCCCGCGCGCGTGACAACATCGCCAAAGATGCGGTCGGTGCCGAAGATATCCAACTCGTCTTTATCTCGGTGGATCCAAATCGCGATACCGCCAACAAGCTAAAGCAATACGTGGCCCATTTTCATACGACCTTGCTCGGCGTGACGGGAGACGACGCGCAGATCGGTAACCTGGCGGGTCAGCTGGGTGCCGCGTATCAGGTTTCGATCGCACCGGGTATGGAAAACTATCCCGTCTATCACACCGCGGCGGTATTTCTGGTGGATCCGCAGGCGCGATATCATGCCGTGTTCACGCCGCCCCTTGATGCGGAGGTTATCAGGAAGCGTTTCAAAGTGCTGCGAGAACTTGAAGGAGCTAAAGCGACATGATATGGCGACATCCGGTTTTTGCCGGCCTGACATTGGCACTCACCCTTATCACCGCTGCGAGTGAAGAAGTGGGCGTTTCCGTACGCGATGCCTGGGTGCGGGAAACGCCGCCCGGCGTGGCCATGATGGCGGGTTACATGGCGTTGCGAAACAACACGTCACAGTCACAAGTACTCGTGGCCGCAAGCAGTCCCGGCTTCGAGACCGTGATGATTCACCGCACTATCGTTAAGGACGGCATGACGGGTATGGTGCACGCTTCGCAGATCGAGTTGACACCCAGCGCGAGTTTGATCTTTACGCCGGGGGGATATCATCTGATGCTAATGAACCCGAAACGGACACTGCGCGCCGGCGACCGGGTTGACATTAATCTGGAATTCCGCAGCGGCCTTCGTTTACCCGTCAGCTTCGAGGTCCGCAAATGAGAACAGGCAGGCGTCAGGACGGTGACCGCTACGGTCACTCGCGTAGATCGGCAAAACTTCTATAAAGTATCCAACCCCGTAATAAACGTTGAGTTTTACGGTTTCGGCCGGCTACTTCGACTGTGCCACGATGTAGTCGACAGCGGCCTTGACCTCGGCGTTGCTCAGCGCCGGCAATACCGGCACCGTGGCAGGCGACACAGGCGCTTTGGTAGACCTGTTGCCCGTTGACCCCGGCCGGTGCGGCGGCCACGACTTGGGCGGGCTGCCGCCGGGTTTTCGCCGAGGCGACATTAATCTGGCCGATGGCTTTTGGTCCGTTCGGCGACACTTGAACCGGCGCCCAACAGCGCGTTACGGTCTTGTCGGACCCGGTCGGGGATGTCTCGGTGATGGGCCACGAGAATATAACTGAACAGTATCAGCACTCCACCGATCCCAAGAATGATCGAAACGTTTTTTGCAAAGCGCTTGCCGGCCATTGATAGTTCCTGTCGTTAGGAGCGGATTCTTAAATATTGTAGGAGTATTATTTAGGTAGGTAGGCTCGCCGCCGCTCGATCCAAGTACATTAATAATACGGCAAGACGAGCGAGCGCAGCGAGCAGGGCTACTGTATTAGCCCGCCCCGAAGAATATTCCTCGAGTAAAGAAGGTGTAGTCCGCTTCGATCGCCATGAGACCTATCAGCACCAGCAAAGCCCCCGTCGGGATCAAAATCGCACAGGCCAGTGCCATTCGCTCCCAAGCCATGTGCATGAAGATGGAGACGATCAGGCCGGCCTTCAATAACATGAATATGATGATCAGGGACCATCTGAGGTAACCCTGGAAGTGAAGGTAATCGACCATATAAGAGAACGCGCTGAGCACAAACAGCAATCCCCAGATCCAAAAATAAATGCTGATTGGATGTTGTTGTCCTTCTGCGTGAGCCATAATGTTGCCCCTTACCAAAGATAAAAGAATGCAAAGATAAATACCCACACCAGATCGACGAAGTGCCAATACAGACCCATGATTTCGACGATCTCGTATTTCCCCTTCCGGCCGGTCAGAAAGCCCGGCCGTTCGTTATCTAAGTCTCCCCGTATAACCTTTATCGCCGTGATGATCAGGAAAATCACCCCGACCGACACGTGAAAGCCATGGAAGCCGGTGATCATGAAAAAGCTCGAGCCAAACTGGGCCGCGCCCATGGGGTTGCCCCAGGGACGCACCCCTTCTTCGACAATCAGCTTGGTCCACTCAAAGGCCTGCATGCCGACGAACGAGGCGCCGAACAGTGCGGTCACTACCAACAAGAAAGCCGTCATCTTTTTATTTTTTTCATAACCGAACTTGACGGCCATGGCCATGGTACCGCTACTGCTGATCAAGATGAAGGTCATGATGGCGATCAGGATGAGGGGGATGTGATGTCCCGCGATCGTCAACGCGAAGACCTCACTGGGATTGGGCCAGGGCACCGTGGTGGACATGCGCACGGTCATGTAACTGGTTAGAAAACAGGTAAAGATAAAGGTATCGCTGAGCAGGAAGATCCACATCATGGCCTTGCCCCAGGGGACCTTCTTGAACGCCCGCTGGTCCGAGGACCAGTCAGCGACGACGCCTTGCATGCCTTCAGACATGGTGAGCTCTCCTGGATTTGTCCGAATAGATTGTGTCATGTGCTTTGGGCCTACCTGATCCCACAGATCTTCAACAAAATGTCCAAATTATTCCCTGAAAACAGCAGACCGAACAAAATCAGCCAAACCAGAAGCAGGAAGTGCCAGTAAACGGTACATAGCTCCACACTCTGCCTGATCTTCGCCACGTCAAAATCGCCCCATACTTTGGCGACGGTCCTGCCCCAGGCCACCAAACCGCCCAACAAATGCAGCCCGTGCAATCCTGTGATCAGATAAAAAAACGCGATCGCAGGATTCGTTAATTCAAAATAAACCATCGTGCCCAGTTGCCGCCAGGCCAAGACCTGCCCGATCAAAAAAACAACGGTGAAAGCGCCGCCGGCAAGCAGGCCGACTCGCATGCCGTCCATCCGCCCACGGCGTACTGAAAACTGCGCCCATTGCAAGGCGACACTACTCAATATCAGCACAAACGTATTGGCCCACAACAGCCTTAGTTGAGGCGTGGGACGCCAGTCCTCATACGCCATCCGGTTTCCATAGGCGGTAACCAAAAGCATGAATAGGACCGCGACCACGGCAAGAAATACCCTCAGAGCGAGTTTCGTCGCAGGCCGAAAAGACGCGTCTCTATCGCGAAGATATTCGACCGCACCCTGGGCCGTCACCCAGGGCTTAATCGTCAGTTGATGGAAAATACTCACGTCGTTAGATTCCCGATCGCCTACGTCTTATTGCTCTTACGGGTGGCTACCCCTCCCGGCGGGACGTTTTGCGGTATGAAGTCCTGGTCGACGCCCGGCACGCTGTAATCGTAGGCCCAGCGATAGACCACCGGTAACTTCGGACCGAAGTTGCCGTGCTTCGGCGGGGTGTCGGGGGTTTGCCACTCCAGCGTGGTGGCGCCCCAGGGGTTGCCACCCGATCGCTTGCCTTTGAAATAG
>Ga0209542_10018830_pt1 | contig 11139 bp, 10 predicted proteins | sample RifCSPhighO2_01_FD_184028 | JGI IMG/M metagenome (GOLD analysis project Ga0209542, IMG submission 184028) | Soil microbial communities from Rifle, Colorado - Rifle CSP2_plank highO2_0.1 (SPAdes) (version 2) | ecosystem: Environmental > Terrestrial > Deep subsurface > Rock core/Sediment ...
TGGACCGTCTCTCAGTTCCATCGGTGGGGGTCAGGCTCTCACCTCCCCTAAGCGTCATAGCCTTGGTAAGCCATTACCTTACCAACTAGCTGATACTCCGCAGGCTCATCCTTAAGCGTTCAAATTAAATAAATAACTTGGACTTTACTCTTGCGAGACTATTTGGGATTACCCAACCTTTCGGCTGGCTATACCAAACTCAAGGGCAGATACCTACGTGTTACTACCTCGTTCACCGGTTTCCAGACTTGCGTCGGGACCCCTTGATTTGCATGCCTTATCCACGTCGCCAGCGTTCATCCTGAGCTAGGATCAAACTCTCAATTAAAGTTCTTACGGAACCCCGCCGATGGCGGGATTCTCGTAAAAACTACCAAACTTCGAAAAGTTTGGGTTTTTACGGAACAAGAGAAAGAACACGAGTTCTCACTCCTGTTTTAATTTTCTTACTTGCTGTCTATTAACTCCGACGCTTCGGTCGGAGCCCCGTACTTTCGACGATAGTCGAAACGTCGGGGTTGTCAAAGAACCACCGTCCCCGCTTTTGGCGGGGTAGAGGTAAGTATACTCGCTCTAATAACCCTGTCAATGGGTAAATGAAAAACCCCCCGGCAAGGGGTGGGGGTAAAACAGCGGGTGGTCATTCCCGCTACCCTTCGGAAACGCTTATTTAGAGCCAGATTTTAGGCGTGCGCCTTGTGTTCGAGACTTAAAACTCGTTTTTCGAGTTTAGCAAATTCGTCATAGTCTACTTTCCGCTTTAAAGCAAATTTTATTGTGGAAATATCAGTTTTTATTACTTCTATATCCACCTTCATTGAACCAATCATTTCAGAATGTGAAGTCAGTGTAGTGTTCACGGCATCAAAACGCTCATCCATGTGCTCGATAAGTACCCCTGTGTGTCTTTTAAACTCATCTAGGTTGATACTTGTTTTTTCTTTTTGACTAATCTTTCTCATATTGATTGTCCAATTATACGCCCAGAGACAAGTTTCGGTCAATAACCCGAAAATACGAAACCCCGGACAAGTTTCTGTCCGGGGCGGCCCCACTGCTTCAAGTCCAAACTCTGGGGTTGTCGGCCACAGGCCTACCCAAAGTGTGGGGGTCTTACCGAGTTAGGTTCGCAAAGAACCCAGTCCTCCGAGCTTCCGGCCAACCAAACGCTTGGGTGGCAGGAACGATGGAGTAACTTAACTCGGCATCTGCGGGCTAGTCCCAGTTGGGATGCTTCTTTTATTCCGCCCAGCAGATCCTGACTATTTATGTTTCGACGCCGTCAGGTTGGCGTCTATCTTCACGTCAATGCTCCATCCTTTCCGGGGCGACTTCTCTATGTCACCCCATTGGATTTACTGGGGATAGTATACACGAAGCACAAAATTTGTCAAGCCCAAAATCGGGTTTTCCCAATTTTCCGAAGGTTGAGCCTTCGGAAAGGCTTATTTAGAGCCATATTTGGGCTTGCTGGAAATTAAGACGAGAAGTGGTGATGCTAGCAAGATTGAGCTATATGTTCCGGTGGCTATGCCTATGGCAAGCATGAGGGCGAAGTGCTTGGTTGCAACACCACCGAAAAAGAAAATAGCCAGGGCGGCCAGAATGGTGGTGAGTGATGTGTTGATGGAACGGACATAAGTTTCGCGCAGAGAGCGACCCACCACGTCTTCAAATGTTACTCCAGAGGTCGGACCTCTGGAACCGGAGCCTCGAGGTCCGACCTCGAAGTTGCGCAAGTTCTCGCGAATCCTGTCGAACACCACTATTGTGTCGGCCACGCTGTAGCCAAGGATTGCGAGTAGTGCCGTGACAAAGAGAGTGTCTATCTCATAGCCGATTAAGTAATGCGAAAAAACAACGAAGATGCCCGTAGGCACGAAGATATCGTGCACGAGACAAATAATCACAGATAAACCAAACTTCCAGGAGCTGACAACCAGGCTTGCACTTCGGAAAGCGAAGGCTACGAAAATTATTATGAGTACGAGCACAAGCATAAGTGCCACTATTGCTTTGCTGCGCAGTTCTTTGCCGATTGACGGTCCCACAGTCGAAAGGCTAGTTTCGGTGAAAACATTTGTGCCATCAGAAAGTAGCGAAACAAGCTTGCCGTGTTCTTCCTGGGTAAGATCTTTGGTCCTAATAATTATTTCTTTCTCCCCTACTGGTTGCACTTTAGCACCAATTATTCCTGCTTGGATTATAAATTCATTTATTACTTCTACATCAGGTCGTCCATCTTGGTAACTGCCGGTGATAACAGAACCACCCGTAAACTCAATCGAGAAACTGGGCTGCCAAATAAAAGTAACAGCGATAGAAACAAGCAAGACCAGTCCGATTATTCCGATGAAAATGTTTTTGTGTTTGATTACGAACATATTTTTAAAATCTCAAATCGCAAAATCCAAAGCTCAAATATAAATCGACCTCATGAATTGCTTGGTGAGGACAAGGGCGCTGAACATCGAGACTAGAATACCAATGGCCCATACAAGAGCGAAACCCTGTATGAGTGACGTGCCGAACCAGAATAATATCGTAGCTGTGATCAAGCTTGAGATATTAGAATCACGAATTGATGTCCAAGCCCGAGCGAAACCCTCATTAAGCACCGCCGTCGGACTCTTGCCCTTTCGCTTTTCTTCTTTAATACGCTCGAAGATAAGCACATTGGCATCCACAGCCATACCAAGTGAGAGAATGAAGCCGGCAATACCCGCGGCAGTTAACGTGACGCCGAATAATTTGAAAATAGTCAGAACGATAACTCCGTAAATTATAAGCGCAATAGCAGCAATCACTCCCGGTAATCTGTACCAAGCGATCAAGAAAATGGCAACTAACGTATATCCGTAAAGAGCAGCGCGCACGCCCTTCTCGAAAGCTCCCTCGCCCAAACTTGAGCCAATCTTATTGGTGGCGATGAGCTCGATGGGTATGGGTAGGGCACCAGAGTTAAGGCGACCGGCGAGTTGTTTGGCTTCAGCGGGGGTAAAGCCACCCGTTATCTGGGCCTCGCCACCTGTGATCTCGCCCTGCACTACGGGCGTTGATATAGGCTGACCATCCAGATAGATCGCCACTGTCTTGCTAATATTTGCTTTTGTAATCTCGGCAAAGAGTTTGGCGCCCTCGTCGTTGAAGACAAGTGACACGTAAGGCACGCCAGTGTTAGTATCGAAATCTACACGAGCACTCTTCAAGAATCTACCTGTAAGCTCCGTGTCAACATAGTAAGGGTCTTCGAGTGTTTCCAGATCTTTTGAAATATCCCCGCCTGCTTCTTGTCTTTTTTTTAATGCTTCAATTTGCTTGACTATTTTGTCGCGCTCTTCAGCAATGCGTTCTGTTTTAAATTCCAGTATGGGTGTCTGGCCAATCAAAGCAATAGCTTGGTCAATATTGGTCACCCCAGGCAGTTCCACGATCAAGCGCCGCTCACTGCCTTCCACCCCCACATTGGCCGTCTCGGTCTGGACATTCGGCTCGACCACACCAAAGAGGTTTACCCTTCGCTCAATAACGTCGCGCAGAGCATCCACCGAATCGTTCACATCACTCGCTGCAATCTTGCTGGTATCCGCCCGGTACACAAGTTGGGTACCACCGCGTAAATCAAGCCCCAATTTGAAAGCCCAACCCGAATCAGGAGCTTGAGTAGAATAAACAAAGTAACCGAGCCCCACGCCCATTAATAGAAGTATTCCCGCAATTAATCTTGTTTTAAACATATTCAAGTTTAAATATCCTACCTCATTTCGTATTTCCCCTCAACTTGACATATATACCATATGTTAGTATAATAGCTGTCAGGAGGACTCCCCATGAACGTAACAAGACGGGGTGCGGAGCGCAAACCCACGATGAACAACTGGGACCCGAGGCGGAAGCTTGCGGGTCCCGCTTCATTTCACCTATCCACACCTTTCACTTAGCGCTCGGGACGCTAAGTGCTATAATAACGGAGTGAGGAGAGAAATTCTGTCTGAAGATGAGTACTATCATGTCTACAATCGAGGTGTTGATCACCGATCGATAATTCAAGATCAGAAGGATGCTGAAAGATTCACAACATGTCTAGATGCCTTCAACACCATAGAACCTGTCGGCAGTCTGTATGCATTATCATTTGAAACACCGAAACCCAATCGCAAAAAACTTGTTGATATTATTTCATATTGCGTAAATCCTAATCACTTTCATTTTGTCTTATTTCAAAGAGCAGAGAAGGGGATAAGCAAATTAATACAGCGACTAACGGGTGGATATTCATGGTATTTCAATAACAAATACAAGAGAACAGGGGCGTTATTCGAGGGAAGATTTAAAGCAAAAAATATTAGTGAGAATAACTACCTTCTCCATGTAAGTGCATATGTAAACCTTAATGATCGTGTCCATAAACTTAGCGTCCCGAGCGCTAAGTTAGTTAGGTCCAGCTGGAGAGAGTACACAGAAAATATTAACGGCATTTGCAACAAAAAAATTATCCTTGATCAATTTGAATCGAAAAAAGATTACGGAGAATTCGCCCTCAGTAATTTGCCAGATATGTTAACAATAAGGAAAGACTACGCCGAACTAAAAAATCGCCTGCTAGAATAACTTTCACTTAGCGCTCGGGACGCTAAGTGCAATGAGATTACGAAAGAGCATGGCTACAGCTATGGGGCCGACGCCTCCGGGGACGGGGGTCATGAGGTGGGCTTTGGAGGCGCACAGAGGGTCGCAATCACCGGCTAGTTTACCAGTAACCCCGATTGGAACGTCTGGACTTTCGCTTGTGCCTGCATCAATAAGAACAACCCCCTCCTTGATCATGTCGGGTCTGATCAGGCCAGGGACACCCGCTCCGGAAATAATGACGTCGGCACTCTGCAAAATGTTTTTGAGGTTTTTGGTTTCACTGGTAGCCAAAACATATTTCACTCCATAGTTACGCAACCATTGACAAACAGGCTGGCCAACAAGTTTACCGTAACCAACAACGGCAACATCAAGTTCCGTGAGTTCTATGCCATAACGCTCCACTATCTCGGCAATTGCTCCCACAACAGGTGGCAGGACAAGCGGAGAAAGTGAAAGTGCATCAGGATCTTTATTCACTTTTATAGCTTCAAGAACAGATTTTTCGTCTACATGATCTGGCAAAGGCAACTGCACTATCACTCCTGCAATATTTTTATCTCGATTAGCTTCACTTACTCGCCACACAAGCTCCACAGTTTTTGTATATTCTGGCAATTGTTCGATAACAACCTGAACTCCTATGCGTTCCGCAAATTTTTTCTTCATTCTGATGAAACTGTTAGTAGCCGGATCTTGACCAACTTGGATTACAAGCAGGTTTAGACCTCGGCCGTCAAGACCAGACGCAATATTCTCTGCAATTTTCCGTCCATCGATCAACATGTTCTATGCGCCCACTCGCGAAAGAAGAGTTTTAATAGTTTTCAAAGCGATCTTTAGATCCAGGAAAAGTGACCTGTTTTTAATGTAGTAGATATCATAGGAAAGTTTGTTACGGGTCAACTCAATGTCAACACTGTGATGGGGATTCTCTATCTGATTAATCTGGGCCCAGCCAGATAATCCCGGCTTAATTATATGACGTAATTTGTAGTACGGAATCCTCTGCTCATATTCCCCGACCGGATCAGGAAATTCCGGACGCGGCCCGATTAGTGAAAGGTCACCGCGAACTACATTCCAAAGCTGTGGGAATTCATCCAAACGGCTCCTACGCAAAAACTCACCAACTTTTGTTGTCTTGTTGCTATTACCATTACCCCATTTACCACTGTCATTGGGGTTACTCATTGTACGCAACTTCAGAAGGTGAATTGGGACATCGTTCTCTCCCACCCGCGTTTGATGACTAAAAAGACTTCCCCCATCCTCAATTTTATTTGCCAAATAAATAAGCGGCCAGTATAAAAGTGAGGTTAGGGCAAGTGGCAAAGCGATTATGATATCCATCGCTCTTTTGAAGAATGTATATATCGGTTTGGGTTGGAGAGAAACATTCTCGAGCACCCAGCGTTCGGAAATTAGCTCAGGTGGAATTCGGCCCGTAACCTGCTCGTAAACTTCCTGCAGATTCAGGAAGCGCACCCCGGAAAATACTCTTCGATATAGCTCCGGCATTTGACTCTCTATGTTTGGATCACCGAAATCGACAATGATAACGCCTACGTATTCTGATAATCCGCTAACAATGGACAAACCGAAATGCGGCATTTTTTCCAAAATATCCCGAAGTTCCTGGGCAACCTGGCTTTTGCCTACTATGAAGGCCTCCTCCCGGTCTATCTTAACTGCGCTTTTGACATAAAGCGAACGCCACAGAAAAAGCAAGACAAGCGTGATAACAAGATCGAAAAGCAAAACAGTTTTAGGTGCGATAATGAAAGCCGGAAAAAAATAAAATATTAAAATGACCACACCACTGTTCACTAGTTGAGCATTTATCAACTGACGTATTGTTGTATCTCTGAAAACAATGGTGCGTAAATCGTATAGACCAGCTATATAAAAGATCGTTATCCAGATGATAAAGATGATGGCAAAAGGAAAAAGGTGGAGTTCTAGTGTCACCAGGCGCGGCAAACCGCCAGAACGAATCATCAGCGCGAAAAGGAGACCAGCCAGAAAGCAGGCCAGATCCCCAAAAACAAGGTAGGAATAATGATTCTTGGTCACATTTAGCATGACACAATACTATAACATGGCCAGTTATATTGATAGTATACAGATTATGAAGAAAGTCCTATATTTAATAACCAAATCAAACTGGGGTGGAGCCCAAAGATATGTCTTTGATCTGGCTACCCACTTGCCCGAAGATTACGAGGGCGTAGTTGCATGTGGAGGTAATGGCTTGCTGGCTGATAAATTGCGTGAGAAAAACATAAGGGTAATTCCCCTTCCAGATGCCCAAAGAGATATTTCTATCTTTAAAGAAATAAAATTGCTTATCGCGCTCTTCGAAATAATCAGGAAAGAAAAACCAAAAGTACTTCATGTTAATTCGAGTAAGTTAGCAGGGCTCGGGTCATTCGTGGGATTTGTCACTCGCACGCGCACAATTTTCACTGCTCACGGCTGGCCCTTCAACGAAGATCGAAATTTGTTTTGGAAATTACTCGTGTACAAATTCTCGTGGCTCACAAGTTTGCTTGCCGACGTGACCATAACGATAACTCAAAAGGATTTTGAGCAAGGCAAGCGCACCCTATTTGTCAGCCACAAAATGCATATGATTCACAATGCAATAGAGCAAATTAATTTTTATGACAAACAAATGGCCCGCGAAAAATTCGGGTTAAAAGATTCTGATATAGCGATTGGGGCTATTGGCGAATTGCATAAAAATAAGGGTTTCATTTATCTAGCGAAGGTAGCAGAACAAATTAAAAATGCGAAATTCATGATAATAGGCGAAGGTGAAGAGCGACAAACTTTAGAAAAAACTAATTTGATCTTGGCTGGTCAAGTGTCTGAAGCTAGTCGCTACCTGAAGGCCTTCGACATCTTTGTCGACCCATCACTCAAGGCCGGCTTGCAATACGTCCTGCTTGAGGCCGCCCAGGCGCAGTTGCCCGTAGTAACAAGTAACGTAGGAGGTAATCCAGATGTAATTGGCGATGCCGGAATGTTAGTTCCGCCGAAAAACCCAGAGCTGTTCGGCCGGGCTCTCTCGACACTCATTTCTAATCCCAAACTCCGCAAAGATCTAGGCACTCAACTTGTAAACCGGGTCTCCAAGTTATTTTCGTTTAAAAACTTCCTCTCCCAAACTTATGCGCTGTATAAAAAATAGGGAGCGTTGATTCACACTCCTCCATTCCATAGGCTGTAACGTAAAATTAGTTCTCGATCGCTCACTAATTTTACGTTTAGAATTTGATTATTTGGGATTTGTTTGAACTTTGGTGCTTGGTACTTGAGAATTTGGCGGTGAGACCGCCAAATGGCGGACTCACCGCCTTAAGCGGGGCCGAGGAGTTCTTGAGAAGACGTGTCGGCGTGGGCTGGACGGGAATAACGGGACATGCCGGTTAGCATGCCGAGGGCTAGGAATTCTGCAACTAAATGCGAGCCACCATATGACATAAATGGTAACGTTACCCCCGTGACGGGCAGGAGGCCGATATTCATACCAACATTTACAATGAAGTGAGACATAAAAATAATCGCAACACCCACGCCGAAAAATACCTCGAAATTGGTTGAACCACTCATAGCTATCGAAAGTATCCGCCAAATCACAACCGCCATGAAGGAAAAAAGTAAGAGACATCCGATAAAGCCCCATTCTTCAGCAAAGGCGGCGAAAATAAAGTCAGTCTGGAACTCCGGCAGAAACTCGAGCCGTGACTGGGTACCGTAGCCCACACCCTTACCCACCAATCCTCCGGCACCAACGGCAACCATAGACTGAAAAGCGTTATACCCCGCCCCTCGAATGTCACGCTCAGGATCTACGAAAGTCAGTATCCGATCTTTTTGATACGGAGCAAAAACGAAAAACCACAAAAGTGCGAACGTTGTAATACCACTGCCTAAGACTATGACAAGATGTTTTAAAGATAAACCCGAGACGACAACCAGTCCGAGCCAAATAAGAAAGACAATCATGGCAGAACCAAAGTCTGGTTGAGCGGCCACAGCAAGGAACAACAAGAAAGCATACAGACCCGAAACTAAAATGTGTCGATAATGAGCAATTTCAATATGTCGACGGGAGAAATATTTGGCCATAGTAATAACGAAAACGAGCTTAGCCAGATCAACCGGTTGTATGGCGAAAAGTCCGAACGAAAACCAGCTCTGTGAACCCTTCACAATCGTACCAAAAACGAATAAGCTAAGGAGTAAGAAAAGGACGGCGACATAAAGACTCGCCACGATACTGCTGCGTCGCAGGAAACGCCAGTCGATATTGCTTGCAACAAAAAAAACACAGAGGCCCAAAATAATCCAGATTAACTGGTGCGACAGAAAATAATTATCACCAGAGAACGAACTCATGGTTATCAACCCCGCCCCGACAATTGGAAGAGTCGCAAGCAGGAGCACCCAGTCAATCTGCGAAAAAAAGTTGCTAATCAGCCTCATTTGACAAGGTTGACTCGGGCCAGTACATCTGCACCAACTACAACCTCGGAAGGTATTATTGGCCAGGTGAACACCAATTCCCTAGATTCTCCGATACCGATATGATCAACGTAAGTTCGGCTCGCGTGCACAACGTTCCCATCTGAATTGTATAATAGAGCCGCTAACTCGACATTCTCGAGAGGGAAAAGAGACTCGTTTGTAAGAGTGACTCGTAATGCCAGGATCGATGAAGTCTCAATGTGTTGATTGGACAGAACAAGCGACACATCACGTACCGAAGAGAGACGCTGCCAATCTGGCTCCTGTGGAAAGGAAACGAAGGCACGCGTAGGGATCCTGAACCCCACATTCACTCGAGGTTCAAATATTATAAATCTCTGGTGTGGATTAAGGTATGTTGAACCAGAGACATCCTTAACAGGTACATTGTCAGCATCATAAATCCGAATCGAATATGGATAGTTCGCAAGTCCGAATGGATTGGGGTTCTCAATATACGCAACCACGTCGTATAAACCTTCTCCGACTTTGAAAACCCGTGTCCAAAGCACCACCAAATCGTCTGCTTCGCTTTGACAAACCACCTGACATGGACCGCCGCAATCCTCTCCAAGTTCGCCTTGATTTGCAATACCGTCCGAGCACGATGGAACTCTGCGGTTGGCAATAATGAAAATAACTGTTGCCAGCACAAGTAGCAACATGAAAACAAGAACGAAAGAAAGTTGTCTTCTTACTCCCCATGCTGACATGGAAGTATTATAGCATTCCCTAAAACCCAAATAATACCCCGGGTAGTAGAAATTTGAAGTTGAGTACTTCGTGCCGGCGACTACCTACTCTCCCGTCACACTGTGACAGTACCATCGGCACTACGGCGCTTAACTTCCGTGTTCGGAATGAGAACGGGTGTGACCACCGCGTCAAATCACCAGCACGAAACACTCAACATAAACTTCAAATTTCACTACCTCAAATTTGAGTTTTGCGTTTTGCGTTTTGGGTTTGTAAAGTGGTGTGCACGTTTCCTAATCCTGAATTAGATAAGAAATCTATCGATGTATTAGTACTCCTCGGCTCAATGCCTTACGGCACTTACACCTGGAGCCTATCAACGTAATAATCTCTTACGAATCTCAAACGATTCCTAATCTTAGGGTGGGCTTCGCTCTTAGATGCTTTCAGAGCTTATCCCGTCCCGACATAGCTACCCAGCAGTGCCCTTGGCAGGACAACTGGTACACCAGAGGTCAGTTCTCAACGGTCCTCTCGTACTAATTGAGACTCCCTTCAAGAATCCGCGCCCGCAGTAGATAGGAGACCAACCTGTCTCACGACGGTCTAAACCCAGCTCACGTAACTTTTTAATTGGCGAACAGCCAAACCCTTGGCAGCTTCTCCACCGCCAGGATAAGTTGAGCCGACATCGCTGTCGTTATTTTTCTCCCGTTACCGGGAGGATCGGACTATATCTTCATCCTTTCGATCAAACAAAAGGCGTTGGCGTTTTAGCCGTTTATTTAATTCATAAACGACTCCGCTACGTAAAGTAGCAAGTCTCTACAGGGTCAATGTGGTTTCTTTGCTATTCTGCAGAAAGAAATTCTTCGAACGTTGGTGTCTTTTTGAGTTCTGGGTTGAGATCGCTCTCTACGCCAGTATGAGCCACATGATCAAAAACTACTTCTGCAGTTTTCTGATACATACCTTCATTGAGTCGCTTCAGCAGCAACGTCAACTCATCCTTACACCAATCAAGTTTGCTATTTTCGAATTTCTTTTGCATTTGATTATCTTACCACACGACTTCCCACGGTATTGTCCATATGTCAATTTTAACACATGGAGTCCACCGTTATAAGCCACTATTTTGTCTTACTCACCGAGCTCCTACACTCGAATAATAAGACGGCTAATGCAATTACTTGCATGGCACCCCGATTTGTTAAGGTGCCGAACTCCGCCGTCGCTATGGACGCTTGGGCGGAACTAGCCTGTTCATGATTTCTC
>Ga0209542_10018831_pt1 | contig 11139 bp, 10 predicted proteins | sample RifCSPhighO2_01_FD_184028 | JGI IMG/M metagenome (GOLD analysis project Ga0209542, IMG submission 184028) | Soil microbial communities from Rifle, Colorado - Rifle CSP2_plank highO2_0.1 (SPAdes) (version 2) | ecosystem: Environmental > Terrestrial > Deep subsurface > Rock core/Sediment ...
GCATTTGACCAGCTTGATCTACATTTGTATAATGACTGCTGCTAAAGTTAGATTAATTATAATTTGTAAATTTGGTCTGGCTTTGCCAGACAAATTTACTCCGCTTAGGGAAGAAAAATATTAAAAGGAAACCGTAGGTGTCCTTTTAAATTTGTTTAGAAAGGAAGGTGAAAAGTGGAAATTATTCTTGCTAAAGGTGCAGTCATCGCTATCGGAGGAATAGCTCCGGCAATTGCCATCGGTCTTATCGGTGCCAAAGCTATGGAGGCCATCGGCAGAAATCCCGAAGCATCCGGAAAAGTTCTCCCTGCAATGCTTATCGGCATGGCTCTTGCAGAAGCAATCGCAATTTATGCACTAATCTTAGCCTTTACAGGCTAAAAAAGTCAAAGTAGTAAGTCAAAGTGTAGAGTTAAAAAAGTTCTGACTTTACACTTTTCACTTTGACTTTGACTAACTTACCATGGAAATCTTAAGGAATTTCGGCATTCAACCACTTTTATTAGCTGCCCAGATTGTCAACTTTTTAATTATCCTTTTCCTTCTCAAAAAATTCTTTTACAAACCGATCGTAAAAGCCCTGGACGAGCGCAAAAAAAGAATTGAAGAAAGCTTAAAAAATGCCGACCTAATCGAGGAAAATCTCAAAGAAACCGAAGAAAAATCTGTCCAAATTATTGAAGAATCAAGAAAAAGTGCCCAAGAATTAATTAGCCTTGCGAATAATGAAGCTGAAAGAATCGGCAGTCTTGCTCTTGATGAAGCCAAAAAAACGATTGAAGAAGCTAAAAAAGGAGCTATTGCCCAAATGGAAATTCAAAGGGGCCTGATGCAAAAACAACTCGAAAAAGAAACACTATCCCTTGTTGCAGAAGTAGTTAGAAAAGTTCTTGGCAGAAGTCTAAAAACTCAAGAAAAACAAGAATTAACCTCAAAAGCTATAACAGAAATAACTAAACAAATGTAAAATGATAAGCCGCAAAAAGACTCTCCAAATTGCCAAAATCCTCTGCAAAAAATGCTGGCTGAACGAGGTAGTTTGAATACATGTCATTGCGAGCGACCAGGGGGAGCGAAGCAATCTCTCTCTGGGCTCTGGGCAAACGAGATTGCTTCGCCTTCGGCTCGCAATGACGAAAAATTTTAGTATTTTCGTATGAATAGCAGGGGCTTTTCTTGTTAAATAATCAGGGTTATACTGTTAGAAATGCCCACAGACATTTCTAAAGACAAGCCGAAAGACGTTATTTATTTCGCGCGAACCGATTTCCGAAACACCAACCGGCTTTTTGGCATTAAGCGAAAAGACCGCCGCCAGCATATGTATGTTGTCGGAAAAACGGGTACAGGTAAAACCGCGCTTCTGAACAATTTCGCGGTTCAGGATATAGCCAACGGCGAAGGGCTTTGCGTTATCGACCCGCACGGAGAATTTGTCGAAGGACTTCTCGACAAAATACCGGAAGAACGCATAAACGACGTCATCTATTTCAATCCGGCCGACCCTGATTTTCATATCGGTTTTAACATACTCGATTTGCCCGACTCAAAATATAAGCATCTCGTAGCATCGGGGTTGATGGGTATTTTCACCAAAATCTGGTCCAATGTCTGGTCTGCCAGAATGGAGTACATACTCAACAACGCCATTCTGGCTCTTCTGGAAAACCCAGGCTCCACGCTTTTGGGCATAAACAGGATTCTTGTCGACAAAGATTTTCGCCAAAAGATAGTGGCCAACGTCAAAGACCCGGTCATCAAAGCGTTTTGGGTCAACGAATATGAACAGTGGCGTGACCAGTTCAGAAACGAAGCTATAGCGCCTATTCAGAACAAAGTCGGCCAATTTCTTTCAACCGCCATGATAAGAAATATTGTCGGCCAGGAAAAAAGCACTATAGATATTTTTCAGCTTATGAACGAGAAAAAGATTCTGCTTGTGAACGTTTCAAAAGGCAGAATAGGCGAAGACAACTCCGCGCTATTGGGCGCGATGCTCATAACCAAAATACAACTTGCCTCAATGGAACGCGTCAGAATTCCGGAAGAAGAACGTTCCGATTTTTATCTTTACGTAGACGAGTTCCAGAATTTTGCCACGGATTCGTTCGCCGGAATTCTTTCCGAAGCCCGCAAGTACAGACTAAATCTTATTGTCGCGCACCAATACATCGGACAACTGGTAACCGATGTTTCAACGAAAGTCCGCGACGCGGTTTTCGGCAACGTAGGCACAATGATACTTTTCAGAATAGGCGCCGCGGATGCCGAATATTTGGAGAATGAATTTGAGCCGGAATTCGTCATACAGGATATGGTGAATCTGCCTAACTACTGCGTTTATCTGAAACTTATGGTTGACGGCATAACTTGCAGGCCGTTCTCGGCAAAAACAATGCCGCCGTTCAATGTCGAGGCATCCGAAGATATTAAAGATAAAATAATAGAAACTTCAAGAAAACTTTACGCAAGGCCGACTTCGGCGGTTGAAGTGGAAATAAACCGCTGGAGCGGAATGATGACCGAAGTTTCGGGAGCCAAAATGTTTCCCGCCGTCTGCTCCAATTGCGGAAAAAGTACGATGGTTCCCTTTGAGCCTATCAAAGGAAGGCCTGTTTATTGTCAAGATTGTTTGGAAAAGGTTCAATCGGGGAAAATGCAGCCGGTTGCCGGAAGACAAGAGGAAAGAAAAGAATCCCAGGAATTTTCCTACGACCTTGCCAATATCGGCATAGAATTTGAGCTTAAGAAGCCCCTAACCCGCAAATTGCAAGAAATACCTTCGTCCATTCCGGTTGAAAAGAAGGGACTTTCGCTTTCCGAATTGAAGCCATTTGAGAAAAAAGAGAAAATAGACAGGCCGGAAAAACCTAAGCAGAACAACCATAGGCCGAAAGTTGACATTGAAGAATTGCGCGAAGCCATACAGGAGTCGCTCAAAAAAGCTATCGCTGGGGAAGAATAGCGCACCAAATCAATGATTAAAAAAGAAACAATACATTTTGTTATAACAGGCGGGACAATGGACTCTTTCTACAACGGAAAAAAGGATACCGTTGAAGTTTCATCTGCTTCGAATATTCCCGCATATATAAAAAGTCTTAATTTATATGAGAATATAGAATTTATCCAAGTTACGATGAAAGACAGCAGGGCGCTTACTAAAGATGATATACAAAATGTTCTGAATACCATTAAAAAAAGCAAGCATAAAAAAATCATTGTCACACATGGCACTTACACAATGCCTGATACGGCAAAATTCTTGAAAGCTAATCTCAAAAGAAGCGACCAAACAATTGTTTTTACCGGTTCTATGATACCTCTTATGGGTTTTGCGCCCTCGGATGCGCCATTTAATCTCGGTTATTCGATTGCAAAAGTTCAAGAACTCGGGCCGGGAATTTTTGTTTGTATGAATGGCAGAATATTTTCACCCGAGGAGGTGCTAAAACTGCTTTATGAAGGCAAATTTACTTCTATATTTGATTTGAAATAAGTAGTTTACGATATGAAATTCGATATCATAACTATCTTTCCGGATATTTTCTCCGCCAGAGGCGGATCCGCCCTGGGCGGAGATTCTTATTTGTAATTATGAGGTTCGACATCATAACGATATTCCCGCAAATCTTTGATTCTTATTTTGGAGAATCTTTAATCAAGCGCGCTATAGGAAAAAAAATAATCAAAGTGAAAGCGCATAATCTGCGCGACTATTCGCTCGACAGGCACAATAAAGTCGACGACAGGCCTTATGGCGGCGGACCGGGAATGGTAATGGCAGTGAAGCCGATTTACAGAGCAACCCAGTTTTTAAAGTCTAAAGTTTCCGCCAAAGGCGGATCCGCCTCGGGCGGAAAAAGTCCAAAGTTAAAAACACGGACGATTCTTTTTTCAACTCGAGGGAAAAAACTTGATGCCAAGACAGCCAAGCGGCTTTCAAAGTATGACTCTTTGATTCTAATTTGCGGGCGCTATGAAGGCGTTGATGAAAGAGTGGCCAAATATATAGCAGACGAAGAAATTTCCATAGGCAACTACGTTCTCAACGGGGGAGAGCTCGCGGCAATGGTTTTAATGGAAACGGTCAGTCGTTTTCTGCCGGGATTTTTAGGCAAGATGGAATCTCTTGAAGAAATAAAAGGTTCTTACGCCGCATACACCAGGCCGGCGGAGTTTGTTCCCAAAAAGGGAATAAAACCCTGGCGCGTGCCGAAAGTATTATTGTCTGGACATCATTATAAAATAAAAGAATTTAGGAAATAAACTGTAAGCAAATATAAAATTCTAATATCGAAATTCTAAATAATGATATGAGATTTTCCCTGTAATCCTGAGCACATTCGCTTTGCTCAGTGTAAACTCCGCGAAGGATATCAATTATGGATCAACGAAAAGAGATTCTTCACTGCGTTCAGAATGACAGAGGGGGTAAGGGGGTCGATTTCATTTTGTAATTTTATGCAAATCGCCGACATCGCTTTTTACGGTGCGTTATCGTTTATAGCGGGGACTTTGGCCGCCGGGTTCGAACTCCCGGTTGTTTTGACTGTTTCGTTTCTTGCCGCTGCGTTTTTTGTCTTTTCGCTGATTTTGAAATGGGGACCAAAAGAATTTCTTTTCATTCTGTTTTTGTTCATATTCGGTATTTTCTATTACAATTTTTTCTTCAACCTGAAAGAATCTTCGCAAAAAATAATTTTTGGAGAGAATATCGCGTTTTCCGGGATAGTTTCAAAAGAGCCGCAATTAAGCGAAAAATTCCAAAGACTCACGGTGGAATTGCGGCCGCCTCTTGCCGGAGAAATTTCTATTCTTGCTTCCTTGTCTCCCGAAATGAATTACGGCGACGTTATCGAAGCGACGGGAGAAATAATACCGTCTGCCTTTAAAAATCAGGAACCAATTTCATTTTTTCCTGAATTCAAGATAATCGGCGAACATCAAGGTTTTTTTATTAAAGAAAAACTTTTAAGCTTCAAAAAGTCGGTTATTTTTCAATTCAAAAAATTTCTTCCGAGTGATTCGGCCGCGCTTTTAAGCGGACTAACGCTCGGTTGGCGCGGAGATTTCACTGATGAATTCAAAAAAGAAATGTCTCTTAGCGGCACGACTCATCTTGTGGCGCTTTCGGGATACAACATTACAATTCTCGTTTTGGTCGTGGCTGGCGCATTCAGGTTTTGGTTGTCGCGCCGTTTGACCTTTTGGCTGACAACGGCAGTGATTTGCCTTTTTATAGCGATGGTCGGGGCGGAAGCTTCGGTTGTCAGGGCTGCAATAATGGGATTTCTCGCGCTCGTTGCGAAAGAAACAGGCAGACGGAACAGCATGAGAAACGCCATAACGCTTACGGCCGCAGTAATGGTTTTTGTCGACCCATCTGCTCCGTTCGACATAGGATTCCAACTTTCTTTCCTAAGTCTCATCGGCATAGTCTACCTTAGCCCCGCAATAAACGATTTGTTGCGCATAAGAAGCGATTCAAAAAGTTTTCTCTCATGGCGCGAAAATGCCGTGACGACTCTTTCGGCGCAGTTAGCGGTAGCCCCTGTCTTGATTCAGGTTTTCGGAAATTTTTCCCTGACAAGCATCGTTGCGAACGTACTTATTCTGGAATTTGTTCCGTTGACAATGCTATTCGGATTTCTTTTGGCAGCTTTCGGCTGGCTTTTCTATTACGCAGGCTTCGTTTTGTCTTTTCTGGAAAATATTTTTCTTAAATATGAAATCGGCGTCATAAAATTATTCGCCGATTGGAGCATGCCGGTTTTTTCCGATGCGAATTCTTGGTTTTTGTTCGCCATTTATTATCTGGCGATAATTACCTTTGGTGTTCATATGACAAAGCCCAAAAACATCAAGAAATGATATTATTTTAATATCCTATGTCGGACGCTCCAAAGAAAAAAAATAATTCTAGCGGCCTTATTCTAATTTTTTTCGCCTTGTTTTTCGCGGTCGATTTTTTCGTTTGGAGCAGGATACTTTTCGCCAAAGCCGCCGATGAAACAAGCATGTATTTTCTTAACGTCGGCCAAGGCGACGCGGAGCTGGTTATTCTCCCTGGCAACTTAAAAATCCTGACTGATTCGGGGCCTGACTCAAAAATTATCGGCGAACTTGAAAAAATTCCGTCTCTCGGCGACAGATATATTGATATTGCGATAATTTCACATCCGCAACTCGACCATTTCAACGGGTTTCGTTACATAATTGACCGCTACCGCGTTGGAGCTTTCATTTACAACGGCCGTTCTGATAGTCCTGGCGTAGAGGAGTGGCCGGACCTCGTGAAAAAAATAAAAGAGCGCGGCACGCCGCTTATACAAATTGGAGCTGGCGACAAAATAAAATATTCAGCGGGCAGGATAAATTTTCTATCGCCGAATTCAGAGCTTATTCAAAGCGCCGAATTGAACGACACGGGACTAGTTGAGCTTATCGAATCCAATGGCCTTAAAATATTATTAACGGCGGACATCGGCGCGGAAATCGAGAAATATCTTGCCGATAATTTTGACCTGCGCGCAGATATACTTAAAGTGCCTCATCATGGCTCGAGGTTCTCGTCGTCCGATTTTTTTCTTAAAGCGGTTAAACCTAAAGTTGCTATAATTGAAGTTGGGAGTAAAAACAGGTACGGCCATCCCACGCAGGAAACCCTGAAAAGGCTTTATAACGTTTCCGCGGCCATATTCAGAACCGATAGGAGCGGGCAAATTACAGCGTCAATGGTAGGCACAAAACTTAAAATTTTCGCCGATAGGTAGCAACGAATATTTTAGAACCGACGGCGTGAAGAACAATTATAATCGGTTACTACAGTATCTTGCGATCGCAAGATACTGTAGTAAATACAAATATTTTAAGTAATCGGGGTTTGGGAGCAATTATTTCAAGTTAAAACAAGACCTGTTATAATACTAAAGTAAATGACTCTTATCATTAAAAATGTCCAGCCCCTCGGTTCAGCGCGTAAATTGCCGCAACGCATGGATATTTTTATAAGCGGAGACAAAATTTCCGCGTTCGGAAATTTTTCTTCAAAGGGAGCGGACGAAACTATAGATGGCCGCGGCGCTTACGTAAGTCCCGGGTTTATTGATGTTAACACGGACTCGGACCATTATCTGACGCTTTTTGACGACCCCGCGCAGGAGGACTTTTTAACGCAGGGCGTGACTACCATTATCGGCGGGCAATGCGGTTCGTCCCTGGCGCCGCTTATTTATGGAAGTCTGGAATCAATAAGAAAATGGACGGACATCGGCCAAATAAATGTTGATTGGAATTCCGTAAAAGATTATTTGAATGTTCTCGAAAGACGCCATCTTGGGATAAATTTCGGGACAATGATAGGCCATTCGACCATAAGGAGGTCGATCATAGGCGAAACGCAGAGAACTCTTACGAGAAACGAATTTAAAGTTTTTGACGAAATATTGAAACGCGCGATGACCGAAGGCGGATTCGGGCTTTCAACGGGTCTGGGATATTTGCACGGCAAAAACACGCCTTATCAGGAAATTAAAACTTTTTTGAAAACGGTGAAAAAATTCGGCGGCGTTTACTCAACCCATTTGAGAAAAGGCGGAGAAGGACTCCGCGAATCCGTTAACGAAACCCTCAAGGTTTCAGAGGAAAGCGGCGCTAAAACATTAATCAGCCATTTCATGCCGCATTTAGGGGAAGAAAAAGATTACGAGTGGGCTCTTGAAGAATTCGAAAAATTACCCGCGAACAGAGATTTTCATTTTGACGTTTATCCGTTTGATTCGACAATAGTGCCTCTTTACACTTTTTTGCCCGAATGGGCTCAGGTTGAAAATCTTGAGATGATGAATTCTTTTCTTAACGACGAATGGCGAAGGGGCAAGATACTCAAAGAGCTTCCGGACGTGTCTCCGGAAAGCATAGTTGTTTCGAGGGCAACAAAAAATGAAGCTGTCGTCGGGCATTCACTTAAAGAGCTTGGGTTGATTTACGACACAAAAGACGCAAAAAAAACACTGCTTCAGCTTATGCTTACCACGAAACTAAGAGCGGTCGTTTTTTACAAAAACATAAACAAGAAACTTATTGAAGCGGCGATTTCGCACCCCCGTTCGTTGCTTGCCTCCAATGCGGCCAGTTCTTCCGATAAAAGCATAGACAAAGCCATAAAATCAGAACGGGCAACTTCAACTTTTACAAAATTCCTTTCAATGTCCGAAAACGAGAAACTGATGCCGCTCGATGAAGCCGTTAAGAAAATTACGTCCGTGCCCGCCAAAAAATTCGATATTAAAGGCAGGGGAGAATTAAAAGAGGGAAATTTCGCCGATTTGACGATTTTTTCGGCCAGTAGCCCGCTTCGCCCGCAAAGCGATGCGAGCGAATCTGCCCCGGGCGGAAAAGATATGGATATTAAGTTTGTGGTTGTAAACGGTAAAATCGCCGTCAGGGACGGAGTGTTTCAAAATAACTGCGCGGGCAGAATTCTGCGGCATGGTCAAGGATAAAATTCGAATTACAAATTTTAAACGTTTGGATAATTGTAATTTAAATATTGTTTCGGATTTCGATATTTGAATTTGTAATTTTCTACCAAGATGTTTTTCAAAAAAAGTCATAAGCCGGATTATTTTCTGATAAGCGTTATTTTCGTTTTAACGGTGGCGGGGCTTATTATTCTCGCAAGCGCGTCTTCTGAGCTTGGCAGAATAAAATTCGGCGACAGTTATTATTTTTTGAAGCATCAGATTATTTTTGGATTATCGTTCGGCATACTCGGTTTTTTGGCTGCCTATTTTATTCCTTATAAAAGTTACAAATACGCCTCTTTCGCTTTTTTAATTTTCAGCATTATTCTTCTGGCCCTGGTTTTCACAAAAATCGGAATTACTTCGGGCGGTTCTTCAAGATGGCTTAAGCTCGGCCCCGTTATTTTTCAGCCAGCCGAATTGGTTAAAATGACATTTATAATTTATCTTGCCGCGTGGTTAAGCAATCTAAAAATGAACAGGAGCACGGATTTTTGGACCGGCTTTATGCCGTTTGTTCTGATTTCAGGATTCATTGCCACTCTGCTTATTCTGCAACCGGCAACAAGCACGATGATTATACTGATGGGGACGGGAATTGTAATGTATTTCATAAGCGGAGCCAGGATTGTTCATATAGCAAGCGTAGCTCTGGTCGGCTTAATGATTTTAGGTCTTATAATTTGGTTGACGCCATACCGTCTTCAGAGAGTGACGACTTTTTTGAATCATGAGAAAGACGCTTCCGGCGCGGCTTATCAGATAAACCAGTCGCTGAATGCCATTGGTTCCGGAGGGCTTTTCGGGGTTGGATATGGACGTTCAACAAGTAAGAGCAGTTATTTGCCGGACCCTATCAGCGACTCTGTTTTTGCCGTAGTCGCCGAAGAACTTGGTTTCGTCGGAGCCGGCGTTCTCATAATGTTTTTCGGACTTTTTGTTTTTCGTCTTTTCTGGCTTGCGAAAAATTTGCGCGATAGATTCGGCCAGCTGATTCTTGTCGGTTTCGGAAGCCTCGTGGCCTTCCAGTCGCTCGTTAATATGGGCGCGATTTCCGGACTTTTGCCGCTGACAGGAGTGCCGTTGCCATTCATAAGTTACGGCGGCACGGCTTTGGCGGTGTTTCTTACTTTGGGCGGCATCAGCGCCAATATTTCAAAATACGCTTAAAAAAGTATTATGCTACAATAAAAAATGGCAACCAATACGCATAATGAGAACGAAAAGCCTACATCTACTCTCTCTCTCTCTCTCTCTCTCTCTCGAATCTGCTCTCGCGTAAAAGACCGTAGGTCTTTTACGCTGATAGAGCTGTTAGTCGTTCTTGCCATATTGGCCATCCTCTCAATAACCGTAATACTGACAATAAACCCCCAAGAACTCATCAAACAAGGCAGAGACTCAACCAGACTGTCAGATATGGCCCAGCTCAACTCCGCCCTCAATACGTATCAGGTGGACTCTTCTATCTCAGACTCAGGCCAAAGTTCGTTCGGAACAGCATCCACGACATATGTATCCATACCTGACCCTACGGCTACATCTACGACAGAAGGCAACGCCTGTGCAGGCCTCGGTCTGCCCACTTTACCTTCAGGATATTCATATCATTGCTCGGCTTCCTCTACATACAGGAATGTGGACGGCACTGGATGGATACCGGTCAATTTCTCTTCCATATCATACGGTTCTCCTTTGGGAACTCTGCCTGTAGACCCTGTTAACACAACGAGTTCAGGCAATTACTATACATATACCCCAGGAGGAAGCTGGCAGCTTACCGCAGTGCCTGAATCACAAAAGGTAAGGACTACACAGGCAGATCAGACTACGGGAGCCATTACGGCAGGTACAGACTTAACTCTATCTCCTCTATTCAGCCAAGCAGGACTCGTAGGCTACTGGAAGTTTGACGAGGGGACGGGGACGAGCACGGTGGACAGTAGTGGGAATAATAACGTGGGGACGCTGGTTAGTTCGCCGAGTTGGACGACGAGCGGATGCAAAGTGGGAAATTGTTTGAGTTTCAGCGCAACAAATCAGAATGTGAATGTGGGAAATCCGAGCAGTATTCAATTTGACCTTAACACGCCATTTAGCGTTGCGTTTTGGGTGAAACTTCCTACAAATACTGCCAGTATCGGCTTTGCCAGAAAAACCGCCACAATACATGGGTTGGGTTGGTATGTGTGGTCATGGAATGGCAGCAACCACTTGGCTTTCAATATATATCCATCCCCAAATACTAACATCGGTGTTGGCAGCACGGGAGTAATTACAGACAACAATTGGCATCACGCTGTCGCAATTTATGACGGGACAAGCAATCGGTCTGGAATGAAATTGTATATTGACGGAATAATTAATGCGACCGGTACCGCGCTTGCCACAACCGGTTCCATAATCAATACTACAAATATAACTTTCTCTGCTGCAGGCGGCGGAGGCGCCGGGTTGCTTGATGATATGCGCATTTACAACCGTGCCCTTTCCGCCGCCGAGATTATGGCGCTCTACAACGCCACAAGATAGTTGCTATGACGCGTCATAGCAACTAGATTTTGATTCTGTATTTTTTAGGCGTTATGAACCTTCATAACATCAGAAAAAG
>Ga0209542_10018832_pt1 | contig 11139 bp, 10 predicted proteins | sample RifCSPhighO2_01_FD_184028 | JGI IMG/M metagenome (GOLD analysis project Ga0209542, IMG submission 184028) | Soil microbial communities from Rifle, Colorado - Rifle CSP2_plank highO2_0.1 (SPAdes) (version 2) | ecosystem: Environmental > Terrestrial > Deep subsurface > Rock core/Sediment ...
AAAAGCCGAGAGTGGATGTCAATGCTATTTCCACAGGCTCTATCGGCCTTGACGAAGCGCTCGGCGTCGGAGGCCTGCCTCGCGGAAGGATTATTGAAATCTTTGGTCCGGAGTCCTCCGGCAAGACTACTCTCTCACTTCATGTAATTGCAGAAGCGCAGAAAACAGGAGGCATTTGCGCCTTCATTGACGCAGAGCACGCCATGGACCCTCAATATGCAGCCAAATTAGGCCTCAAAATAAACGAGCTTCTCATCTCCCAGCCGGACACGGGAGAGCAAGCTCTTGATATCGTGGAGTCGCTTGTCCGAAGCGGCAAGATAGATGTGATAGTAATTGACTCCGTCGCGGCGCTTACTCCCAAAGATGAAATAGAGGGGGATATGGGCGCGTATCATGTCGGCAAGCAAGCGCGTCTTATGTCGCAGGCATTGCGCAAGCTCACGGCAATTGTAGCCAAATCAAAAACAGTTGTGATTTTTATAAACCAGATAAGGATGCAAATCGGCGTGATGTTCGGCAACCCGGAGACGACGCCGGGAGGCAAAGCGCTCAAATTTTATACGTCTGTGCGCCTAGATATCAGGCGTATTGCGCAGATAAAGAAGGGCGATGAGATAATGGGAGGGCGCACGAGGGTGAAGGTGGTCAAAAACAAAGTGGGCGCTCCTTTCAAGCAGACGGAATTTGACATAATGTACAACGAGGGCATATCGCGCGAGGGCGAGATAATGGCTCTTGGTGAGAAGACGGGAATCCTTACCAAAAGCGGCAATTCGTATAAATATAATGAGGAAGCAATTGGTCGCGGATATGATTCTGCACGGCAATATCTAAAGGAGAATAAAAAAGTGGCGAACGAAATCCTCACCAAAATCAAGAAAGCAATGAAAGATGCCAATGGATTTGCCTTCAAAGGCCAAGCAGAGCCGGACGAAAAACCAGAGGAGTAATGTCAAATTTTCTTACTAAAAAACACAAGATATTCCCAAAGATTCTTGAGAGCAAGTCCTGGGTTCTTGGACTTATTTTTTTCTTTGTGGGATTAGCTTATATCGGGTTTATTTCTATTCAAAGTCTCATAGAGCAAAGAAGGTGTGAGGAGCGTGGATTCACTTGGTTCAGCACTGCAAGTTGGCCAGTTAGTGCCGAAAAAAGGATTCTCAGGAGAATCACTGGTCTTCAGACGGCCGGACATTATACCGAACATTATGAATCTGGTGTCTGTGCAGATATGAAAAGCAAATAATGAAATTCTAGCTGACCCTCTCCACCCCAGTAGCAGAGCAAAGCTCGCTACGGGGCAAGCATACTCCCCTAACTTACACGTTCGACGTAATCACCGGTCTCAGTGTTTATTCGAATGATATCGCCTTCGTTTACGAATAGAGGGGCATTGACTGTGGCGCCCGTTTCGAGCGTTACGATCTTGTTGCCGCCCTTGGCTGTGTCGCCTTTGACAGCCGGTGGAGCGTCCGTCACTTTTAGCTCTACCTTCACAGGCAGATCCACCCCAAAAATATTTCCTCGCCCCGTAGCAAGCTCTGCTTTGCTACTGGGGTCATTGAATAATTTTGCTTCTACAACAGAATTCGGCTTCAAAAATTTCCTTTTGTCTCCAAGTATATCCTCTGTTATTTTAAATCGTGCTCCCGGATTATTCTCCTCGCAAAACCACCACTCTCCTCTATTGGAGTAAAGATACTTCACATTTTTGTATTCTATATCCGCCTCCTCTGCCTTATCCGTAGCCCCAAAAGAATGCTCAATGACGCGCCCGGAGATAACGTTGCGGAGCTTCGTTGCATTGACGGGCTTCCTCATCTGCTTGCGAAATACATGCGAAGAGAGCACCTCGTACGGTTCGTTGTTAAAGATTATGCACTTCCTCTCTCTGATTTCACTGTATTCAAGCATGGCAATAGATACTAGATTCTAGTGACTAGTGTCTAGCAACTACCTGGATACGTAAGGCAAAAGCGCCATAAAGCGCGCGAGCTTTATCGCATTTGCAAGCTTGCGCTGATTTTTGGCGCACACTCCCGTCTTTTTGCTACCCAAAATCCTGCCGTGAGGATTGATGAATTTCTTGAGAATATCTATGTCCTTATAATCAATATGATTTATGCCGTTTTGTTTGAAAAAGCACTGTTTTGAATCTTTCATTTTTGTTATTTGTTATTTATTATTTGGAATTTGAGATTTAGAACGGTATGTCTTCAATATTAATTTCTTCCTCCGGATATTTTATCTCTCCACCAACGTCTTCATTTAGTTCGCTTTTTTTGGAAGCGGCTTCTTTTGGCGCGTAAGCTCCTCCTCCGCTTCCTTGCTTTGGCCCAAATTGAAAATTCTCTACGATTATCTCGGTACGATATTTCTTCTGTCCATCTTGAGCGTCCCATGATCGGGTCTCAATACGTCCTTCAACAAAAATACTTGATCCTTTTTTCATATATTGCTGTATCACTTCTGCCTGCCTACCGAATACAACAATATTATGGAAATCAGTTTTTTCCTGTTTTACTCCGTTTTTATCTTTATATGTTCGGTTTGTTGCAAGACCAAATGAAGCAACTTTTACGCCAGAAGGAAGCGCCCGCACCTCTGGATCGCGTGTCATATTACCGAAAAGCATTGCTTTGTTGATATACATTTTGAAAAGCTTTTAGTTTCTAGCTGTTAGCTGTTAGGAAACAAAGAGAAACGTTTCTTTTAATTAATCTTATTCTTGAAGCTATAAGCTATAAGCTATAAGCTAATAGCTGTAAGCTCTCCTATTCTACCACAAGACTATCAATCGTTTTGTCCAACTCTTCCTGATTGATTTGTACTTTTGCCGCTGTTTTCTGCTCTTCTTTTCTTTCGCGTTTTATCTCCTTATCACGCACAAATTTTGCCCCATAAAGCGTATTTTCACGCACTGTCTTCATAATAAGATAACGAATAACGTTCGGGAGTTCTTCCACTTCCCCTTTCAAGACATTTACGACTTCCGTTGATGCCTCAAACTTTACCCAACCAAAATATGCTTCATTGCATATTTTTTTGTCGCCTTTGATAACTTTTGTTATCGGGTAGGCGAGAACCCTCAACCTTGGAAAGTCTTCTGAGATCACAACTGCTTTGATTTTATCAAGAGCATCTTTGATCTTTGAGACCTCGTGAGCGACATTTTCCTCGCCCACGAATGGAAGGATGTGAAAGCTAATTTCATAAACTTTGACCCCCTCCTTAGATGATGATTCTTCCATTTAATACTGATGCTAATAAATAATAAAGCCGTAAAATACGGCTAAAGGATAGTATCACAAGCGATTGGCTTTATCAATCCCGTTAGAGGCCGACTTCGATGAAGTCGCCGAAATATATTTCGGGCCTCTAACGGGATTAAACCCCGAACAATTTTTTAGAATTCTCTAAAAGTTGTTTTGATACTTCTTCAAACGGAAAACCTTTTATTTCCGCGATTTTTTTGACCACCTCAATTACATAAGCTGGCTCATTGCGTTTGCCCCGATAAGGCACGGGAGCTACATAAGGGCAATCCGTCTCTGAAAGAATACGGTCAATAGGTATGAATTTGATCACCTCCTCATAATTTTTGCCATAGGTAATTGCTCCCGTGAAAGAAAGAGTGAATCCCAGATCCAAAAATTGCTTTGCCTCTTCCACTGTCCCAGCAAAGAAATGTGCGTTTCCTCGCACACCCGGATATTTCTTCAAAATCTCAATTGCATCTTCATATGCGTCCTTGCCCGCCGAAGCCTTGGTGGAGGCGGGGCGGATGTGAAGCATCAATGGCTTCCTCACTTCAAGTGAAAGCTTGATCTGCCCTTCAAATGCCTTTTTTTGAATTTCCCTTGTGCCCTCTTCCAAACGAAAATAATCGAGCCCACATTCGCCTATTCCCACCACTTTCGGATTCATCGCCAGCTCTTTGTAATATTCATAATCAAAAGTTTCTCCTCGTGAAGTAAACTCCTTGCCTCCTTCGCCGATTTCCTTTTCATCATGAAACGATTTGGAAGTGTGCACGGGGTGCAGGCCGACAATTGCGAAGCAAGCGGCCTCCTCTGCGATCTCCACAGCTCTTTTTGAAGTGTCTTTCTGCGTTCCTACATTGATAATCGCCACTCCCGCTTCTTGCGCCAGCTTTATTGCTTCCTTATAATCAGCATCAAATGCTCTGAAATTCAAATGCGCATGGTTGTCTATATATCGAATATTCATTTTAGGAATTTTTCGGGCAATTCGGCGAATTGGTTGAAGATAATTCCATGTCTACCTCTTAAAGCTTCTTTTACTTCAGGAAGTACAATCTTTCTGTCCCAATCTTTTTTAAGCTTATTTCTATTCGATTCCATGAGTTCAGGAATAGTCATATTTGGATTTTCTTTCCAATAAATAGAGAAAAATGGTCCGAAAAGGTGTGATGCACCATCGGCAGAGGATGCTATCTGTACTTCTATCGGGGCTTTGGATAAATCCTCAGTCATTTTGGATTCAAAGATCATCTGGTAACCAAGTACTTTTTTTGTAAAATTCTCATCAAATCCGGTCTGATGCAAAAGAGTCATAATTGTATTTTCGGTAAATATCGGATCATGCTCTTTCATTTTACCGCCGATAATTTTCGGATAATCATGCATCCAGACGAGAGTAAGCACAAGATCCCTGTCCGCAGAGGGATATCTCTCACATAATTCAAGAGCGATTTTCTCTACAATATTGAGATGTAGATCTACAAACCATTCATGGTGCACGAAATCTATATTCGCTGATGCTTTGATGACCTCGCTTTTCAATTTTTCTATCTTTTCGTTCATTGCTTGCGCAAGAAAAGAGGAGCTACAGGTTTTTGATTTTCTGTAATTAGTCTTTCTATTTCTTTTGCTGTACTTGGCAAAAATGGTCTCAATTTAATAGCAATTTCAATTAAATTTTTGAGATATGTGTGAATACATAGTGATGCGTCAACGCGATTAGTTTTTATTGATCTGAAGGCCTGGTCAGTCTGAATGAGCACATCCGTAGCTGTTATTCTCTTCCAAATTGCGTCCATAGCTTTGTCTAATTGAAACTCAGAAAGAAACTGTTCTTGTTCAAGATACTTTGCTGATGCAAATTTACTTATGTCTTTTTCATCTGCTTTGATGTCGTTATCTACAGCCATTGTCATCACTCTGGAAACTAAATTTCCTATGCCGTTCGCTAGATTCGCATTGTATGCTTCTTTGAATCTCTCCATCGTAAAATCGCTATCCTCGAACGGATGAATCTCGCGCAAAAGAAAGTACCGCAGAGCATCTGTGCCGTATTCTTTCACAATCTCAATTGGATCTATCACATTGCCAAGTGATTTGGACATCTTCTGCCCGCCGGAATTGATGAATCCATGAATAAAGATTTGCTTGGTCGTCGGAAGCCCGGCCGACAGAAGCATCGCTTGCCACATCACGGCCTGCTGGCGCACTTGGTCCTTCCCTGCAAGCTGAAGCCCTGGCCAAAATTTTTTAAATTTCTCTTCGTCCTCCGGCCATCCTAATGTCGAAATATAATTCACCAAAGCGTCAAACCACACATACATCACCTGCTCGGGATCCCCTGGCACTTCCACTCCCCATGGCATTTTTGACTTTAAGCGCGAGATGGAGAAATCCTCTAGCCCTTCCCTTTCTATGAAAGCAATCATTTCGTTTAGCCGAAATCGCGGAATAAGGAAATCCTCTTTTTTATAAAGCTCTAGAAGCGCGCCTTGATATTTCGAAAGCCGAAAAAAATAATTTTCTTCGTCAATAAACTCAATCTCTAACTTAGGATGTAGAGCGCATTTACCCTCTACTAATTCAGAATCCGTCTTTTCTAATTCGCATCCCACGCAATATTTTATTTTGTAATTCTTCTTATAGATATCGCCTGCTTTCACGCACCTTCTCCAGAATTCTTGTGCGGCAAGCTTATGATGAGGGTCTGTGGTGCGCACAAAGAGATCATATGAAAGATTAAGCGCTCCCTTTAGCTTTTGGAATGTGGCCGAATATTCATCTGTGTATTTTTGCGGGTCTTTTCCCTCCTTTTTTGCCGCGTCTAAAATTTTCTGGCCGTTCTCATCTGTGCCGAAATTAAAAAGCACTTCATCGCCTTGAAGTCGGCGGTAGCGAGCCAAGGCATCCGCCTGCACCACCTCAAGCGCCATGCCGATATGGGGACGGGCGTTCACATAAGGGAGCGTGGTCGTGATATAAAAGCTTTTCTTCATCGGGGGTGGCGCTACTTACCTTTCGCTAGAGCTTTCTTTTTGTCCAGGTCGTTTAGAAATTCCACCAAAAGCACCGATACCGGTACAGAAAGAATAACGCCAATAAGCCCGGCCACTTTGATGCCGACCACAAGAGAAAGGATTACAAGTATGGGCGAGATGCCGACCATTTTCTTCACCACCAGAGGATAGAAGATATTGCTCTCAAACTGCTGGACCAAAATATAGATAAGGAGAACGATTAGCCCAAGCCCGATGCCTCCGTCAAGAAGAGCTAGGCCTACGCCCGGCACAGCGGCAAGTGTGGGCCCGAAGACGGGGATAATCTCCAGGACTCCCATAAGGAATCCCAAAAGAAGCGCGTGCTTGATATGAAATATGGATAGTATAAGAAAAATAATGGAGCCCACCAGAGCGCCAAGGAAAATCTGGCCCTGGAGCCAAGCGCCGATCTTCTGCCTAGTTCTTTTCCAGAGGTCTATCACATATTCCTCTTGAGGAAGCGGGGTGATGATGCGCAAAAATCTCTCTACGCCGTCTTTGGTCACCGCAAAATAGAATGACAGGATGGTAATAAGGAGAAATGTAATTGCCCCCTCCTGAATGGAATTCACCGATTGGAAAACAGTGTCCGTCGGGGAGAACCCGCCTCCTGCAGGAGAGACGGCGCTCGCCTGGGATATCTTTTCGGCGATATCGCGCACTATGGGCGCGTAGCCCTGAAGCACACTATCGTCCAGAAGCGGTATGGTGCTGTTCATCTGCTCTACATAGACGGGAATGTTGGCCACCAGATTTGACGCTTCGGTGAGAAATGTCGGCACGATGAAAAGAAATATGACGGCAGCTATCGCAAGAATCACCAGATAGATAAGGACGACACCGAGCGCTCTGGGCACACGCTTCCCCTCAAACCAGCGGACTCCGGGGTCAATAGCGGATGCGATGACGATAGCCACAAGCACGACGAGCACGATATCGCGCAAATAATACAAAGACACGATGGCCAAAATCACAAGAGCCGCTTTGATTAGTGTCCCGATTGATATGTCTATTCCCTTGCCGTTCCCATTCATGGTACAAGAATAGCACTTTTCTTATACTTTCAAAACTTCAAGAAATTCCTTCTCGTTTTTATAAGGGCCGACGATGGCGAGATTTAGTGTGCTATTTTTGAAAGTTTTTTTTGCCAAATCCTCTACATCTCGCGCCGTCACGGATTCTATCTTTTCCACCCTTTCCTCCGGCGTTTGGATTTTTTGATTATAGATATCTTGAAAGGCATAAAAATCTGCGTATGAATCGGAGGATTCAAGATTGAGGTAAATCCCCGAGGTGCGGAGCTCTTTGGCTTTTTGAAGCTCGTCCGGGTACACTCTTTCTTTCATTATTTTTTTACATTCTTCCAAGATTGCTTTGACAGCTTCTTTTACCCTGTCTTTTGCCACACCTGATGCTATCGCAAAGTATCCTCTATCAAGCGCCTTTTCGTGACTTGCGCGTACATAATAGCAGAGCCCGAGCTCATCGCGCAGGCGTTTGAAAAGGCGCGAGCTCATACCCTGGCCCAATGTTGTCTCAAGAATCCCCACTTTATGATTATCTTTATGTCCTATAGGAAGCGAGCGGAAGCCCAAGACGATATGCGCTTGGTCCGTCTCCTTGAAATGAATTTTTATTTTCGGGGAGTTTTGTGATTCTTTGGTATTTATCTTTTTTTCCTTTTTTGTAGTATGGATATTTTTGAAAGCCTCCGCTATCATCTTTATCGTATGCGTCGTGTCCACTTTGCCTGCAACGATGACGATAGTATTTTCCGCCGTGTAATGTTTCTTTCTATAGGATATCAGATTATCGCGAGTGAGCGCCTTTACATTTTTTTCATTTCCTATGACGGGCCAGCCGGCTGGCTGGTCGCCGTAGAGGAGCTCTTCGAACACTTCGCCCACTTTCACCTGCGGCAGGTCTTCATACATTTTTATTTCTTCCACCACCACTCCCTTCTCGCGAGCTATCGCCTCTTCCTTAAATATCGGATTCTGATAAATATCAGAAATGATGTCCACGAGCTTTGGTAAATGTTTGCTTTGCGCCTTGGCCCAGTAGCCGGTGTATTCTTTGCTCGTAAAAGCGTTTGATTGCGCCCCGAGCGAATCAAGCTCGTGTGACACATCTCCCGTATTTGGTCGGCGCTCGGTGCCTTGGAAGCACATGTGCTCCAAAAAGTGTGAAAGGCCGTTTATTTCTTTGCTCTCATAATCGCTCCCTGCGGCCACCAAGACCATTGCCGTCACCGTCTCTGTATTTTTAAGCGGCACGGTAATAATCCGCAGACCGTTTTTGAGAGTAGTTTTCTTATAACGCATTCGCCGAGTATAGCAGAATTTGGTGCGAAAGAATATGCGCGCGGGTCAATCGGCCTAAGAATCCAACCGAAGGAAAAATACCGGCTGACTTTTGGAATTTGGCGAGTGCGGCTTTTGTCTTCCCGCCGAAATACGCCGTCTCATTGCCAACGGAGCCCGCGCCGGAAAGCGATACGATAAATCCCTTGCCGTTCAAATATTTTTGTAAAGCTCGGACATCCTCGCCAGAAACCCCAGCGTAAAGATTTCTTTTTGGAGAAAATATTTGCGGTACCGGAGCGCTTGGAGCAGGCGCGCTTTGCGGCTCTAAGACGGCAATCGATGCTCCAGCTACTGTGCCTGAGCTACTTCCACTACTTCCTCCCCCACTCCCATCGCCTCCTCCTCCACCCCCTCCGCCAGAAGAAGTGTTCGTATCTGGAGTCGGCACCGGCTCTTCTTTTTTATCTTCAAGTGGCACCAACACCGCAATACTGTTGTTTAGAGCAGTGCCGTTGTATGAAATGAGATTGCCCACAGCCACGATAGCCTCGTCTTCTCTCCGAAGGAGCCTCGTCACACCTCCGTCCATGCCATCTCCAAGTGCATTATGAAATTCCTCGTCCAAGCTACCATCGGCATTCAAGCGGGCAATGCCACCTAGAAATGTAGTGCTGTTTATTTTGAAAGGATTGCCTCCAATTATTATTTTATTGTCCGGCTCTATAAGCATAGAGAAAAGATTGTTGTCTACTTTTGCCACATTTAGAGCAAATTCAGAATCTAAAGTGCCATCAGGGTTTAAGAGCGCTATGTAATTCACATCAACATTATTAAATTTGTGGAAATCTCCAACGACAACGATTTTGCCATCAGGACGAATTGCAATACTGCGCACCTGATTGTCAAAGCCAGTGCCTATCGCCTGTGCGAATTCTTCATCGAATTTGCCGTTCACACTGAATCTTGCTATCCTGTTTGAAGTTGTGGCAGTGCCATCGGGATAGATATATCCTATGAAGGATCCTCCCACATATATATGGTCGCCGTCTAAAAGCAAAGTGTTGCCCGCACCGTTGATTGCACCAAAATTATTGTGGAAATCCGTGTCAAGCGAACCATCATTGTTTATCATTACCATCCTGCCCACAGAGATTCCGTCGTAGCTTGTGAGGCCTAGTCCTGTGGTAAGAATCTTTCCATTTACATCTATCGCTTTGGTCACACGAAATGCAGAAATTCCTGTCCCAGATTTAGCCAAAAAGTCTGCATCAAGTGTGCCATCATTGTTCAGACGAGTCAGACGCCCTGTGATGCTACCATTGAAAGTGAGAAAGGTTCCTCCTACTACCATCTTGCCGTCGCTATCAATAAACAAAGTCGTTCCCATTCCTCCCAATCCGCTCCCTATAACGCTCTGAAAATCAGCGTCGTTGCTCCCGTCAGCATTTAATCTTGTGATTCCGTTTTGCGTTTTGCCATTCACAGTGCTGAAGCTTCCTACAGCGACCATCTTGCCATCTTCATCAAACGATATATCTAAAAAGTTAGAGAGATTGATGGTAGGTCGGCTGAAATCCGGATCAAGAATAATTTTTTTGGTTTGATTCAATGCATTTCTGAAGTCAATGGTACTGGTAGCTCTAGCAATCCCACTATATAGCCCATTATCCTCTGCTTTTACAGCAAGTTTGATGTCTTTCCCCACAAGAGCAGGGTCAAGCGGAGTAATAAGTGATAATTCGCCTGTAGTAGCATCAATCGAGAAGTAGCTGGCAAAATCAGAAGTTGGTACGGAGTCTACTGTGAGAGACAAAAGAGAGTAGGAGATGGCCTGATCCTGGTCTATATCAGTAGCACTATAAGTACCCAAGGTAAGAGGGGGCGTATCGTCTGTGTGTAAAATTACTTTTTGTGGATATGATTTAAATACTGGAAGATTATTCAAAGTATACTCTGTAAAGCAGGTTGGATTGTATTCTGTCACTTGATAGCCGCCTCCAAATGTAACCATTATAGAATTAATTTCGTTTATGTAATTGCCATAATTTGGCCCAGATGAATTAGCGGCAACAGCAGTATGATGGGCAGACAAAAGCACCGGTTGATTGTCAATAATCATTAATCCGGGATTGCCCGAATCCCCGCTGATAACATCCTCGCTAAATTCCTTTCTACTTCCTTCAGTATAAGCAGTTTGGGAAATATATGTATTTGATATGCCTGAAAGGCTGCGTACAAGCGCCTTGGCTTCTTGGTCAAAAGCGACAATTGGCACATCCAAGGATCCGACGTTAAATTTCTTAATCAAAGACTGCAGCGTGCTTGAAGCCATAATAGGGTAATATGCAATTGAGTCGGGCAGATCAGAGTCCAAAACGCCGACAAAGACATCAGTAGAGCCGATGCTCTGGCCGCCTACGACAGTCCTCTCTATGCGATTGCCGTCTTTGTCTATGAAAGCCAGCTTCTCATCTTTTGCCGGATGATAGTGGGAGGCCGCGATAAAGTGCCTAGGAGATATGAGAGTGC
>Ga0209542_10018833_pt1 | contig 11139 bp, 9 predicted proteins | sample RifCSPhighO2_01_FD_184028 | JGI IMG/M metagenome (GOLD analysis project Ga0209542, IMG submission 184028) | Soil microbial communities from Rifle, Colorado - Rifle CSP2_plank highO2_0.1 (SPAdes) (version 2) | ecosystem: Environmental > Terrestrial > Deep subsurface > Rock core/Sediment ...
GCATCTGGTCAAGTGCGAGATCGCACTGGGCAAAGGCAAGAAGGAATACGACAAGCGTGACACTGAGCGCGAGCGCGATTCCGACCGTGAACTGCATCGCGCCGTGCGCAACAAGGGCAAGGAAGATTAATCTTCCCGCCTGAGCCTGATCGTTCCCACGCTCTGCGTGGGAATGCATCCCGTGACGCTCCGCGTCACAAAGCGAATGCAGAGCGTCCATTGCCGCATTCCCACGCAGAGCGTGGGAACGATCACCAGCTGACTACATCCCCTTGCGCCGCTCCGCCCGAGCCACGCGCTGCACTTCCTGACGCACCTCCTCCAGCACCTCCTGCACATACAGAATGTGTCGACTGGAGACTTCCCGGGCCTGTTCCGCCCTGCCTTCGATAATTGCCTGATACAGCTCCCGGTGCTGCGTAATCAGCATGTCGCGGGTCTCTGTACGCTGCTTGTACATGCCGCCAATGTTCGTGACCACGTTGCGCTTGAGCAGGTCGAACAACCCGCGAATGGTGTGCAGAAGCACCGCGTTATGACTGGCTTCGGCAATCGCCAGATGAAAATTTGCATCCGCCGCACCCTCCTCCGCCCGACTGACTTCATCGTGACGCGAATAGCAGTCCTGCAATTGATTGAACGCGGCAGCCAGTCGCTCGCGGTCAACGTCGGTGGCACGTAGCGCTGCGTAATAGGCGCAGGACGCTTCCAGCGTGTGGCGAAACTCCAGCAGATCGCGCTGCGCTTCGGGGTTGCTTTCCAGCAGATGCAACAGCGGATCACTGAACGTCGTGCCCAGGGATTCCACCACATAATTGCCGCCACCTTGACGGCTGACCAGCAGCCCCTTGGCGGTCAATTTCTGAATAGCTTCGCGCAACGAAGGTCGAGAGACACCAAATTGCTCGGCCAGGGCGCGTTCCGCCGGCAGGCGTTCACCGGCTTTCAGCGTGCCCTCAAGGATCATGCCCTCGAGCTGCTCGACAATATCGTCAGACAAACGGCGCTGCCGAATCTGATCAAACCCCATAACTCGATTTCTCCACCATCCCGACGGCGCGCCGGGGCTCTATTCTGGCCTATCCAGGCTACGCAGGCACCTGCCAAGCGACCATTACCCAAACGGGCCAGACCTTCTGCAAATCCCTGCCTACGACAAAAGTTTTAGGGCGGCAAATTGACACACCGCCTACAACGCTTTTACCCTAGCCAACAGCGATTGTAAATTGGTATTACCAATTAACCAAGAACGCTGATCAGTGCCTGACCAACAACAATTAGGGGCCACCCCATATGCAAACCTGGCAACAGCTCTACAGCCCGCTCGGCAGCCTCGGCTTGTCCGCACTCGCAGCCGTTATTCCCATTGTGTTTTTCTTCCTGGCCCTGGCCGTGTTCCGCCTCAAAGGACACGTGGCTGGCAGCATCACCCTGGCCTTGTCGATCCTGGTGGCGATCATTGCCTTCAAGATGCCAGTCGACATGGCGTTCGCCGCCGCCGGGTATGGTTTCGCCTACGGTCTGTGGCCAATCGCCTGGATCATCGTGGCGGCCGTGTTCCTCTACAAATTGACGGTCAAGAGTGGCCAGTTCGAAGTGATCCGCAGCTCGGTGCTGTCGATTACCGACGACCAGCGCCTGCAAGTCCTGTTGATCGGCTTCTGCTTCGGCGCGTTCCTCGAAGGTGCGGCCGGCTTCGGCGCACCGGTGGCGATTACCGCCGCGCTGCTCGTAGGACTGGGCTTCAACCCGCTGTACGCCGCGGGCCTGTGCCTGATCGCGAACACCGCGCCGGTCGCCTTCGGCGCCTTGGGTATTCCGATCATCGTGGCCGGGCAAGTGACCGGCATCGACGCCTTCAAGATTGGCGCCATGACCGGTCGCCAGTTGCCGCTGCTGTCGTTGTTCGTGCCATTCTGGCTGGTGTTCATGATGGATGGCCTGCGCGGCGTGCGTGAAACCTGGCCGGCAGCGCTGGTCGCGGGCTTGAGCTTCGCCGTGACTCAATACTTCACCTCCAACTTCATCGGCCCGGCGGCCAACACATCGTCGGCGCCGTCTCGGCTTCCGTGGTCAGCGCCAGCGTCGGTGGTTTCGGCCAGAAGCGCACCACCGTGGCTTCGCCTTACAGCCTCGGGGAGATTTTCAAGGCCTGGTCGCCGTTCCTGATCCTGACCGTGCTGGTGACCATCTGGACGCTCAAGCCATTCAAGGCGATGTTTGCCGCGGGCGGCTCGATGTACAGCTTCGTGTTCAATTTCGCCATCCCGCACCTGGACCAGTTGGTAATCAAGGTGGCACCGATCGTGGCCGCGCCGACTGCCCTCCCGGCGGTGTTCAAGCTTGACCCGATCTCCGCCACCGGCACCGCGATTTTCTTCTCGGCGCTGATCTCGATGCTGGTCCTGAAGATCAACCTCAAAACTGGTCTGACCACTTTGAAAGAGACCTTCTACGAACTGCGCTGGCCGATCCTGTCCATCGGCATGGTGTTGGCCTTCGCGTTTGTCACCAACTACTCGGGCATGTCGTCGACCATGGCCCTGGTCCTGGCCGGTACAGGCGCAGCCTTCCCGTTCTTCTCGCCGTTCCTCGGCTGGCTGGGCGTGTTCCTGACCGGCTCCGATACCTCGTCCAACGCGCTGTTCAGTTCGTTGCAGGCGACCACCGCCCACCAGATCGGCGTCAACGACACCTTGCTGGTGGCAGCGAACACCAGCGGTGGCGTGACCGGCAAGATGATCTCGCCACAATCGATCGCCGTGGCCTGTGCGGCAACCGGCCTGGTGGGCAAGGAATCGGACCTGTTCCGCTTCACCCTCAAGCACAGCCTGTTCTTTGCAACGATTGTCGGCCTGATCACCCTGGCCCAGGCCTACTGGTTCACCGGCATGCTGGTGCACTAAGCGCTACAAGCGACATGGAAAAACGACGCCGGGCCACGACCCCGGCGTCAGCTATTCACTACCCGGTCTGCAAGGCTGCTGAAAGATTTTCTCTCTATATTCAGTGGCCTCGACGGACGGATAACCGGCCGAGAGACACGCCTGATGAGCGAGCTTTTTTACAACGCTGTGCCGAATGCGACCCGTGTCGCCCCGCCACTGCCCGAGCCTCGGCAATACCCCAGCGAGAAACCTCAACGGGTGTACCTGTTCGGGACCTGCGTAGTGGATCTGTTCTACCCGCAAGCCGGAATGGACGCGATCCACCTGCTGGAACGCGAGGGCATTCGTGTCGAGTACCCGCAAGGGCAAAGCTGCTGCGGTCAACCGGCCTACACCTCGGGCTACACCGAGCAGGCCAGGACCGTCGCGCGCTCGCAACTGGCGCTGTTCGCCGGGGATTATCCGGTGGTGGTACCTTCGGGTTCCTGCGCGGGCATGTTGCGTGAACACTATGCCGACTTGTTCAAGGATGAGCCGGACACCTTGCAACAGGTTCAGGCACTGGCTGCCAGGACCTATGAACTGGCCGAGTTTCTGTTGTTTGTCTGCAAGGTGCAGTTCAAGGACAGCGGTATGCCGGTGAAGGTAGCGTTGCACACGTCGTGTTCGGCACGCCGTGAGATGAACACCCACCTGCACGGCCGCGAGCTGTTGTCGCAACTGGGCAACGTGGAGCGGGTCGAACACAGCCACGAAAGCGAATGCTGTGGCTTCGGTGGGACTTTCAGCGTCCGTATGCCAGATATTTCCGGGGCGATGGTGGCTGACAAGACCCGCTCGTTGAAAGAATCCGGCGCGCACCAGGTACTCAGTGCCGACTGCGGTTGCCTGATGAACATCAACGGCTCGCTGGAGAAACAGAAGGAAGCGCTGCGCGGTCAACACCTGGCCAGCTTCCTCTGGCAGCGTACCGGAGGTGCCCAATGAGTGCCGCCGAGATTATTCCTACGGTCGCCGTAGAAGAAGACTTTCGCACCCGGGCGCACGAGGCGCTGGGTGACGCGCAATTGCGGGGCAACTTCCGCAAGGCGATGGATTCACTGATGACCAAACGGGCAGCGGCTTTCAGCGATGCTCACGAAAGAGAACATCTGCGAGCGCTGGGCAATGCTGTCCGCGCCCGTGCGTTATCGAAGTTGCCCGATTTGCTCGAGCAACTTGAACAGAACCTGACCCGCAACGGTGTGACAGTGCACTGGGCGGAAACGGTGGACGAAGCCAATGGCATCGTCCTGTCGATCATCCGCGCTCACGAGGGGCGGCAAGTGATCAAGGGTAAATCGATGGTCAGCGAAGAAATGGAGATGAACCACGTCCTCGCTGAACAGGGCATTGAATGCCTGGAATCGGACATGGGCGAGTACATCGTCCAGCTCGACCACGAGAAGCCTTCACACATAATCATGCCGGCGATCCACAAGAACGCCGGTCAGGTCGCGTCCTTGTTCCACGACAAACTTGGCGTGGAATACACCAAGGACGTTGACCAACTCATTCAGATCGGTCGCAGGGTCCTGCGGCAGAAGTTCTTCGAAGCGGACATCGGCGTCTCCGGCGTCAACTTCGCCGTGGCCGAAACCGGCACCTTGTTGCTGGTGGAAAACGAAGGCAACGGCCGCATGACGACCACTGTGCCACCGGTGCACATCGCCGTCACCGGCATCGAGAAAGTCGTAGAGAACCTGCGCGACGTAGTGCCGCTGCTGTCGTTGCTGACCCGCTCGGCCCTGGGCATCCCGATCACCACCTACGTCAACATGATCTCCGGTCCGCGCAAGGAACATGAGCTCGACGGCCCGCAGGAAGTGCACCTGGTCCTGCTCGACAACGGTCGCAGCCAGGCGTTTGCCGACAGCGAACTGCGCCAGACCTTGAACTGCATCCGCTGCGGCGCCTGCATGAATCATTGCCCGGTCTACACTCGAATCGGCGGCCATGCCTACGGCGAGGTCTACCCCGGCCCTATCGGCAAAATCATCACCCCGCACATGGTCGGCCTGGCGAAAGTCCCGGATCATCCGAGCGCCTCTTCGCTGTGCGGTGCCTGCGGCGAAGTGTGCCCGGTCAAAATCCCGATCCCGTCTTTGCTGCGCCGTTTGCGCGAAGAGAACGTGAAAGCGCCGGACAGCCCGGATCAAGTGATGCGTGGCCAGGGCAGCAAGTACTCGCGCAAGGAACGATTCATCTGGAATGCCTGGGCCAGGCTCAACAGTTCACCGACGCTTTATCGCCTGTTCGCTTTGGCCGCAACTCGCCTGCGTGCCCTTACGCCGAGCAATGTCGGACCATGGACGCAGAACCACAGTGCCCCGAAACCCGCCGCCCGCTCACTGCATGACATGGCTCGCGAGCATCTGGCCAAACAGGGAGATCGTTGATGAGCGCCAAGCAAAATATCCTAACCAAGTTGCGCAAAAGCCTGACAGGCACCACGCCGGTGCCTGACAACTTCGACGTCGAACTGGTGACAAAGCCCTATACCTACACGCCAGATCAACGCATCCCGCAACTGCGCAAATTGATGGAAGCAGTGCACACGGAAATCCACCTGACTTCGGGCGAGCACTGGCCGACCCTGTTGGCAACACTGCTGCAAGACCGCCAGTTGCCCAGCCTGTTGATCGCCCCGACTACGCCGCACGGGCAACGCGTCTCGCAGCACTGGGCGAAAAATCCCGGCCTGCCGACGCTCAAGGCCTACGACCGCCCGGTTGAAGAATGGAAAGCAGAACTGTTCAACGACACCCCGGCGAGCCTGACCACCACCCTTGGCGCAATCGCCGCCACGGGCAGCCTGATTCTCTGGCCGACGCGAGAAGAACCGCGCCTAATGAGCCTGGCGCCACCGGTGCATTTCGCCTTGCTCAAGGCCAGTGAAATCCGCGATAACCTCTATCAGGTACAACAGGAATTCGAATGGGCCCAGGGCATGCCGACCAACGCCTTGCTGGTTTCCGGCCCGTCGAAAACCGCTGATATCGAGCAAGTCCTGGCTTACGGCGCCCACGGTCCGAAAGACCTCGTGGTGTTGATCCTGGAGGACCAATGAGTCTACCGGCCGCTTTCCTGCGCGATGCGCAGCAACTGATTCCCCGGGAACGGCGTTTCGACGATCCACTGTCGACGCTGGCCTTCGGCACCGATGCCAGCTTCTATCGACTGATTCCGCAACTGATAATTCGCGTCGAGTCCGAAGACGAAGTGGTGGCGCTGCTGCAATTGGCGCAGCGCGACCGGGTTCCCGTGACCTTCCGCGCTGCTGGCACCAGCCTGTCCGGACAAGCCATCAGCGATTCGGTGTTGATCGTGCTTGGGGATAACTGGAACGGTCGCGAGGTCCGTGGCCAGGGCACACAAATCCGCCTGCAACCGGGGGTGATCGGCGCGCAGGCCAACGCCTGGCTGGCACCATTCGGGCGCAAGATCGGCCCGGACCCTGCGTCGATCAACGCCTGCAAAATCGGCGGAATCGTTGCCAACAATGCCAGCGGCATGTGCTGCGGCACGGCGCAAAACACTTATCACACCCTGGCGGGCATCCGTCTGGTGCTGGCCGACGGCAGCCGTGTCGATACCGAAGATGCCGCCAGTGTCGCGGCGTTTCGCGCCAGTCACGGCGACCTGCTGGAGCGTCTTGCGACCTTGGGCCGCGAGACCCGCGCCAATGCCGAACTGGCTGCAAAAATTCGCCACAAATATCGTCTGAAAAACACCACGGGCCTGTCACTCAACGCCCTGGTGGACTACGACGAGCCTGTGGATATCTTGAGCCACTTGCTGGTGGGTTCCGAAGGCACTCTGGGCTTCATCAGCGCGGTGACCTACGACACGGTGATCGATCACCCGAACAAGGCCTCGGCGCTGATCGTATTCCCGGACGTGGAAACCTGCTGCAACGCTGTCACCGTACTGAAAAGCCAACCGGTCTCAGCGGTAGAACTGCTGGACCGCCGCAGCCTGCGCTCGGTGCAGGACAAACCCGGTATGCCCGCTTTCGTACAACAGCTGTCGAATAATGCCTGCGCCCTGCTGATCGAGTCCCGCGCGGCATCGACCTCTTTGTTGCACGAGCAACTGGCGCAAATCATGGCGTCACTGTCCTCGTTCCCGGTAGAGAAACAAGTCGATTTCACCGAAGACCCACTGGAAAACGCCCGACTCTGGGCAATCCGCAAGGACACCTTTCCCGCCGTCGGCGCGGTGCGCAAAACCGGGACCACAGTGATCATCGAGGACGTGACCTTCCCGGTGGAACAACTGGCGACCGGCGTGAACCGCCTGATCGAGCTGTTCGACAAACATCACTACGACGAAGCGATCCTTTTCGGACACGCCCTGGAAGGTAATCTGCACTTCGTCTTCACCCAAGGCTTCAACAATCCGCAGGAAGTCGCACGCTACCAGGCGTTCATGGACGACGTGGCGCAACTGGTGGCGGTCGAGTTCGGTGGTTCGCTCAAGGCCGAGCACGGTACCGGGCGCAACATGGCACCCTTCGTCGAACTGGAATGGGGCAGCGACGCCTACCAGTTGATGTGGCAGCTCAAGCGCCTGCTCGATCCCAACGGCATTCTCAATCCGGACGTGGTGCTCAGCGAAGACCCACAAATCCACCTCAAGCACCTGAAGCCGCTGCCAGCCGCCGACGAGATTGTGGATAAGTGCATCGAATGCGGCTTCTGCGAACCGGTCTGCCCCTCCAAAGGCCTGACCTTGAGCCCGCGCCAGCGCATCGTGATCTGGCGTGACATCCAGGCGAAGAAACGCGCCGGTGTCGATACCCGCGAACTCGAAGCTGCCTTTGAATACCAGGGCATCGATACCTGCGCCGCCACCGGTCTTTGTGCCCAACGTTGCCCTGTAGGCATCAACACCGGCGAGCTGGTGAAAAAGCTTCGTGGACAGCACGCTACCCATAGGAAAACTGCCACCTGGCTTGAAGGCAATTTCGCCACGGCGCTGCAAGGGGCGCGCTTCACCCTCCACGTGGCCAACGGTGCACGGATGTTGTTGGGCGCGCCACGCCTGGCAAAACTGTCGGCAACGCTGACCCGCTTGTCCAAAGGCCAGGTCCCGCAATGGACCAACGCCATGCCGCAGCCGGAAAAAGCCATTCGCTTCAGTCCGGCGGTGACCGACGAACGCCCGCGCGTGGTGTATCTGGCAGCCTGCGTTTCACGAGCCATGGGCCCGGCGGCGGGCGACAAGGAGCAAATGTCGCTGTACGACAAGACTCGTGGCCTGCTGGAAAAAGCCGGTTATCAGGTGGTTTTTCCCGACAATCTGGATAACCTCTGCTGCGGCCAGCCCTTCGCCTCCAAGGGTTATGCCGAACAGGCCGAACACAAACGCCAGGAACTGATCGGCGCCCTGCTCCACGCCAGTCGTGGCGGGCTCGATCCGATTTACTGCGACACCAGCCCCTGCACCTTGCGCCTGACCCAGGACCTCGGCGATGTGCGCCTGGACCTGTACGATCCGGTACGTTTCATTCGCACACACTTGATGGATCGACTGCAATTCACACCGCAGGAAGCCCCCATTGCCGTGCATGTCACCTGCAGCACCCAGCATCTGGGCGAAAGCCAGGCGCTGATCGATCTGGCGCGCAAGTGCAGCAATAACGTGATCATCCCCGAGGGTATTCACTGCTGCGGGTTTGCCGGCGACAAAGGCTTCACCACCCCGGAGCTGAACGCACATTCGCTGCGTACCTTGAAGGATGCGGTGCAGTATTGCAGCGAAGGCATTTCTACCAGCCGCACCTGTGAAATCGGCCTTAGCCAGCACGGCGGGATCGATTATCACGGGCTGGTCTACCTGGTGGACCGCGTAACCCAAGCCCGCCCGGCCCTGTAGGAGCGAGCACGCTCGCGATGGACGTCAACGATAACGCGTGTTTTCTGGCCAAACGCGTTGCCTCAGCGCCATCGCGAGAAACCTCGCCTCTATAATATTCATATCCCCCTCACGCAATCGCAAAAGAAAACCGAATTCCTGCGCGCGGCTATAGTCATTTAATTAGGCCCTGCGAACGGGCTTAAAAACCCCTCGGCCAGCAGCCCCATCGACCGGCAGCACCGAGCCCTCATGCGCAAGGAGATACCCATGAAGCACTCTGCAATGGCTGGATTGTTTATCACTGCGGCACTGCTGGCATCGCCCGTATTCGCGGCAGACAAGGATCTTTGTGCGGCAAACATTCAACAGATAAGCGACTTCGTGGACAGCGCGCCGTCTTTACCGGAAAACTCGCTGGACAACGTCAAAGCAGCGCTGGAAAAATCCAAGGCTGCCCAGGCGGCCGGTAACGACAAGGATTGCGTCGAAATCACCTCTGGCATGATCACCAAAATGCAGATTCGAAACCCTACGCGCAACTGATGTCAGGCGAGGCCAACCTTCGGGTTGGCCTTCCGCGCCTCATTGGCGTACACTGTACTGGCTTGTTGCTCAATGAGATTTTCGGGCAATGAGTTCGGGGCCGTTTAGGATTCGACGCCGGTTGCGAAACTTTAGGTGCATGCCGAGTTGGTAACAGAACTCGTAAATCCACTGTTGCAACTACTTATAGTTGCCAATGACGAAAACTACGGCCAGGAATTCGCTCTCGCTGCGTAAGCAGCCTTAGCCCTGAGCTTCTGGTACCTTCGGGTCCAGCAATCACCAGGGGATGTCTGTAAACCCAAAGTGATTGTCATATAGAACAGAATCGCCGTGCAGTACGTTGTGGACGAAGCGGCTAAAACTTACACAACTCGCCCAAAGCACCCTGCCCGTCGGGTCGCTGAGGGTTAACTTAATAGACACGGCTACGCATGTAGTACCGACAGCGGAGTACTGGCGGACGGGGGTTCAAATCCCCCCGGCTCCACCAAATACGAAGCAAGACAAAACCCGCCCAGTGCGGGTTTTGTTGCATCTGGGGTTCGGTAATCCTTGCATCACACGCCCCTGTGGGAGCGGGCTTGCCTGCGAAGAGGCCAGCCAGACTCAATAGAACTCGTCCAGCAAACAGTAAAACGCTATACGTTGCTGATCTGGCTCCACACCGTACTCACGAAAAAATGGGGCCACCCATGCCGGTCCCAAATTGCGTTCAATGCTTCGGGCAGCCAGGGCAAGGTCTTGATAGATTTCACTGATGCCTAGCCGGCCGCAGTCGATGTAGCCGGTAAAACGGCTCGCTTCGACCATGAAATTCGGCAGGCAGGCATCGCCGTGGGTGACGGCAAGATCATAGGTTTCTGGAAGCGTAGACAGCAGCTCTGCGAAGACTTCCTCAGCGGTCCGACCCAGCCGCTCATCGTCAAAGTCTGATTCGTCGACCAGCCCGGCACTCACTCGACTCCTGGCGGCTGCCATGCGCTGCTGCAACGGGTGGTCAAAGGGACATTTCTCAATTGGCACCTGGTGCAGTCTACGTAGCGCCATCGCCAGGGCGCTGATGACTTGGGGCGCAGACAAGTCGTTGGCACTGGCCATATCTTGTCCGGGGACGGCACTCATGAGTAACCAATGGCGATTGTCCTCTGGCGTCGCGAGATGCGTCGGGGTGAATCAGGTTTAGATCTATTTCAGGATTAGAGACCCACCTTGCCCCTCAGCTCAATCGAAAATCGCTCAAGTCAATCGACACCATCACCCTCTCCCGCAATGGCTGCCGATCCTCACCCCGCAAATAGGCTCTGCGCCGAGTGGGAAAACGAAAGCCCTGGGCCTCAACGTACTCGCTCACGTACTGGGCGGCTGCAAACCCGCCCGCCACATCGACGTGGTAATCATGCCGACGCAACAGGCCATCGTCCCCGAAGTAAAAATCCTGGAAACGGCTATGGCTGGCGATGTGTGCTGGAAACTCGACCCGCAGGCCGCGCCATGTCTCGGGGCCTTCCTGCCAGGGTGCGATTTGCGTGACGTTGAAACCCGGCATCGCCATGAAAAATGGTGTCGTCAGGTAGGTCCACATGGCGTAGCCGCTGAAGTACGCGCGGTGCAGCGGGTCCCAGGGGGTGTCCATGGCGTGGCCGGCGAATGATTCTCGCGGGTTCGATCGCTCGCGCACGATTTCGCCATCGGTGGTTTCGATGGCGATGTAGTCGGCCCGGAATGCCGTGCGCCAGTGCGGGTTGCCGAAGGGTGTCACGCTGGCGTTTTGCTTGTGCAGGCTGACGGTCATCTCGCGGGGCAT
>Ga0209542_10018834_pt1 | contig 11139 bp, 11 predicted proteins | sample RifCSPhighO2_01_FD_184028 | JGI IMG/M metagenome (GOLD analysis project Ga0209542, IMG submission 184028) | Soil microbial communities from Rifle, Colorado - Rifle CSP2_plank highO2_0.1 (SPAdes) (version 2) | ecosystem: Environmental > Terrestrial > Deep subsurface > Rock core/Sediment ...
CGCAAGACGCTATTCTTCCCGAAATGACGAAAAAAATCGATGAAGGACAGGTTGTTTTCTTCAGGAAAATCGCGGCGGATGTCAAAATAAACCGCCTGTATTCTGACGCCCAGCGCGCGGCGCAAGGCGTTGTTTTAACGAATGACGGGTGGATTTCGGCTCCGCTCTCCGGATTTGACGGTAAAAGTTTGGAATACTTTGGCGTTGACAGCCGGGGGGAAACGTTTGCAGTGAAAAATATCATCCGTGATCCGTTCGCGGGTATTGTCTATTTGGAAACCGAGGTGAAATTTTCCCGTCCGCTGGCATTTCTTGGCTCTGAAAAAGTTACCGACGGAATGCTTGTCGTTGCTCGCGACGCATTTGGCCGCCAATCGTTTCTTTCGTCCGTTGTTGGAACGGCCGCCAACCCGCTTTTTCCCGTTGAAGTTTCCGATAAACTTTCTCGGTTCATAACCGTACAGCATGTTTTTCCAAAAGAAGCAATGGGGTCGGCGGCCGCAAATTTTTCCGGAGAAGTAGCGGGTATGGTAGTTGGCGCAAACACCATAGTACCTTCAGACATGATTTCCGCTGGTCTCAAAAAGGCAATCAGCGACAAAAAAATCAGCCGGCCGTTTTTTGGCATAACGGGAATTTCCACCAGCATGTATTTGGAAAAACCGTTCGCGGAAAGGAAGGGGATTGTCGTTGGAAGTCTGGACCCCAAGGGGACGGGTGTGGCAGCCCGTAGCCCCGCCGCGAAAGCGGGATTGCGGGATGCGGATATTCTTCTTGCCATCAACGGCGAGGAACTGACTTCCGCGATGGGTTTAGGAGAGCTCCTTATGGACTATCAAGCCGGGGATACGGTTGAAGTGAAATATACAAGGAAGGGGAATGAGCGAACAGCAAACGTGAAACTTGAGGCCATGCCGTAATGCGGGTGGTTTGATTGACTATGCAAAAATCTTCCACCTACTCCCAATTGTCCGCCTTGTTTGGTTCACGCCTCCTTGTTCGACAAATGATCAAATTCGGGCTTGTGGGCGTCTTGAACACTGCCATTGACTTTTCCGTGTATTTTTTACTCACCCGATTCACCCCCTTCTTCGCGGATCATAGGCTAGCCGCGAATACGATTGCGTTTATCGTGGCGGTCAGCAACAGTTTTTTTCTGAACAAGTACTGGACATTTCGAGAAAAAACACAGACAGCAGCTGCCCAGTATCCCAAATTTTTCTTTGTGAGTTTTGGAGGGCTTTTATTGACGCAAGGCATTTTTTTCGCGCTGCACACAATGGCCGGTTTGCATGATTTGTGGGCTAAAATGTTGGCAGTTATCGTCGTGATGTGTTGGAATTTCGCCGCAAATAAGCTCTGGACATTTAAAATCTAAACTATTTGCCCCGTGTTACAACTTTGACAAGAAAACCAAGGCAATATCTTTTTAGACAGCATTAATACAATAAAGTCAAAGTTGTAACGACAGGGTTTGCTTTTATTGCGGTTATTTAGTAAAATAAAATGGTATCTACAGGAAAATGTTTATTGTTATTCCGGCGTATAATGAAGGGGGAAGGATTGAAAAGACGGTGAGAGATTATGCCGGCTATTTTGGCGGCCGAGCAGAGATACTTGTTGTTCTCAACGGATGCCGGGATCGCACGGGAGAAATTGTGAAGAAACTGGCGAGCGAATTCCACAATGTCGCGTATCTGGAGTTTTCTGAAGCAATTGGAAAAGGAGGAGCGGTACAGGAGGGGTTTCGGCATATTCTGGTTCGGGAATTAGGAATGAGGAATGAGGAATTAGGGTTGATCGGCTTTGTTGATGCGGATGAGGCGACGAAGCCGGAAGAATATGATCGGTTGTCGAAGTTGATGGGGGACGCAAGCGGAGTGATTGGATCGCGATTTTTGAAAGATTCCGTTGTAACGGGGAGATCATTGGTTCGTAGCGTCGTTGGCCATGCGTTTCACTGGATTGTGCGGATACTGTTTCATCTTCCTTACGCAGACACGCAATGCGGGGTGAAGATTTTCCAACAAGAAGCGCTTCGGCAAATACTTCCCGAGCTGCGGATTCACGGCATGGCGTTTGACGTGGAGATGCTGGTTGTTGCGAGACGGCACGGGTTGCGCATCAAAGAAGCAGCGACTGTTTGGGAGGGCAAACCGAATTCCGGGTCGCTCGGGTCGTCAGTAAGTATTGTGAAATCCGGGTGGAAAATGTTTTGGTCACTCGTTGAGTTAAGGGGGCGAAATTATTCATGATTCATCAAAAGAATGGCCAATCCTTTATTTGAGAAAAAAAATGTCATTGTCGCCGGCGGAGCCGGTTTTGTCGGCAGTCATTTGTGCGAAGAGCTGTTGCGTACCTCCCGCGTCATTTGCGTTGATAACCTCATTACGGGGGATATTGAAAATATCAACCATCTTCTTAAGTTTCCGGACTTTAAGTTTTTGCGGCACGACGTTTCCGAGCCGCTGGATCTAGAAAATTATCCGGAGCTGGAGGTGTTTCGGGTGAAGTTTCAGGGCATTCAGGAAATTTATAATCTTGCCAGCCCCACCTCGCCAAATGACTATTCCAAATATCCTCTTGAAACGCTCATCACCAACGCCTATGGGACGAAAAATTTGCTGTACTTGGTTTTGAAATACAAAGCAAAAATGATTTTGGTATCAAGGGCGAGCCGTACTATGAGGACCCGTACTTTCGGGAGGACTACTGGGGGTACGTGGATCCGTTAAGCGTCAGAGGATCGTTTTCCGAGGCAAAACGCTTTGCAGAGGCTCTTGTGGCGTCATTTTACCGGTCCTACAAGCTTGATATGAAGATTGTGCGGCTTTTTAACGCCTACGGCCCGCGGATGCGGTTTACGGATCATCGTTTGGTGCCGGACCTCATCAGGCAGGGTCTGGAAGGACGCCCAATGCGCGTGGAAGTGGGAGCGGACGATATTACGTCCATGTGTTTTGTTACGGATGTGGTGGACGGGCTTATTAAAATCATGAACCACCACTTTACGGGTCCGATCAATCTTGGAAACCCCGAAAAAGTAACCATTCGGCAAATCGCGGAAACCGTTCGGCGCCTGACAGGATCCACGGCGGATATTTTGTACCACGAAGGAGATGCCGCACGGCAAGGGCTTCCGGATATCACGGTGTTGCGCGAAAAAATCGGCTGGGTTCCTTTGATGCAGCTGGAAGAGGGCCTGAAAAGAACCGTGGAATACATGAAGGCCATGAAGGGCGTGCTACGAATGTAGTAGAAGCATATGAACACATCTCCAAAAATTTTTGTTGTTATCCCGGCGCATAACGAAGCGACCACCATTTTTTTCGTGGTGGCAAGCGTGAAGCGCGTTATTCCAAACGTGATTGTGGTTGATGATTCTTCCGGTGATGAGACAGCCACTTTGGCCAAACAAGCGGGAGCGGAGGTACTTTCTCATATCATCAACCGCGGCCAAGGCGCAGCGTTGAAAACCGGCATTGACTATGCGTTACTGTGCGGTGCGGATGTTATCGTCACGTTTGATGCGGATGGCCAACATAAACCCGAAGAGATTTTGAGTATGATTGAACCGGTAGTAAGGGGCGAGGCTGATGTGGCGCTCGGTTCTCGGTTTTTGAACGGGAACTCAAACACTATTCCTTTTATTCGGCGGCTCGTTTTAAGGGGCGGAATTTTATTTACAAAGATTTTTTCCCGCATACGCGTGACAGATACGCATAACGGGTTCAGGGCGCTCTCAAAAAAAGCGGCTGAAACAATCAGGATCAGACAGGATCGGATGGCGCATGCGTCGGAAATCTTAGACGAAATTGCATACCATGGCTTAAAGTTTCGAGAAATTCCCGTGACAATTACCTACAGCGCGTATTCCATGCAAAAAGGGCAAAGTTCATTAAATTCTATCAAAATCGCGCTGAAATTTTTGCTGAATAAACTGATCCAGTAAATTTATGATTGTTCCAATCCTTGTCACTCTTTTTGTGGCCTTCGCGGTTTCCCGCGTTTTTTTACGTTTCCGGGAGGGAAACGTGAGCCTGGGAGAATTCATTTTCTGGCTACTTATTTGGGGCGCTATTGAGGCGGTTGTCTGGATCCCCAAAGTTCTTGATCAGATCGCACAGGACATCGGCATCGGCCGCGGGATCGACGCGGTAGTCTACGGCGCGGTTGTCCTTCTTTTTTATTTAGTATACCGCGTGTATGTAAAGACGGAGTTTATCGAGAGAGAAATGACCAGCTTGGTACGGAAGCTCGCGCTCAAAGAAAAGGAGAAAGAGCGATGAAGATTCTCATCGTTACAGAATATTTTCCGGAATCCGCAGATTGCGAGGTTCGGGGCGGGGTTGAAGCCCGCGCTTTTTATTTTGCAAAAGAATTGGCGAAAGAACACAACGTGTCCGTGATTTGTTCGCGTTTAGAAAAGCAGAAACTTGAGGAGCGTTTTTTGGGGATTTTCGTATATCGATGCGGGTTGGAGCGGTCGTACGCCCAGGGCGGATCTTTGCTCGGGCGGTTGTCTTTTCTTTTGTCGGCTGTGCGGCGCGGAAGGACTCTTGAAATTGACGTTGCGGACGGCTATAATTTTATCGCCTATCTTGCGGTTTTTTTTATTACATTAGGAAAAAGAAGTGTACGGAAAATCGCTACCTACCATGATGTTTGGGTTGGGGAGTGGATTCGAAACATGGGTTTGGTTTCAGGGATTTTAGGAGAAGTGATTGAGCGTTTTTCACTCCGCGTCTCATGGGATGGAATCATTGCGGTAAGCGAGTACACGAAAAATAAATTAATCGCGCGAGGGGTTAATTCGCAAAAAATCACTGTTATTCCGAATGGGGTAGATATTCGGGAATACGAAAGCGTTCAGGTGAAAAAATTTGAACATCCTACCGTTGTATACGTTGGACGTTTAGTGGAGTATAAGCGCGTTGAGGATTTACTTCACGCAATCAAAATCGTGAAAAAAAAGATCCCGGAAGTTCAATGCAAAATTATCGGAAGCGGGCCGCGGGAGAACAAGCTGAAGGCTCTTGCGCGAGAGCTGGGCATTGATGACCGCGTTGAATTTTTAGGCTTTATTCCGAAACGATCAGATGTTATCGCGCTGATGAAACGCTCGCATGTTTTTTGTTTGCCGTCTCTTGTAGAGGGGTTTGGGATGGTGACCATTGAAGCGCTCGCCGCGGGAATCCCATACGTCAATTCCGATATTCCGGCCACGCGCGAGATCACAGAAGGGGGAATTGGCGGCCTGTTATTCGAACCAAAAAATATTGGGGATTTGGCGGAGAAAATGATGTTGACGTTACGGGCTCAAAACATTTCGGAAACCCAGCGCCTTCAAGCGGATCGACTGATTCGCGCGTATGAATGGAAGCGGCTTTCCGCTCCATTAGTCGATACCTATAAACGCCTTGTATGAGAATTTGTTTTATCATTGATAGCTGGTTTCCCGTCTATGGGGGAGGACCTATCCATGTTTGGGAAATCGCGAAGCGGCTAGCGGTTGATCATGGGTGCAGTGTTGATATTGTCACGCGCAAGCTCACAACGGACAGCGGCGAAAAGGGCACTGACAATGAGTCGCATGTTGACGGAAATTTGCGCGTTATTCGATTGGGACCGGTTTCAAGATTTGATAACCTTTTTGGCCGCTTATGGTTTCTTATCCGAAGTTTCGTCTACCTTCTTTTTTCGCGCCATGATTATGATATTGTGAACGCGCAGGCATTTCTTCCTGCGTTGCCGGCAAAAGGAGCAAAGATATTTCGAAAATTTCCGGTTGTTTATACCGTGCACGGGACAGGCTTGAATGCGTGGGACCAGATGCGTGGCGGCGTCGCCGGAAAAATACATCGGCTGATTGAAAAGACGCTGCTTCTCAAGATTCGATACGATAAAGTTGTTTCAGTGAGCGAAGACTTTCTTCAATACCCCAACGTCAATAAGGGAATTGAGGTTATTGATAACGGAGTAAATATCGAAGCATTTGAGGGTCGTCGCGTAATCAAAGGATCTTCCCATAAGATCCTCTTTGTCGGGCGTTTACATCCCCAAAAAGGACTTGAGTATCTTTTGCGGGCAATGCGCCGCGTCGCAGATGAAAAGCCGAGCGCCGAACTTCATATCATTGGAACAGGCGAGCAGGAGAGCATCTTGCGTCGGCTTGTTGGCGACCTTCATCTGGAGAAAAACGTTTTTTTTCGAGGAAAGATTTTCGGCGAAAACTTGGCGCGCGAATACCTTTCCAGTCATTTATTTGTTTTGCCGTCGGTGTACGAAGGACAGCCGTTGACGCTTCTTGAAGCGTGGGCCGCAAAATTGCCCGTTGTCGCAACGAGGGTGGGCGGAATTCCAAACATTGTTGATGACGGGGTTGACGGTTTTTTGGTTGATCCTCGAAACGAGAAGGACCTCGCGGTAGCCATTTTACGATGTGTATCAGCGGATCATTCGTCGATGGGCGAGCGCGGGTATCAAAAAGTTAAGGAGAAATTTTCATGGAAAAAGACTGCTTCGGCGTTTTTCGATCTTTATTCCCGCGTCTTGAATGTTCATCGATAGTATGATTGATCTTGGCCAGAAAATTCAACAAAGGAGCGTTTTTCTATTAAGCTTTTTCACGCTTTTTCTTTTTGGTTTTCTTGCCGGAATCGCTCCCTCTGTATGGTCAGGAGGCTATTTAACAACCCCGGATGCTTATGTCATTGTAGCTAACGCCCAGCATATCTTGGACCAACATCAGATGGTTCCCCGATCCGTCTACCAATTTTTTCAGATTTTAACCGCCGCCGTATCTTTTCTCACGGGCGCAACTGCAACGCAAGCTTTTACCTTTGTCACGGGGTTGGCCACCGCTTTACTTGCGATTGTTACTTTTTTTCTTGGAAGGACAATGTTTCGATCTGATGTTGCGGGGCTTCTTTCGGGATTCTTCGCGATAAGCCTTCCCTTCATAAGTAGCGCGATTGTTTTAACCCCTCAAAACATTTTTGGATTTCTTTTTTTTGTCTGGGTATTTTATGCGCTGGTACGGTTTCTCGACGCACGAAGCATTCGACGGGGTGTTGCTTTTGTCGCCCTATCCATTCTTTTACTTGCCGCGCATCCGCTTTCATTCGGCGTTTTTCTCATTGTTCTCGGCGTCTATTTTCCAATGCACGCGTGGCGGCGTTTCGGCTGGAAAATGCGAATTGTCGGTCTTGTCGGTCTTATTTTTTTCGCATGGCTTGGAACAACTTTGATAAGTTTTATTTTGACGGGATCATTTAATCCCATACGATTTCTTTCCCGGTTTCTTATCGAAATTAGCACCACGGGATTGGGCGAGCCAATCATTCTGTTTTCAACATACGCCCAGGTCTTCGGGGGTCTTACCATTTTTTTACTTGTCGCCGCCTTGTTTGTAAGCCTTTTTTCAGCTTCACGCTCCGTTCCGCGGAAATGGCTTATTCTTTCTCTTTTTGCTGTTCCGCTTGTGTGGGCAAACTTCTACCTCTTGGGGGTTAATTTTCTTTCCTATAGGGTGATTCTTTTTTTGTGGCTTCCTGCAAGTATTTTGATTACTTATTTTTTGCTGTGGTATACCCGGAGAGGTTTTTCAAAAATGAGCGTTATCGCGGTGAGCGGAATCATTATTGTGTCCTTCTCGATTATTGGCTTTCAGAGTATTTGGGGTCATTATGAGGGGTATGGGAAGAATTTTGTCCCATCGCGCGATGATCAATCCGCGTTGAAGTGGTTTGATGAACGCGGCAACTCCTCAAATCAAATTTTAACCATTGAGCGTTGGCCTCAAATTCAAAATAATATTTTTGGTTATCTATACCCGGGGCTGGGATTTTTTGTTGTAACCGATTTGACGGAGTCTCTTGAGCCTCCGAAGCCGCCAATCGTTTCAGCGACTGAACCCTCAAGTACGAAATTGCTCGGAAAGTTTATTTTAGAGTTCTCCGCCAAGGATATTCGATCCAACGTGGGAGAATTTAACGATCAAGTACTTGAACGCCGAAAAGAACTTTTTTACGGATCAAAATTTCCGGACTCCGAAAGAGGGAAGCGGGCGCTGGATGAGTGGCGCATCACGCACGCGTATCTGTATAAAAACATTCAAGAATACAAATTTTTCAAAGAATCGCCGCAGTTCACGCTCATTTACGAGAATGATACTGTCGGAATTTTTCAGCGCGTTGCTCCCCAAGAGGAAAAAGCGCAAAAAGAGTAAATGAAGAGCCGTAGAGTTACTGAAGTATTTTTTTAATTTTTTCAGCCAAAATTGTTTTCTTCTTTTGAATATATTTTCTCTTTGAAAGCATTTGGGGCAGGCTTTTTACGGCATCGAATTTTGCGCGCACAACCGTTCGTATATTCCGAGGATCGATGAAAAGATAGTAAAGAGGCGTGATGATTTGATAAAAGAGAATACTCAATCCATAGCGCAGAAACAGAGGAAGAGGAAAGTCCTTGACGATCATCAGGGGAGTGTTTCGGTGGCCATAGTAAATAGAAAGTGGGCTTCGCTCTTTTGTCGTGGCTGACCCCTTGTGGTAGATGATTGCGTTTTGCGCGAAAACGCAATCGTAGCCGAATAAAACTCCCCGGAACCCGAGATCAATATCCTCTCCGTAAAGAAAAAAATCTTCGTCAAAAAATTCTCCGTTTTGTTCCGCGTCGCGGAGCATTTGCGCGGTGTAGAGCGCGCATGCGCCGGAAGGGCAAAAAAGAGGATCGTTTTCCGATGTTCGTTTATAGGGTAAGCCGCTTCTTGTCAGTTTCAGGCCGATACTGTCAATTTGGTTTTTTTCCTTCGGATACTGAAGGATTTTTGCGGCAACCATGCCAACGGACGGATTTTTTTGCGCTGACTTTACCATAGCTTCAAGAAATGAAGACGTTACAATCGTATCGTTGTTCAAGATAAGGACGTAGGGAGCGTGAAGCTCGTTGAGGGCGTATCGAATGCCGACGTTGTTTCCTCCCGCATATCCAAGATTTTTTTCATTTCGTAAAACAATGTGTTTTTGAGCGTATGCCGCTTCAAGCGTCTCGCCGTTGTCTTGATCGCCGGCGTTGTCAACGACGATAAGTCGGTAGTTTGGGTATGCGATCTGTTCAACCGAACGGACGCATTCTTCCGTGTCAGAAAGATTATTGTAATTCAAAACAATAATTGCAACAAGCGGTGAATCAGCTTCTTTTTTACTCATTTTGAACGGGTTCATATATTGAACGTGTTTCAAAAAATCGCTGTGATCGCCTGACATTTTCTTTTAATTGAGACAGCGTTTTTGGATCAAGGGTGTCAAGAATGGCGTCTCGCAAAGAAGGGGGATTGTATTCAAATGTAAGGCCTATGCCGTATTTTTCAATCATTTCGGCGCTCAAAGTATGTGAGGGCGCAAGGAAAGGAAGTCCCGCCATGACATAAAAAGCGAGTTTTGAATTTGAAGTCATGTCAAGATAGAGCTGGCGGGGATGGGGAATAATGCCGATATCGCAGCTTTTCGCAAGCGCGGAAGCTTCGTCTTCGCGAAGGCTGTCCCACCACCGGACATTGGAAAGCTTTCCATAGCGTTCAAGAATCCATTCCCCGCTTTGGCCGCAGAGGTGAAGTTCAAAACCGTTGCCCATTTGCTGAATCGTCTCGATGAGGAATCCCACTCCTCGTTCGGGGTTGAGTGTTCCCGCGTAGAGGATTCGTTTCGCGCTTCCTTGCAAAGGATTGGCAGGGACACCGGAAAAGCTGGGCGCGGAGTTTGGAATAATCTTGAGTTTATCTTCAAACGAATACCTAAGAAGTTTTTGTTCGTATTCGGCCATGGGCTTTGATGTGAACCAAATTTCGTCAAACAGTGGAAAAAGTTTTTGTTCAAAGCGCGTGAGAGATTGGTCGGATATATAGAGCCTGATCCCAAGCGCTTTTGATTGTTCGCGGGGAAGGTCTTCAACATCCAAGACGAGCCGATGATTGCTTTTCCTGGCGACAGCGGAAAACCTATTCATGATGAAAATGACAACCCGGAAGAGGCCATCAATTCTTGAAAGGGGATTAAGAGGAAGATCGCTGTAAAAAAATAAAATATGAAGCCCATGAGTTTTTTTTACGCGAGACCATAAACGGAGAAGCGCCCACGGGGCGCTTAGGATATTTGAAAGAAGGCTGTTTTGACTCCATGGGTTCAGCGGGAAGAGCTCGCTTTGATCTTTTAAGGCGGCAAGGGTGCGTTGAATCCTCATTCCTCCTCCCTCTCGAATATCCTGGGGAAATCGGCTTGCAACAATAAGGTATTTACGTTTTTCCATACGCCTGTTGGACAAAGTGGTCCTTTCCCGTCATTTCAAATAGACGGGATTTTTGGAAAAATCCGTTTTGAATTTTTTTCACAAGGTCCTCAAAGATCACCTCGCTTGGGCTTGTTCCGGTTGGATTCAAGACATTTCGATCCCAATTTTTAGGGAGTTCAAGCGCCTGGAGAGCGTTTTCGTACAAACGCTCATTGGAGAGAATAGTCGCTCCGGCCTCCATGGTTTCCGGCCGTTCCGTGGAAAGGCGTGAAGTGAGACACGGCGTGCCCAGAATTAAAGCTTCTTCCTGCACTGTTCCGCTGTCTGAAACAATAAGTTTTGCATTTTTTTCAAGGTTTAGAAATTCAAAAAACCCAAGAGGTTTTGTTTGGATGATATTTGCCTTGTCCATGGCTGATTGAAGGCCAAACTCCCCGAGCAGTTTTTTTACGCGAGGCATGATAGGAAAAACAACAGGCATCTTTAGTTTTTTCGTCAGCCGCATAAGGTCGGTAATTTTTTCGGTCAGTATGGCCTTGCTGATTGTGTTTTCTTCCCGGTGGAGCGTTACAAGAATAAACTTTTCTTTTTTGATTTCAAGCATTTTCATGATCGGGTTTTTATCCGCTTTCGGAAGAAACGAATCAATGGCATCGACGATAATATTTCCAACTGCCTTGATTCGGAATGGCGCGATGCCTTCTCGAAGGAGAATCTCGCGGTAGCGGGGGAGATAGCAGTAAATGACGTCAGAAAGGTGGTCAATCACCGTCCGGCATTTTTCTTCCGGCATACGCCAGTCAAAAGAACGCCCACCACCCTCAATATGGATGACGGGGATGTTGCTGG
>Ga0209542_10018836_pt1 | contig 11137 bp, 10 predicted proteins | sample RifCSPhighO2_01_FD_184028 | JGI IMG/M metagenome (GOLD analysis project Ga0209542, IMG submission 184028) | Soil microbial communities from Rifle, Colorado - Rifle CSP2_plank highO2_0.1 (SPAdes) (version 2) | ecosystem: Environmental > Terrestrial > Deep subsurface > Rock core/Sediment ...
CTCGGTATCATCACCACTCCCATGGTCTACTTTGCCGCCGGCCGCCTGGATATCGATGCCGCCATTTCTCTCACCGCCTCTCACAATCCCAAAGAGTACAATGGCATGAAAATCGCCTTGCGCGGAGCGATACCGGTCGGCGAGAGCTCCGGCCTCCAGGAAATCCGCGATCTGGCCCTGCGCAAAGAGTGGGAAGATGCCGGACAAAAAGGAACGCTGGTCTCCGAAGATATTTGCCCGGCCTACTACGGATTTTTCACATCCTTTGCCGATTTCGGAGGCAAACATTTCACCATCGCTATCGACACCGCCAACGCTATGGGTGTCTTGGAACTCCCCATCTACGAGCAATTCCCGGACAATCTCTCCATCGTCAACCTCTACAACGATATGGAGCACGCCTTCGAGTGCCACGAGGCCAACCCGCTCAAAACCGAAACGCTCGCCGAGCTCCAAGAAAAAGTGAAGGAATCCCATGCCGATCTCGGCATCGCCTATGACGGCGATGCGGACCGGGTCGGCTTTGTCGATGAACAAGGGATGGTCATCCCGATGGACCTCGTCACCGCTCTCCTGGCTAAAACTATTCTCAAAAGACGCTCTGGCGTTACGATCCTCTACCATACGACCTTTCCATTTTTACATAAGATAATTGAGGAAAATGGCGGTATCGCGACAGAGTGTCCCATAGCCTCTCCTCAAATGAAAAAACAAATGCATGAAGAAAATGCGGTTTTTGGAAGCAGCGGCACCGGAGGATACTATTTTGAAGAAAATTCTTTTGCAGAAGCCCCGACTCTCGCCGCCATTTTTCTCTTGAATACCATGGCGACGGCTGATCTGCCCATTTCAAAGTTAGTGGAAGTAGTTCACCCTTCAAACACATAACTTTAGAAAAGAAACAAATGATGTTACACTGTGAAAGTAACTTTTTTTGTTTTCAGAGTATAAAGTAGTAAGGACACCAGAAGATAAAACAATCAGTCGCGTATAACAATTAAGTGAAAATGTATGAAAGTCAATCCGTTTATGTTCCGTGGCTATGATCTGCGAGGCGTAGTCGGGACAGATCTCACACCAGAAATTGCAGAGCACATAGGCAAAGCATATGGCACATATCTGCGCAGAGCTGGTACTACCAAAGCTATCATCGGGCAAGACTGCCGCGCTACGAGCGAAGAATATAGTACTGCTCTGATACGCGGTCTTAGCTGGGCTGGCATTGACACGATCGATATAGGCTTGAATCTCGTCGGAACGTTCTACTGGGCGCAGTATCATCTTAATTGTCAAGGCGGTGTCTATGTAAGTGCTTCACACAATCCTCCAGAATATAACGGATTTAAATTCGCCAATGATTTCTCCGAAACGCTGGTAAGCGAGAGCATCCAGGAAGTGCGCCGTATGGTAGAAGAGGATGATTGCGAACCAGGCAAAGTACCAGGAAAAAAGGAAAAACAGGATATCCGCGAAGCATACTTTGCGGATATGAAAAAGCGGCTTCCCCTGACGAAAAAGTTCAGAATTGTCGTGGATCCCAGCTACTCGACAGCGGGAGCTATTGTTCCAGATTTGTTGCGAAAAATGGGATGCGAAGTGATTGAAAAAAATTGTACTATTGACCCAACCTTTCCATTGGGTACTCCGGATCCGACAGAAAATACTGTAGCGAAAAGAGTACGAAGTGAAGTGCTCGAAGAGAAAGCCGATCTCGGATTTTCCTACGACGCCGATGGTGATCGGATCGGCATAGTAGACAACCAAGGCGACATAATCTGGAATGATGTCTTGGTAGCGATATTTGCGGCGGATGTCTTACATACACATCCGGGAGCAAAAATAATGTTCAATACACTCTGTTCCAAAGTGGTTGAAGATACTATCAAGAAGAATGGCGGGATGCCTTTTATGTGGAGAACAGGACACTCATTCTTAAAAAAGAAGAATCAGGAGATTAAAGCCGCTTTTATCGGAGAGCTTTCCGGACACTTCTTTTTTTCGGTTGATTTTTATAATCATGATGATGGAATATATTCAACCTTGCGCCTTTTGAGTTATTTGGAGAGAACCAGCCAAACATTAGCAGAAGCTGTAGCCACATTACCAAAATACATTTCCAGCCCAGAAATCAAGGTTGGCTGCCCCGATGATAAGAAAGTGGCTTTAATTGAAAAGATAAGTGGGGTCGCAAAAAATGATTTTCCAAAAGCAGAAGTCATCAGCGATGAACGGGCAGGCGACGGGGTGCGTCTCAATCTGGAAGATTCTATGTTTGTCATCCGTTACTCGCAAAATGGTCCTTACCTGACTATAAAATTCGAGGCACAGACAAAAGAGAAGTATGATGAGCTGAAAAAATATCTGCGCGGCTTATTGCGTACTTCCGAAGAAATAGACTGGGGGTATGGCATAAACGTTGAGAGCCTTGAGTAAAATCGCCATTGTCCGCACTCGAGGCTTGACTACATTCCACAAAGGAGTATACTCAAGAACAATGAGCTACAAAAAATTTCCACTTCCCAAAGATTCATAAACCACCCACCCGGGTGGTTTTTTTGTAGCTCAGAGTGAGTTCGTTAACAACCGGAGAAAACATCATGGGCGTAAGAGAGAAAATATCTTGGTTTATCCATCAGAAAATAGTCGGCAAGCTCTATACTGTCAAATTCTACGTCACCGCTCTCAACACGTTTGATAGCGGTCCGCCCGGGATATTCGGGCTCGAGGATGCCAAAAAAGTAACCCGAGCGCTTCTCAAGGAAGCCGCTCCCCTTCTCAAAAGAAGACTCCCCTTTGGCGTTATGAGCCGACTCAAGGCACTCGCCAAAAGCTTTGTCCTCGCAACCATGTTTTGGTCCGCCCATGCCGAAAGCCTTGAGCAAGAAATGGAGAGGCAGAAGAAGGAAAAGCAGAAATTTTTCAGGCTTTTGCTCGAAAACAACGTGCCGATTCCACTGGCTCTCATTTTTGGGAATAAGCTTCCTCTCGGCCTGTCCGGTACGCCGATCATGCATACCCTTCAGGACATGATGCGCTATATCGAAAAGCGGAAAATGCTACCAAAGCTAAGCGTCGAAGCTGTATATGGCACTGATATTGAAGCCTTTCTCTCTCCCGAAGAAAAGGCAGCCTTCACCGAGTCAGCGAAGTGGATCAGCTCCACAATTCTCGTATCTGATCTCTCCGATTTGGGCCTAGACAGCTGGCTTAGTGAATATCTCAGCACCCCATACTGATTGTTCCCTCGCCAAAGACTCGATAAGTACTCACGGCGCTGCCACGACAGCGCCGCCTTTTTTTCTCTCAAAATCTGTCAACCTTTGGCACCGTCGTTCATCACGTCGTTTGAGTAACGACGGTGACAAGCTAACAGCGTACCTTGACAGATTCTTGCCAGGTTGTCTTTTGGGAGTATACCCCCACACCAACCTTGAATCACTGAAGGTTTACAGACCCTTGACACACAAATCTTTTATGTTTGCAAAAAGGTTGGTGTGGGGGTATACTGGTAGCAACATATGAAAAAGGGAACACTCCAAAAGAGGACGCCAGGCAGCTTTGTTTGGTTTCATTTTTCCCTCTGAACCACCCGCGCGGTGGTTTTTTCATACCCGACAAACCGGTTCATTAACAAAAAGGATTTCATGATGAATCCGAATAACAGACTCTTAAGATGGTTTGAGTATGCCGTCTACGGGCTCGCATATCCATGGGTAATTACCTTTCGAAAAGTCTTCCTTGGACACATTATCACTCCCGCTGACGCCCCGCGCATCTGCCCGCTTTTCGCCGGCTACAGCAAGTACACGAAACAACGCCGCCGTTGCGAGGTGCCGAACACATGGCTCCTACAAATGGAGAGAGCCAGATGTTGTCATGACATGGGTAAAAATGGCCAACGTATTTGCCTGTGTCAACAAGGTGAAATGAAAAAAAATGCGGCCGCAGAAATAGAAAAAATTCTCGGCTGAAAACGAATCACTTGGGAACGAGCTCGAAACACGAGCACAATAAAACAGGACTGCCGCTGACAGTCCTGCTCTTTTTTTCTTCATTTTTTCAAGCTCTTCAAACTGAAGTTTTTCATTCTAGTATTTTGCAAAATACTAGAATGAAATATGAGCGAAAATTTATCTCCCATTCACGCAAATCAACATCACTATAAAATACCTCAATATGAAATCAAGCCGATTTTGTCGAAGACTTGGTGCATTTTTTCTCGAGCCAGCGGTTTCACTTTCTCAGCTCCTGCCCTGAGAACTGCCAACACCTCTTCGTCAGAGATGTTTTTCAAACGCTCCTGGAATGGGGAAAGGAAATTGATGATGACTTCCGCCAAACCGTTTTTAAAATCAGAGTAGTTCTTGCCGGCATATTCCTCTGCTATGGCTTCCAGTTTCTTATCATAAAGCAATGCGAAAATATTCAAAAGGTTTTTCAAGGCGGGCTTACTATCCGAATAAACAATCTCAGAACCGCTATCCGTTACGGCCTTCTTGATTTTCTTGCGTACCGTTTCCGCATCATCTGTCAGGGCGATATAATTGTATTCCGATGCAGCCGACTTCGACATTTTCTTGGTCGGATCGTCCAGCCCCATAATACGCGCTGATTTCTTGCCTACTATCGATTCAGGAATCACAAATGTCTCACCGAATTTTTCGTTGAAACGGCGTGCCAAAACCCTAGTCAATTCAATATGCTGTACCTGGTCCTCCCCCACCGGCACTACCGCCGTATCGTAGAGAAGAATGTCCGCTGCCATGAGCGTCGGATAGGTCAGCAGCCCGGCGCCAATCCCCTCTTTGCCGTCTTTCTGCGATTTGTCTTTGAACTGCGTCATTCGTTCCAGTTCGGTGATCTTGGTAAGCGTGCTCAAGATCCAGGCCAATTGCGTATGCTCGGAAATATGCGACTGGACAAACATCGTCGATTTCTTGGGGTCAATGCCTGCGGCCAAATATATCTTAGCAACTTCGATGATTTTTTTACGTAGTTCCACTGGGTCTTGCGGCACAGTGATGGCGTGCAGATCCACCACGCAGAAAATCGCCTCGTATTCATCCTGAAGCTTGACCCAATTCTGAATCGCCCCGAGATAATTCCCCAAGTGCAGATTCCCCGACGGCTGGATCCCCGAAAAAAGCCTTTTTGACATAATTAAGCTTGCTATAAATTACACTTATAATACCTTCATGGTCTGCTCCTTTTCCTCTTACTATTCTACCACATCCCTCATTTTATTCTATTACTCGCGGCCGCGTAGTATAAAATAACATACAGTATAATTTTTATAGAGAGAAAATCGTTCTTAAATACGGCTCATTATCAATTTCTTCTGCCACCATAAACCGCACGTATTTGCGCGCCCGGTAAAATTCCACTAAAAAATCAAATTCATCGCGACAATCATAAGGATGCACAAACACACTGGCCTGTAACTTGTAAAAATTCAATCTTTTCAACCAACCACGAAAAGCATCTCTCAGTGCCTTTTCTTTTTCAGGTATATCAAACAAAACCACTCTCCACTTCTTATCCCAGAGGAGAGGTTTTTTGATCTTATAGGTTTCGAAGTTATACAGTAACGCGCGGTGTTTTCCTTTTTTAGTAAGAAGAATTTCCCAATTCTCGTTCTTTCCCTGTTTCATGTCAATCAGTTGTGAATCATAAAGACGACGAATAGCATTCTCAAGACTTTGCTTATTTACTTTCTTCCACTCCCTCTTCATCATCCCAATGATACGGAAAGATTGTTTGGGCGAATAAGCAAAACTGAGAGCTGCCCCACCGAGTAGAAGTATGAGAGCTTTTTTCTGAACCGATCCCAATTTTTTCATACGGGTAACTCTGTAATATATTTATTCTACGCGGCCGCGTAGAATAAAATAATACACCTTTTTGGCTGGTTTCACTAGTTTTCGTCTTTCTTCATCTGCAGTTTCACCGAATTGGCGAAACTGAGAAGATCGGATTTGAACGTAACTGTGATGGCATTTTTTTTCGCATGCTGTTCTTCGGCGAACATCAACAGTTTTTCGAGAAGCGCCCCGATCTCTAAACCACTGGCTTTCCAGAGGTGATGGTAGAGCGTCCCAGGCATGGTGTTTATTTCGTTGGCATAGACTTTATCCGCTTGCTTGTCATAGAGGAAATCCACCCGCGCGATGCCGGTACAGTCAAAAAGCTTGAAAACTCTCACTGCCAGATCTCGCACCTCCTGTGTTCGCTCGGCGCTCAAGCGCGCCGGAATGACTATCTTATTCTCCGCATTGCCCAGCTGGGCTCCCCCTTCTTCCAAATATTTGTCGCTATAACTGAAGTGCTCGCCCTCGAAAAGCGATTCTTGGATGAGGGAAGCGATCGGCTCATCATTCCCTAAGACCGCGCAGGTAATATCCATCAGGTTTTCCACGCTCTCTTCCACAATCACTTTCGTATCATAATGGAGCGCCACCTCGCAGGCATTTTCCAACTCTTCTTCTTTGCGTACCTTGGTCATAGCAATGGACGAGCCGAGACGAGCTGGCTTGACGAAGACCGGCCAATGTAACTTTTTCGTAGCACTGAGAACCGTCTCTTTATCTTTCTGCCAGTCATCAATCGTGAAAGATGCGAACGGCGGCGTCGCAATACCTGCTCTTTGCAGGAGTCGTTTGGTCAACACTTTGTCCATGGCTGTGGCCGAAGCGGTTACCCCACACCCGACATACGGCACGTTCACCAATTCGAAAATACCTTGGATCGTCCCGTCTTCCCCATTCATACCGTGCAATGCCGGAAACGCCATATCGATCGTTATCTCCTTGGCAAATATTCCGCTTTTCTTCAAAACGAGCGTCTGATTTTCTGAACCCGTATCAACACAGTATCTCGGAAAACGGCCGAGTTTCTCCTCCCAGTCGCCTGCGGTAAAAAACTTCAGACTCCCCAAAACAGTTTCTGAAAACCACTGACCTTTTTTATCAATATAGACTGGTACAACACTATATCCAAGACGTTTTAGTTCACTAATAATAAATAGGCCGGTAATGATAGACACCTCGTGTTCCGGACTGCGGCTGCCGAAAAAAACCCCGACAATCATCTTGTTTTTCTCTGATTTCATACTCTTCTCATAGGACTTGGTATTTGACTTGTTTCCCTCCTCCCCTGCGAAGGGGAGGATTGAGGATGGGTAGAGAAATACTTTACGTTCTTAACCTCCCCCTGCCCCCTCCTTGGACCCGCTTCGACAAAGCTTCAGCGAGGCGAGAAGGAGGGGTGGAAAAACCTTCAAACACTAAGTTCTACTCTAGAAATAATTGTCAGTAAGATCATTTTGGAAAATAATCGTATCGCCTTTGCGGAGCACATGAGAAAGGTCTTTATGCGCCTCTTCTGTCGTATTATACACGGTATAGAGGGTATGCGCATGAGCCCGCAATTCCTTCTCGATAAAAGGCGTCATAGGGCTCTTGATGAGGAGAACGAGATCGACACTTTTGGAATACCATTCCCCTATCTGCCGATGAATCCGCACTGATTCTTTGCCCAATTCAACCAAGCCTGGAGTCAACACTACTTTTCTCCCCTTGGCCTGCTTGAGAAGTTCAATCCCGCTTTTGATACCAGCCACATTGCCATTATAGCTGTCATCAATCACCATGATATCAGTCGCAGCATTGTAGATGGGTTCCAATCTGTGAGCTATCGGCTGGATACTTTTCACTGCCAGAGCAATTTCTGGAATCGGTACGACAAGTTCTCGTGCCAACGCGGTACACAATAAAATGAGCGTGATATTGTGCGTTGCCAACAGCTTGGTCTCAAACGAAGTCCCTCGCCACTCGAATTGTAATCCTGCAAAATTTTCTTTCACCACGATGTTTTTTGCATCAGCCTGAGAAATTCCGATGTGCTTCGAAAGTGAAAAACGCTCAAAATTATTCCTGATATTTTCATCATCAAAATTGAGGAACGTTACTGTGCGAGTATGAAGAGGTAATTCGAATTTTGCATCGATAGTATCTTTCAAACTGCCGAAACGCTCCAGATGTGCCTCATTGATACCGGTCAGGATGGAATATTGAGGCAAAACCATCCGACAAATTTCTTTTATCTCGCCCTTCTTGTGTGCTCCCATTTCGACGATAAAAATTTTTCCCTTTGTAAATTCCTCCGAGTGATCGATGATAAAATCCGCAATTCCGATATCCGTATTGACGTTGTCCGGCGTTTTTATCACTGAGAATTGCTTACCAAGGATAACGGTTAGAATTTCTTTGGTCGTGGTCTTGCCGTAACTCCCCGTGATACCGATCACCCGCACTCCGGATGCTCGCAGTATCTCTCTTGCCCGAGACACCTTTTTCCATTTGAGATACCGGCCAAACGGGAGAAGGAGAAGAAGCGCCGCACCGATAAAAAAAGGAATGGTCATAATGCAGAGAGCCAGAACGACAGATCCCCCGACCCATCCGAAAAAAGAGAAGGCTGCTCCTGCCGCACCAGCGAAAAAGACCATGCTTATAGCCTGCAGGGCGCGCGCCTTCATTGTCCAAACGATTTTTTGGCGCTGCTCGAGCCGCCACCATGCCAGATGCGAGTAGCAAAAAGAGAGAAAACGCCAGAAATCATAGTTCTCGCTCTGTAAAATATAGATAAGATTTCGAAGAATCATGATTTTATTGCCCAATATCGAATTAACGTAGCCTATTCTTATTTGTCATTCCCGCGTAGGCGGGAATCCAGATTCTTGAAAGTATGCTCTATCCTGGATCCCCGCTTTCGCGAGGATGACAGAAAAATGAAGTTATTATTTGAAGGTATCACGATTTTATTGCTACTAAAAAGATTTTTTCAAAATCCGCCGGATTGTCGAAAAATACATAATGCCCGGCGCCAGAAATGATAAATAGCTCTGAGCCTTTGATAAGCGACTCTGTCAACTGGCCATCAGAGAGCGGCGCCACATCATCATTCTCCCCCCAGATGAGCGTCGTCGGTATTTTTATTTTTTCCATATCCCCCTGCAGATCTTCGCCGATATTCTTGCGGTAAATCTCCGTCAATGCTCCGGCCTGGATATAATCTTCCGAACCGATAGCCGTGTAAAAAGATTTCCTCACTCTCTCACGCAACTGAGAAAAACCCGGAAGAAATGATACAACTTTCAATGCTTTCGCCAGAATAAGATACAATAATTTTTTTACAGTTTTGCGCCGAATCCCGGCGCTACCGATGAGAATCAGTTTCTGCACGTCAGTATGCTCCGCGCAATATTTGATGGCGATATTGCCGCCGAAAGAATGTCCTACAAGAATCGGATGTCCGACATGCAATTTTTCGAAAAAATGCTTCAAAAAACTAGCGTAGTTTCCGATCGACCAGGCGGTAGACGGCATCTGGCTCTCCCCGAAACCCGGCAAGTCAAGCGCGATGACATTCTGGCATTTCTCCAAAGTTCTCGAAAAATGCGCCGCCTGCGACCCCCACCCATGCAGAAATGCCAAAGCCCCACTACCGGCAAAGTCGGCACTCTGATAGTACCGGATACTCAAATTATCGACGATGATGGTCTTTTTCTCGAGCATATTCACGTCCTGCAATTGTAACATGGAGGCTTAGCCAAAGGAAATATCAACATACTCCCCTATTACAGAGAGTTTTTGACTTGTGAATGTTTCCCACCACCTACAAGTTTTCACTGCTACAAAGCCTTCTCCTTTTGCTTTCCATATTTTTTATTCTTCCCTTTCTTTTTCATCTCCCTGCCTTCGTCAAGATTACGGACAGACGCAACAAGAAGTTTCTTCACCTCGCGGTCAAAATCAGAAATATAATTTTTGTCCTGCCCTTGGCGATACTTTGTGTATTCCTTCAATGCTAGCGTCTCGGCAATTTCGTGACTTACATTTCCGGCATCACCCAATATTTGTTTCTCGTTTAATTTCAGAAATGCATTCAATTTTTCTACCCAATCATTCATGTACATCAAAATGCCATTCCTGGCCTGCATTTCCGCAAAATCCAGATACATAGTAACAATCCTATTCAAGGAATCAAGTTCATTTTCATTCAAATAATTTTTTGCAATCACCACATCTTGCTCTCGGATCCTGCCTTTCGGAGAGTTTTTCCAAACAGTCAGTCCCATATGCGCTTTGGTACCATCTGCTCTTGTGCGGATTATCTCTGCGGCTGTCGCTCCGGTAATAGCAAAATGCAACTTATTCTGAACTGTTGCAAAAAATCGCTTGGTTATATCGCTGTCCGGGAAATAATCAGCGCTACAAAGCGCGTATATATCGGTAATCTTCTGATACATTCGTCTCTCGCTCGACCGTATGTCACGTATTCGGGCAAGTTGTTCCTCGAAGTAATCTTTACCGAAAATATTGTGAGGATCTTTGAGTCGTTCATCATCCATGGTAAAGCCTTTGATGATGTATTCTTTGAGCCTTTCGGTCGCCCAGATACGAAACTGTGTCGCTTGCGCGCTATTGACCCGGTATCCGACAGAAAGAATCGCATCGAGATTGTAAAACTTTGTCTTGTAAATCTTGTTGTCATCAGCAGTATGTTCCAAAACGGAACTAACTGAATTTTCCTTCAATTCCCCGCTATCAAAGATATTTTTGAGATGTTTGGTAATAGCCGGTCTTTGTACGCCGAACAAAAGAGCTATTTTGTCTTGTGTAAGCCATATATTTTCATCACGCAAAAATATTTCCACCTTCACTTTACCGTTTGGAGTGGTGTAGAGCAGAAACTCTGTAAAACTATTATTGGGAACGATTTGTCGACTCTTTTTTTTCATACTCTATTGTTTACTCTACTTACATATATAATAATACATCACATCATGAAAGTGTGTCAAACAACCCCATTCCAATACCACCCTCAAAGTCCGCGCTTTGGTAGTAGCGGATACTCAAATTGTCGACGATAATGGTCCTTTTTTCAAGCATAATCACGTTCTGCAATTGTAACATGATGGCTTAGTCAAAGGAAATATCGGCATACGAAAACTCCCCATACGGAGAGTTTTTCTCATTTCGGTATCATAATTCCACGGCCGTGGAATTATGATACATTCCGATTTCAACATGATTCATGATTCACAATTCGTGATTCATTTGCTTAGACTTCTATG
>Ga0209542_10018837_pt1 | contig 11137 bp, 13 predicted proteins | sample RifCSPhighO2_01_FD_184028 | JGI IMG/M metagenome (GOLD analysis project Ga0209542, IMG submission 184028) | Soil microbial communities from Rifle, Colorado - Rifle CSP2_plank highO2_0.1 (SPAdes) (version 2) | ecosystem: Environmental > Terrestrial > Deep subsurface > Rock core/Sediment ...
CGAAATTAACAAAAATATCCCGCCATTGCGAGACAAAATGGAAACAGTATCAACCAAATTAATTAGAACATCCCAAATTTTTCTTTTCTTCTTTCAAAATCGCCAATTCGTTTTTGCCCCGAAAATTCAATACGAATTAGTCGCCGAGCGAAGCGAGGCGGGCTCCCAAAACTTGCAATTTCCTTTGTGGTGCAGTATTCTTGAATTAGTCCGAACGCATTTTGCCCCAGAAAATTCGGAAAGGCGGCGGAGCCGCGCCGCTCAAAACCGCCAAAGAGCCCGGAAAAACAATCGGCTCGAACCATGTTTTAACGGGAAGAAGAAAAAAAATTTTAATGACATGAATAAAACAAGGTAATTAGGGCGTTTCGTAACCATATGGTAGTAAAATATCCATATGGCACAAGGGCGAAAGAACGTTTTCAGTTGCGCAGCCAACTTTTTGAGAGGAAAGAAGTGCATATTCTGCGGTTCGTTCCAGGTATCGAAGACGAGTCGAGGATATGTTCGGTGTCGGCGCAAGACCTGTGGAAAACAGAAATCTCTGAAGCGAGTCAGAACAGAAATTGCCATCTTGCAGGGATTCTACCAACAGCAGCCGGCGTACCGCCTCTCGCATGACCTCGGTACTGACTACAAGACGATTACCCGTGTCTACCAGAAACTTCGAGAGGCAATCTACCATGTGGCGGAGCTTGAGGGCGGCAGACTGAACGGCGAGGTGGAGATGGACGAGAGCTACTTCGGCGGCAGACGCAAGGGCAAGCGTGGTCGGGGTGCAGCCGGCAAAAACATTGTGTTTGGCCTTCTGGAACGGGACGGCAAGGTATATACGCGGGTGGTGGAGCATGTGTCCAAAGAAGAACTCATGGCAATTATCCGAAAGAAAACGAGAAAAGGAACGGTCTATTACACGGACACCTTCAGAAGCTACAACTCTCTGAAGCGGCTCGGAAAACACCATCGTCTGAACCACAGCAAAGCGTTTGCCTATCAAGGCAAGAATCACATCAACGGCATAGAGGGATTTTGGAGTTTTGCGAAGCATATTCTGTACAATTACCGCGGCGTTTCCAAATATCACTTTCCGATGTATCTTAAGGAGGTGGAGTACCGGTTCAATCACCGCGACGACAACTTGTTCAAACTGTTTATCAGCGTCTATTTTGGTTACGTTTCGCCCTAATTACCTAAAACAATAAAAACAATTCTCTTGATAGTTGTCGCAGGTTTGGTTGCGATACTTGGATATTTTTTTGCAGCAAGAAAAACGAACGTCTTTTCTCCAACTCCAAAAGTGCCCGCCTCTATTGCTTTTCAGGAAACTGGCGGAGGTTGTAGCAATATTTTTGTCTACAAAATTAACAGCGACGACACTGCTGGGATTTCTGTAGGTGCAACAAAAGAAAAGCTCAATCTTTCTACCATGGAAAAAACTTTTGAAATTGGGAAAACTGACGGCCTGAATGTTGAAATTCGTATAGGGGATAAGATAAAGATGTTGTATTGCAACGACGCCGTAGATCCCGACAAACCAGAGCCTAAAATGTTGATTGGGAAAAGTGGGAAGGCAATCATATCTATTTCGAAAATTGACGAATCTCAACCAGTATGGAACAGGAATTACACAGCAACTGTAATTTTGAAAGATGTCCATTTCATAGAAGAGAATGGTAATAATTCTGATATAACCGTTGATGAACTTATCTTCAAGGATATAAGAGTTGGCTGGTTGCCTGGTTAGCATTTTGTTTTGCATAAATTTATAATTTCTTGCCGCCAAAGAAAAATTGGAAATTGTTAAAGAACCCGATAAAAATATCGGCTCGAACCATATTTTGGAAGGGCAAAAGAAATTTTTTCATATGAATAAAATAACTCTAAAATCAATTTTTATTTTCGGTGTTTTGTTGTTTTTGACAACCTCGATTGCATCTGCGCAAACTACTTTGAGATACGCACAGGATCTTTACTTCGGAATAAAAAATTCTTCTGTTAGCATATTACAAACTGATCTTGCCTCCGATTCGTCCATATATCCCGAAAAACTTGTAACTGGATATTTTGGATCCCTGACCCAAAAAGCAGTACAACGCTTTCAAGTAAAGTATGGCATTGTGAATTCTGGCACTCCTTCGACAACGGGTTACGGTCGTGTAGGACCAAAGACGCGCGCAAAGCTGAATGAACTTTTTGGGAATCAGGTGATAGGCGATCCAGCAATCAGGGTTCTTTCTCCTAACGGCGGGGAGAAGTTAATCAAAGGAACAAGAACTGCCATATCTTGGGAGGGACTCATGGCAAGGCCGCCGTTTATCATCAAGCTTTGGAAAGGTTCAGAACTAGTCCAAAATATCGCTTTTAACTACTTTAGTGCCTCACCATACTACTGGGATATTCCAACCAATTTACTTGACGGTAACGATTATACAATCGAGGTATGGAGTGGAGATTTCTCCGATAAAAGCGACGCGCCATTCAATCTCTTATCTTAATTAACATAAATTTTATCTTTGCCTCCAAAGAAAAACTTGAAATTGTTAATGCTCTCGGCTTCGTCTTTCACTTCGACTTCGCTCAGTGCAGGCATTTTGTCCGCCCGCCCATTCCGAGCCGCGCACAGCGCGGCAAGGAGTGAATTCCGTTCGAGCTAATTCAAGAATACACCGCCTTCGCTACGACGAAGCTCGAAAGAGCGAAGGCGAGCTTCACCAGACATATGAACAAATTTTTCTACGTCTACACTCTCTCTTGTAAAGATGGTTTTTACACTGGTTGCACCGATGATCTGAAAGAACGATTAAATCATCATGTTAAAGATTATGTTCCTGCTACTAAAGATAGAAAACCAATAGAACTAATTAACTACATAGCATTTAAAAATAAGTATCTGGCTTTTAACTTCGAAAAATATTTAAAATCTGGTTCGGGTAGAGCATTTATTAAGAAACATTTAACCCCGACCCGAGTACCTCAAACTGCCTAGTTGAAAGATGTCGCGTCGTTCATGACCTTGTCGTATAATCAGCACCATGAAATCATTTTTGATTGGTACCGGTATCGTCGTATTTCTGTTAGCGGGATCGGTCTGGTGGTCTAAAGGATTGCAAAAAAATGACCCGGATGTGATTACTCGTAGCGGCTTCCATTGGCATCCGAAGCTTACGATTTATGTCAAAGGAGAAAAACTGGACATTCCCAGCAATATCGGCCTCGGCGCGGTCCACCTGCCGATGCATACGCATCTTGAAGATGCCAAGCAGGGTATTATCCATCTTGAGTTTCCGGGGGTGGTCAAAAAGCAGGATATTACTCTCAAGAAATTTTTTGAAATCTGGGGCAAAGACATCAATAATGCATTCGGCACGCTTATCAGCATGACCGTTAACGGTCGAGAGAACACCGAACTAGGCGAGTATGTCATGCGGCATGGAGATAAGATAGAACTGCGATACGAATAAAGCTAATTCCTAATCAATAAGTATTTGAGTGGTCATTGCCTGAATTCCCGGGACTGGGGTACATGCCTCTTGTCCTCGGTTCAGTCGTATTTTTCTACGGCGGCTGGGTGTTTCTAGCCGGGGCGGTACGAGAAATCCAAGACCGTTTGCCCGGCATGATGACTCTCATCGGCATTGCCATTTCGGCCGCCTATGTTTGGAGTGTGTATGCGGTCTTTGCCGGTGCGGAAGCTTTGTTCTGGGAGCTCACTACGCTTATCACCATCATGCTTCTCGGTCATTGGCTTGAAATGCGAGCAGTTGGCGGAGCCCAAGGCGCGCTAAAAGAACTTTCAAAATTACTTCCCGATACTGCGGAGATTATTCGCGATGGGAAAACAGAAATCATCGCACTCTCTGAACTTAAAGAGAATGATCTCGTTCTTGTTAACCGGGGACGAAAATATCTGCTTGATAAAACTGGGACATTGACGGAGGGCGCGTTCGGCGTCATCTCATTCTCATCTGATGAGACCCTCCAACTCGCGGCATCAGTTGACGCGCACTCTGAACATCCCATCGCCCTCGGTATTGTCGCGGAGGCCAAAAAGCGCAATCTCTCCATAAGTGAACCAAAAAATTTCAAGCGGATTCCGGGTGTTGGCGGAGAGGCGGAGGTGGAGGGTCAAATAAGGGTATTCTGCTTGACCCGGCGATCGCGGCGGTACTGATGTCGATGAGTACTATTGTCGTGGCTGTCAACGCGGTGACCCTGCGAAAGAAAAAATTATAGAAAATATGAAAGGAGTATAATGGCGGGCATGGAGCCGCTGGCGTTTAAAATCAGGCCCAAAAACCTCAAAGAATTTATCGGCCAAGGGCACTTGGTCGGGGAGGGAAAGCCCTTGGAAATCGCCATCGCGAAGAAGCATCTGTTCTCGTTTATCTTCTGGGGGCCGCCCGGAGTGGGCAAGACCACTTTGGCCAAGATATACGCCGAGGCGCTCAATGCCGAGTATTACGAACTCTCGGCGGTCTCCGCGGGCAAAGAAGACATCAAGAAAATTATTGAGTCCGATGGCGAACTTTTCGGACCGAAAATCTTGTTTCTCGATGAGATTCACCGGTTCAATAAAGCCCAACAGGATTTCCTCCTGCCTTACGTGGAGTCCGGCAGATTGACTTTGATAGGCGCCACGACCGAGAATCCGAGTTTCGAAGTGATCCCGGCTCTGCTCTCGCGCTGTCGAGTCTTCATCTTAAACGAACTATCCGATGCGGAAATGCAGCAGATTATCGAACGCACGGGATTCTCTCTGAACCAAGAAGCGAGAGATTGGCTCATCGGCATGGCGGTGGGTGATGCGAGACAGGCTATCGCCATGATCGATAATACCCACAGACTTTACGGCGATATCACCGTCGAGCATTTGAAAAATACTCTCCAGTCGAAGCATCTGCGTTATGACAAGAAAGGAGACGAACATTACAACACCACCAGCGCTTTTATCAAAAGTATGCGCGCGAGCCAGCCGGATGCCGTGCTGTATTACTTGGCTCGGATGATCGAGTCCGGTGAAGATCCCAAATTTATCGCAAGACGCATGGTCATCTTCGCCAGCGAAGATATTGGTCTGGAAGATAATCATGCCTTGCCCATGGCCAACGCTGTCTTTCGGGCGGTGGAGACTATCGGTTACCCGGAAGCAGGTATCAATCTCTCTCATGGAGCCGTCTATCTTTCCCTCGCGCCGAAAAATAAAAATGTCTATTACGCATATCTCGATGCCATGGCCGATGCCAAGAAGCACGGCAATCTTCCCGTTCCTCTTAAGATCCGCAACGCGCCGACCAAACTGATGAAAAATCTCGGCTACGGCGAGGGCTATGAAAAATATACTAAGGAGGATTTACTGCCGGAAAAGCTTAAGGGCCAGACCTATTTCAAGCCGAAGGACAGGTGAGCACGCCGTATTTGCCTAAATATTGGGTACTGATATAATGTCAACTATATGAATGAGTTCGGGAATGATAGTTTCATGCGCAGGAACGCCATTTGGCTCGTAGTGCTCATCGCCCTTGTCGTATTTGGTTTTCTTTTATTCAAGGGTTGGGACAAGGTGGTCAATGACGAGATCGACGGCATGATTACCATTACCGGCAATTTCGGATGTCTGCCTCTCAAGACGGGAGTCAAGGAACCTGGCGATGAGTGTACTCTCGGTATCAGAAGTCGTGATGGGCTCAACTACGCTCTGGATATTAGTCGTATCCAAGATGCCAATACCGATCTCAAAGTAGAAGATACCATTGCCGTGACGGGCACTCTCAAACCGGATAACATGCCGGCGCCGGAATGGGCTGACTACAAGATCGCGGGCGTGGTCTTGGTCAATACTCTGCTCCGAACGCGGTAGTGTTCGGAAGATTTCTTAAGTTAATGGGCGACAGCGATACATAAAACTTTCTTCGCGCCGGCGGTCTCGAGGGCGCGGCGCGCTTCGGTGAAGGTGGCGCCGGTAGTGGTGACGTCGTCGACTATGACGATATGTTCTCCGGCGACGGAAGATGGGTTTAAGATTTTCATTGAATTTGCGAGATTTTCCAAACGCTCTTTTTTTGACGCCGTTTTGGTCTGGCTCTCGGTGTGGCGGCATTTATAAAGCTGACCGGGCATGTATCTCATCATTTTTTCGCTGTCATGTTTTATAATCTGTTCTGCCAGAAGTTCAGATTGATTCCATCCTCGTTCCGACCGGCGTTTGCCCGAAACAGGTATTGGCATCAGTATCGGTCTGTGCTTGCTGTCGTCGGGAATGAAATTGAGCGCTGCGTGCCGGATGTAGTCATAGAACATTTCTCCCAGCGTGCGCGCTATCTCGGTATTGCCGTTGTATTTGAGTTCCCAGATGATTTCCTTAACCATCGGGTGACTATAGTCGAAGAGAGCCACGGTGTTTTTGTCTTTTAGGTTTTCTGCCTGGGGTAAAATGTCCGTGAGCATGTCAGCAGAAAGTGCTTCCAACTCCAGCACTCTGCGGCTTTTGGGAAAAAGAAAATCGGCGAATGCATTTTTAATGTTGGCTAGAAAGTTCATGAGTAGATTGTGATATTATAAAACACGTGGCCTTCTTCTCTAAATTTTTTAACAAAGGCACATCATCGGCGCTGGGCGTTGATATCGGCTCTTCGGCCATTAAAATAGTGCAGATCAGGAAGAAAAACAGCCAAGCCGTGCTCGAAACCTACGGCGAATTGGCTCTCGGTCCCTACGCGGGCCTAGGCGTGGGCCAAGCGGTCATGCTGCCGCCAGACAAAATCGCCCAAGCGCTGGCCGATTTGATGAAGGAAAAAGAAGTCAATATCACCACCAAAAAATGCGGCATTTCTATCCCATTTGCTTCGTCTTTAATGATGGTGATTGAAATGCCGGAGGTCAGCGCTAAACAACTGTCGGTCATGGTGCCGCTTGAGGCGCGCAAATATATTCCGGTGCCCATTTCAGAAGTCATGCTCGACTGGTCTGTTATCCCAAAAAATGAAGTACAGACGGCAGATACCGCCGAATACGCCGCGGCAGAGCGCTCTCCTCTCGGCGAGGAAACTAAAGCTCCGCCTCTGCTTCGTAAAATCGATGTGCTGATGGTCGCTATTCACAACGAGACTATCGCCCGCTATCAGGAAATCGTAGCCAAGAGCGGACTGGAAACCAGCTTTTTCGAAATCGAAATCTTCAGCACCATGCGCGCAGTGCTGGATGAAGCGTTGCGGCCGGTGATGATCATCGATATCGGCGCTGCCTCGACTAAGCTCTATGTCGTTGAGCGCGGCATCATCCGTTCCTCTCATACCATTAATCGTGGGTCACAGGATATTACCGCCACGATCTCCAAGTCACTCGGCTTGACCATGGAACAGGCGGAGGTAACCAAGCGGCAAGTAGGAGCGACGGGCGGGGATCAGAATCTGACCGATGTCATCGTGCTGATTCTCGGTCATATCTTTGCCGAGGTCAACAATGCCATTCTGGCCTTCGAAAAGAAGCACAATAAAACCATCTCCAAGGTGATTATGGTTGGCGGTGGCTCGGCTTTAAAGGGTCTCGCCGAGCTGGCTAAGGACAGTTTCAAAACGGAGGTCGTTTCAGCCAACCCTTTCAACAAAGTTTCCGCTCCCGCTTTTCTTGAAGATATTCTGAAGGAGACTGGTCCGGAATTTGCCGTGGCCATAGGTCTCGCCCTGCGCAAGCTCGCGGAAGAGGAATAAGGGTTATAAACACTATGGGTGTTTCGGTAGATTGTTTTCTGTTATATAATTTGATTGAATGGAACCGAAATTTCAATCGTCCTTCATCCCTAAAGATCCCATTACCTCGACTGCTCCGGGCGTAATGATGGGGTCCAAGACCAAAGGGACCGGTCTGCTCGCTTTCTTAGCCTTGGTCATATTTTTTATGTCTGTGTTCTTGGCCGCGGGAGTGTTCGGGTATAAGCTTTATCTTAAGTACAGTATTAACAGGATGGGCAACGCTCTGGAGGTCACCAGGGCCACTCTCCAGCCGGATGTTATCCGCGAATTAACTCGTCTCGATCACCGCATTCGTGTGTCGCAGGCACTAATTGGGACACACCAAGTGCTCTCGCCTCTGTTTGAATTCCTGGAAGCATCCACCCCGAGAACTGTGCGTTTCAATGACTTCGGCTACTCGACATCCGAACGAGATATTGAGCTTACTTTGAGAGGCGAGGCCCAGGGTTATGCGGCGCTTGCGTTTGCCGCCGATATCTTCAGCAAAAGCCAGTACCTTAAGAACTTCATTTTCTCTGATCTTACTCTCAATGAGAAAGGAAACGTCAAGTTTTCTTTCAAGGCGATAGTGGACCCAAGTGTCGTATCGTACCAAAGAGAGGTGGAACTCATGGGCGCCGTACCCGTGACTCCGATAGATCATGTGGCGGCGACTGGCACGGCCACCTCGACACAACCATAAAATGAAAAATAATTCCGCCATCGTTCTATTGCTCTTGTCCCTCGGTCTTTTCTATACCTTTACCAATGACCAGTATAAAGACGCGAGGAGATTGCAGGCTCTGGCGGGCGAGTATCGCAATATTCTCCAAAACGTCTCTGCCATCGTCGAATCAAGAGACCGTTTGCTGGTTACTTATGAGACCTTTCCCAAGGCGGAGATAGAGCGCATAAACAAAATACTGCCAGATAATATCGATACGGTGCGACTAGCTCTCGATCTGGATGATATGGCCACTCGGCACGGCATTGCCATCAAGAGTATTCAGGCGACCACTGGCACGGGGGGCGATGAGGAGCTGGTAGTTTTACCGGAAAACGATAAGCTCTATGAGCGGGCTACGGTCACCTTCAGCTTCGTGTCGAACTATGCCAACTTTATGAGTTTTATTGAAGATATAGAAAGGAATCTGCGTATTATGGATATCAAATCCTTAACCTTCAGAGTGGACGAAACCAGTTTTTATGAATATGCGGTGTCAGCCGATACATACTGGCTTAAATAGTTCGATAAATCACTATCAATAACATGCAACTGCTTGTCAAGAACAAAGGCATACTGGCGATAGTCGCAATCTTCATCATAGTTATGTTCGCGTACAACACATTCTTTAGACCGGAAGTGGTTCCAACCTCTTCTGAATTATCGGCTTCCGGTGTCGGAGACGACTTATTAAAGATGCACAGCGAACTCCAGGCGGTAACGCTGGATCGAAGTCTTTTCTCTGCTCCGGGCTATCTCCGGTTGACTGATTTCAGCAATGTTATCCCGCCGCAACCGACCGGCAGGCCGAACCCATTTGATATTATCGGTCGAGACTAAACTAAGCATGAAGACTAGCGCTGTCAATAACGACGGGTCGGTTCTCAAGAGTCCGACAAGAAGTCTCAAGGATATAGAAGTGGCGGGTTCGGTGCTCGAATATGTGCCGCAAGAATCGGCCGAACATTACCGCGTAGTGCCGATAGGAGTGAAAGACGGGGTGCTCGAGGTGGGCGCTGTGGATCCCAATGATTTGGAGGCGCGCGACGCGCTTAATTTTATTTCCTCGCGCATTGGCATGCCTTACAAGCTTTTTCTCATTAGCGCGGATGATTTCACGTCTATGCTGGAAAAGTATAAAGGTCTCTCCGGCAAGGTGACCAAGGCGCTCTCTGAACTAGAATCGGAACTGGCGGCGGGCATCCCGCCGGAAATCAAGGTGAGCGAAACCAAAGAACCGTCTGAAGCCAAGATAGTAGAAGACGCTCCGGTGACGAAGATCGTCGCCACCATCCTAAATTATGCTTCGGACGGCAAGGCTTCCGATATCCACATCGAGCCGACCAGCGAAAATATTCGCGTTCGTTTCCGTGTTGATGGCGAGCTTAATACCTCCATCATTCTGCCCGTCAAAGTCCATTCGGCGATGGTGGCTCGGATTAAAATTCTCTCGAACATGCGCTTGGATGAAAAGCGCAAACCGCAGGACGGTCGTTTTTCCGCCAAAATCAACGACCGAAAAATTGATTTCCGCGTCTCGACCTTCCCGACGTATTACGGCGAGAAAGTGGTGATGCGCATTCTTGACCAATCCCAAGGATTAAGAACTCTGGACGATATGGGCTTCTCGGATCCGAATTTGAAATTGTTGAGAAAGGCGTTCCAACGTCCGTACGGTCTGATTCTCATCACCGGCCCGACCGGTTCCGGTAAGTCCACCACTCTCTACGCCATGCTCAATGAGGTGGATAAGGACCATATGAACGTACTTTCGCTTGAAGACCCGGTGGAGTATAGCATTGACGGGGTATCTCAATCCCAGATTCATCCGGAGATAGACTATACCTTCGCCACCGGCTTGCGCACCACCTTGCGCCAGGACCCGGACGTCATCATGGTGGGTGAGATTCGAGATAAAGAGACGGCCCAACTGGCCATTCAGGCGGCCTTGACCGGCCATCTCGTTTTCTCGACCCTTCATACCAATAACGCCATCGGCGCCATTCCGCGATTGATAGACATGGGTGTCGACCCGTATCTTATAGCCCCGACCCTAGTATTCACTATGGCTCAACGGCTGGTCAGGAAGCTCTGTCCCAATGGCGGCAAACCCATTCCAGTCGAAGGATCCATCAAGCTGATGCTCGACAAGCAATTCGAAGACTTACCCTTGGAGTTCAGAAAGCAGCTCGCGTTCGGTCAGGAGTTCTATGAAATCGAACAAACGCCGGAGTGCCTCAAGGGCACTTCCGGGCGTGCGGCCGTGATCGAGGTGCTTGAGATGGATAAAAACATCGAGGCCGCCATCTTAAAGAATCCCACCGAGACAGAGCTCTACAAGGTGGCGCGCGCCAAAGGCATGCTTTCTATGAAAGAAGACGCTATTCTCAAAGCTTTCCAGAGAATCGTGCCTTTTGAGGAAATTAATACGCTATAATAGATACATGGGTAAAAAATATACAGTACTCATAGTGGATGATGACAAGTTTCTCCTCGAGATGTACCGGAAAAAATTTGAGCACACGGGGGCCGTAGTGAGCGTGGCGGTTAGTTCTGAAGAGGCGCTCGCCACGCTGCGCGGCGGCGCCAAGCCGGACATTCTGATTATCGACATCATTATGCCCGGCATGGACGGGGTGGAGCTTTTGGAGACCATCCGTAAAAAAAAGCTTTCTCCCGATTCAGT